>Ga0210040_10005630_pt1 | contig 15882 bp, 17 predicted proteins | sample CryGeyCG12114_NA_FD_185462 | JGI IMG/M metagenome (GOLD analysis project Ga0210040, IMG submission 185462) | Groundwater microbial communities from aquifer - Crystal Geyser CG19_WC_8/21/14_NA (SPAdes) (version 2) | ecosystem: Environmental > Aquatic > Deep subsurface > Groundwater | place: USA... | reverse complement strand
CCCGCGCAGACGAGCGAAGAGGAGACGACGTGACCGGAGTGCCCGCCGACCGGCTGTCCGACGAGGACCTGGAGCGCGAGCTCGAGCACCTCCACGAGACCCGGCACGACACCTTCCTGCACGGCAGCGAGGACGCGCTGCAGTTCCACACGCAGCGCACCACCGAGCTCGAGGAGGACTACCTGCGCCGCAACCCCGACCGGGTGATCGACGCCCGTCGCACGCGGCACGGGTCGCGCGAGGCGTCCGGGCAGGACTCGTGAGCAGCACGTCGCCGGAGGGCGGCACGCCGGAGGACCGGGTCGAGCAGGCCACCCCTGCGGTGCCGGATCCGGTGCGGGAGCCGGACGCCGACGTGCCGGTGCCGCTCGAGGCCGACGCTGCCGACGTCGCCGAGCAGTCCGCGGTCGTGGAGGACGACGAGGACGAGCGCCGCTGACGGGGGTCCCGCCGATAGGGTGCCGACCATGACCACCCCGGAGGGCGGGCGGGCGCCCCGGGGAACGCGGCTGGCCCGTCCCGCCCGGCGCAAGCAGCTGCTCGCAGCGGCGCACGAGCTGTTCGTCGCCCACGGCTACCACGCCGCGGCGATGGACGACATCGCCGAGCGCGCCGGGGTCAGCAAGCCGGTGCTCTACCAGCACTTCCCGAGCAAGCTCGAGCTCTACTGCGCCCTGCTCGACCAGCACGCCGACCACCTGCTGGCCAAGGTGCGGCGGGCGCTCGCCAGCACGCCCGACAACCACGCCCGGGTCGCCGCCTCGGTCGCCGCCTACTTCGACTTCGTCGACGGCAAGGGCAGCGACGTCGAGGGGGCGTTCCGGCTGGTCTTCGAGAGCGACCTGCGCAACGACCCGGCGGTGCGCGAGCGCGTCGAGCGCATGACCCGCGACTGCGCGGACGCGATCGCCGAGTCGATCGCCCAGGACACCGGCTACCGGCCCGAGGAGGCCCAGCTGCTCTCCATCGGCCTGACCGGCCTGATGGAGGTCAGCGCGCGCTGGTGGCTCACCTCGCCCGACCGCATCCCGAAGGAGCGGGCGGTGGAGCTGCTGCTCGGCCTGGCCTGGCGCGGCATCTCCGGGTCGCCGCGGGCGGTCTGAGCCCGCCGTTGCGCCCACGGCGTACGGCCGGGCCGGCTCCGGGCGCACGCACTAGCGTGGGACTCCGACGAACCCCCGACGAGCAGGGAGCCCTTCCGTGGAGGTCAAGATCGGCGTGCAGTTCGCGCCCCGCGAGCTGAGCCTCGAGAGCAGCCAGACGCCGGACGAGGTCGCCCAGGCGGTCTCCGACGCGCTCAGGGCCGACCTCGGCGTGCTCGCCCTCGTGGACGAGAAGGGCCGCCGCGTCCTCGTGCCGGCCGACAAGCTCGCGTACGTCGAGATCGCCGAGACCGAGCTGCGCCGGGTGGGCTTCGGCGCCCTCTGAGCGTCGCTGCTCGCAGACCGCCCTGCGACCGCCAGGTCACAGGGACGTCACACGACTCACCCGGACGTGTGACGATCGCAACCACAGGTTCCGTGCTCGCGCAACCGGGCAAGAACGGAGTCGACCGGGCCTTCCCGGACCACGACTCGAGGAGGACCACAATGATCACCTTCATCATCTCCCTGATCATCATCGGCGCGATCGCAGGATTCCTGGCCCGTCTGCTCGTCCCGGGCAAGGACTCCATGAGCATCCCCGCCACGATCCTGCTCGGCATCGTCGGATCGTTCGTCGGTGGCTTCCTCGCCAGCCTGATCGGCCGGGGCGACGGCAACTGGCTCAGCACCAGCGGCATCATCGGCTCCATCATCGGTGCCGTCATCGCGCTGGTGATCTACAACGCCACGGTCGGCAAGAAGTCGCACGGCCGCAGCCGCGTCTGACGCACGCGCTCATGGAGGCCGGTCCCGTCGGGGGCCGGCCTTCGGCGTGTCCGGAGCAGGTCGGCGCTCGAAGACCGTCAGGAGGCCTGCAGGCCGAGGGCCTGCATGCGGGCGGTGTGGTTGTCGGTCAGCCGGCTGAGCAGCCGGGCGATGCCGGCGAGGTCGCCGCTGCCGCCGACCAGCAGCTCGGTGAGCGCGTCGCGCTCGACCGCCACGCGCTGGGCCTGGATGAGCGCCTCCCCCACCAGCCGGCGCGCCCACAGCGCGAGCCGGCCGGCCACCGCCGGGTCGCGGGAGGTGGCCTCCCGCACCCTCGCCACCGCGAACGTGGCCTGACCGGTGTCGGCGAGCGTCTCCAGGACGAGCTCGCGCGCCGCGCCGTCCGGCACGAACGCCGCGACCTCGCGGTAGAAGTCGGCGGCCAGGCCGTCGCCGACGTAGGCCTTGATGAGGCCCTCGAGCCAGTCGTTGGGCGGGGTGAGGTCGTGGAACCCGTCGACCGCGCCGACGAACGGCGCCATCGCCGCCTCCGGGTCGACCCCGGCGCCGCGCAGGTGCTCGTAGAGGCACCGGTAGTGCTCGAACTCCGCCGCGGCCATGCTCGCGAGCGCGTGCTTGTCGGCGATGGTCGGCGCGAGCCGGGCGTCGGTCGCGAGCCGCTCGAAGGCCGTCAGCTCGCCGTACGCGAGCACGCCCAGCAGGTCGACGGTCGCCGCGTCCAGGGAGGTGCTCATGCGCCCGATCCTGCCGCACGGGTGGCCTGCGCCGCTGGCCGGTAGTCTCCGTCATGGAGGAGTGGCGCTTGCCGCTCCCGACCCCGTGCGCGGACCGCTCTTCTCCCGCGGGCGCCGGTCGACCCGCCGCCGTCCCCGGACGCAGCCCGTCGACCGCAGCGAGCCCGCTCCTGTCGTCGGTCGGCGCGACGTACGAGAGGCACTCCGCTGACCACCACCGACATCCCACCCACCGGGAACGGCTTCGCCGCGCTCGGCGCCCTGCCCGAGACCGTGCAGGCCCTCGAGGCGATGGGCATCACCCAGCCCTTCGCCATCCAGACCATGACCCTGCCGATCGCCCTCGGCGGTCACGACCTCATCGGGCAGGCCCGTACCGGCACCGGCAAGACCCTCGGCTTCGGCGTGCCGCTGCTGCAGCGCGTGGCGAGCGTCGGCGAGGGCGGCCCCGCCGGACGCGCCGGCCTGCCGCAGGCGCTCGTCGTCGTCCCGACCCGCGAGCTCGCCGTGCAGGTGTCCAAGGACCTCGAGAACGCCGGCAAGGTCCGCGGCATCCGGGTCGTCACCATCTACGGCGGCCGGGCCTTCGAGCCGCAGGTCGAGACGCTGCGCAAGGGCGTCGACGTCGTCGTCGGCACGCCGGGTCGCCTGCTGGACCTGGCCCGCCAGGGCCACCTCGACCTGTCGGCCGTGCAGGTGCTCGTGCTCGACGAGGCCGACGAGATGCTCGACCTCGGCTTCCTGCCCGACGTCGAGCGGATCCTCGAGCAGCTGCCGACCGAGCGCCAGACCATGCTGTTCTCGGCCACCATGCCGGGGCCGGTCGTGACGATGGCGCGGCGCTTCATGCGGCAGCCGACCCACATCCGCGCCGAGGAGCCGGACGAGAAGCGCACCGTCCCCAACACCAAGATCGTCGTCTACCGGGCCCACTCGATGGACAAGGGCGAGGTGCTGGCCCGCATCCTGCAGGCGCAGGGCCGCGGCCTGACGATGGTGTTCTGCCGCACCAAGCGCACCTGCGACAAGGTCGCCGCCGACATGGCCGACCGCGGCTTCGCCGCCGCAGCCGTGCACGGCGACCTCGGCCAGGGCGCCCGCGAGCAGGCGCTGCGCGCGTTCCGGTCCGGGAAGATCGACGTGCTCGTCGCGACCGACGTCGCCGCCCGTGGCATCGACGTGCAGGACGTCACCCACGTCATCAACTACCAGTGCCCCGACGACGCCAGCACCTTCCTGCACCGCATCGGCCGGACCGGCCGCGCAGGGGCGAGCGGCGTCGCCGTCACCTTCGTCGACTGGGACGACGTCCCGAAGTGGGGTCTGATCAGCAAGGACCTCGAGCTCGGCATCCCGGAGCCGCAGGAGACCTACAGCTCCTCCCCCCACCTGTTCTCCGAGCTCGACATCCCGGTCGGCACGAAGGGGACGCTGCCCCGCTCGGCCCGCGTGCGCGCCGGGCTGTCGGCGGAGGAGGTCGAGGACCTCGGCGAGACCGGCCGGCGGCGCCCGGCCGGCCGTGACGACAGCCGGTCCGGCGGGCGCTCCGGCGGACCGCCCGGCGGACGCGGCCGGGCGGCCGGCCAGGACGGCGGCGGGGCGGACGCGGACGTCGCCGACGACGCGCCGCGCCGGCCCTGCCCAAGCGCTCGGGAGCGACGCGCCGCCGCACCCGCGGTGGCGGTGCGGCAGCCGCCGCGGCGACGGGCACCGCCGCCGCCACGGAGGCGTCCGGCCCGCAGTCCGGCGACGCCACCGACGGCGGGGCGCCGCGACGCCGCCGTCGCGGCGGGCGCGGACGCGGACGCGGCGCCGAGGCCGGCCCGGAGGTCAGCACCAGCACGCCCGCGGAGGAGTAGCAGCTCCGCAGGCCCGGGCCGCCACCCGCCCGGGCCGCCACCGACCCGGGCCGATCATGCAGTTGTGGCACACCCGCTGAGCGTGGTCGGCGGGCAACGACTGCATGATCGCGCGGGACCAGGTCCGTCGGGCGAGACAGCTCCGTCTGCATGCCGGTGTCTGCCAAGCGCGAGACTGGTGCGGTGCGCCTGCTGCTGCTCGCCGACACCCACCTGCCCAAGCGGGCCCAGGACCTGCCTGCGCAGGTCTGGGCAGAGGTCGAGCGCGCCGACCTCGTGGTGCACGCCGGCGACTGGGTGTCGGTCGACCTGCTCGACCGGCTCGAGGAGCGCTCGCAGCGCCTGCTCGCCTGCTGGGGCAACAACGACGGCCCGGACCTGCGCGGGCGCCTGCCGCACACCGCCCGGGCGACCCTCGAGGGCGTCCGGGTCGCCGTCGTCCACGAGACCGGCGGGCGGGACGGGCGGGAGCGCCGCGCCGACGTCGAGCACCCCGACACCGACCTGCTGGTGTTCGGCCACAGCCACATCCCGTGGGACACGACGTCACCGGGCGGACTGCGGCTGCTCAACCCCGGCTCGCCGACCGACCGGCGGCGCCAGCCGACGTGCACCTTCATGACCGCCGTCCTCCACGACGGCGCAGTGGGCGAGGTCGTCCTGCACCCCACCTCCCGCGGCGCGTGAGCCGAGCATGAGCCTGCTCGCCGGCGCCTTCGTCGTCGTGGCCGCCTTCGTCACGGCCACCGTCTCGGGCGTGCTCGGCATGGCCGGTGGCCTGCTGCTCATGGGCGCCCTGCTGCTGGTGCTCCCCGCGACGACCGCCTTCGTCGCGCACGGACTGCTGCAGCTGGTGAGCAACGGCTGGCGTGCGCTCCTGCACCGCCACCACGTCCAGGGCCGCATCCTGGCCTGGTACGCCGTCGGCTCCGTGACCGCCGCCGCGCTGGTGGCGGCGGTGCGCTACTCGCCGGCGAAGCCGCTCACCTACCTGCTCCTCGGCCTGGTCCCGATGCTCGTGTGGCTGCCGAAGGGCGTGCTGCGCCTGGACGCCTCCCGGCCGGCGCACGCCGTGGCTGCCGGCCTCGCGGTCACTGCCGTGAACCTCCTCGCCGGGGTCGCCGGGCCGCTGCTCGACGTCTTCTTCGTCCGCACCAGCCTGGGCCGCCACGCGGTCGTGGCGACCAAGGCCGCCACCCAGGTGCTGTCCCACGCCGCCAAGGTCGTGCTGTACGGCGGGACGCTGCTCGCGGGCGACGCCGGCGACCTGCCGGTGCCCGCGCTGCTGCTGGCCGCGCCCCTGTCGATGCTCGGCACCGTCGTCGGCGGGCGGCTGCTCGACCGGATGTCCGACGCCGCCTTCCGCTCCGCCACCCGCTGGGTGGTGTCGGCGATCGGTGTGACCTACCTCGTGCAGGCCGCGCGGCTCGCCTGACCGACCCCGCCCCTAGCCTGGTCGCGTGCCTGTCCACCCGATCTGCGCCGACCTCGACCTCGAGCTGTCGCTCCTCGACCTGCCCGGTGGCCCGCTCGCGGTGCTGCGCGCCGCGCCGGAGGTCCGCACCCGCGCCACCGTCCTGCTCGTGCCCGGCTTCACGGGCAGCAAGGAGGACTTCCGCCTGCTGGCGGCGCCGCTCGTGCGGGCCGGCCACCCCGTGGTCCTGCTGGACCAGCGCGGGCAGCACCAGTCGCCCGGCCCCGACGACCTCGGGGCCTACACCGTCGAGGCGCTGGCGGCGGACCTGCTCGCGGTCGTCGACGACCTGCGCGAGGGCCCGGTCCACCTCGTCGGCCACAGCTTCGGCGGCCTGGTCGCCCGTGCCGCAGTGCTGCAGCGCCCCGAGGCGTTCCGCTCGCTGACGCTGATGGGCTCCGGCCCGGCCGGCCTGACCGGTCCCCGCACGACGGTCCTCGAGCCCCTGCGCGAGCTCGCGGCGCACGGCATCGGCACCGTCGTCGAGGCGATGGACGCCCTGAACGCCGCCGACCAGAGGTTCCTGGCCCTCGACGCCTCGACGCAGTGCTTCCTGCGCGACCGCATGCTGGCGTCGAGCCCGCGCGCGCTCATCGGCATGTCGTACGGCCTCGAGGGCGAGCCCGACCGGGTCGCCGTGCTGCGGGCCACCGGCGTGCCGGTGCTCGTGGTCCACGGCGAGGACGACGACGCGTGGTCGCCGGCGTCGCAGACCGACATGGCCGAGCGGCTCGGCGCGACGCACGCCGTCGTGCCCGACGCCGTCCACTCGCCGGCGGTCGAGCAGCCGGAGGCCACCGTCAAGGCGCTGCTCGCCTTCTTCCCGGAGCCCGCGACCGAGCTCTAGCCGCCCCCGTCCGAGGCCTGCACGACCTCGAAGGCCCAGATCGTCGAGCCGGTCGCGGCCGGACGGGCGCCCTCCGGCCGCTCGCCGGCCGAGGCGTGGCCCGCCCCGAAGGACTGCGACGACCGCCAGGCGGCGAAGTCCTCCTCGCTGCGCCAGCGCGTGTAGACGAGGTAGTCCGGGGTCCCCTCGAGCGGCCGCAGCAGCTCGAAGTGCTCGAAGCCGGGTGCGCCGTCGACGGCGCCCTGCCGGGCGGCGAAGCGCTCCTCGAGCGTGCTGCCGGCGCCCTCCGGGACGCTCAGGACGTTGATGGCGACGTACGAGATGGCTCCTCCTCGGGCCGGCGGGTGCGACGGGCAGACCGCCAGCCTCGCCCACGCCGGGCGCAGCCGCGCTCCGGGGTGTGGCCCTGCCGCGCACGTGGGACCCTGACGACGATGACCGCGCTGCCCGACGTCCCCTCGCGCGACCCGGGGCTGCACGGCCCGGACAGCGTCACGTGGCGGGTGCACGCCGACCCGTCCATGGCGCTGGCCGGTCTGCGGGCCCTGCTGCTGCAGGCGCTGCACCCGCTGGCGATGCACGGCGTCATCTCCCACAGCGACTTCCGCGCCGACCCGTGGGGTCGGCTGTTCCGCACCGCGGAGTACGTCGGGGTCACGACCTACGGCACCACCGAGCAGGCGCGGCGCGCCGGCGCACGGGTGCGCGGCATCCACCGCAGGCTCGCGGGCATCGAGCCCGAGAGCGGCACCGCCTACCGCGTCGACGACCCGGCGCTGCTGCGCTGGGTGCACTGCGTCGAGGTGGAGTCGTTCCTGTCGACGGCGCTCCGCTGCGGCCTGCGCCTGTCGCAGGCCGAGCAGGACCGGTACTACGCCGAGCAGGTGCGCAGCGCCGAGCTCGTCGGCCTCGACCCGGCGACCGTGCCGTCGTCGGTCGCGCAGATGGCGGCCTACTTCCACGACGTGCAGCCGCAGCTGCGGGTGAGCGCGGGGGCGCGCGAGGCCGCCCGGTTCGTGCTCTGGCCGCCCATGCCCTCGCTCGTGCAGCTCGGGACGCCGGCGCGGCCGGCCTGGGCGGCGCTGGCGACCGCGTCCTTCGCGATGCTGCCGCGGTGGGCGCGCCGGATGTACTCGCTGCCCGGCCTGCCCACCACGGACCTCGCCGCGACGGCCGCGGGCATCGCCTTCCGCACCGGGCTGCTCGTCGTGCCCGACGCGCTGCGGGCCGGTCCCCACCTCAAGGACGCCCGCGCCCGCCTCGAGAACCCGGTGGCGCCGGCGCCCTGACCGCTGGCAGGCTCGCGCGCCATGACGTCACCCACGACCGCACCGGCCCTCACCGCACGTCCGGCCACCCGCGGCGACCTCGAGGCGGTCACGGGCCTGTACCGCGCCTACGACGCCGCGGTGCGGGGCTTCGTGGACACCGAGCCCGGCGACGTCCTGCGCGACTGGGACGAGCCGGGGTTCGACCTCGCCGCCGGCACGCTCGTGCTCGAGGCCGCCGGCCGGGTGGTGGCGTACGCCGTCCGCAACGGCCGCGACGCCGACAGCGTCGCCGACCTCGCCCTGCGCGAGAGCGGTCTCGAGGACCGGCTGCTCGCCTGGCTGGAGGCCTTCGACGCGCCGCTCGAGCACTACACCCCCGACACCGACCCGCCGCTCGGCGCGCTGTTCGCCCGCCGGGGCTGGACGGCGGACCGGCGCTTCTGGCGCATGCGGCGCGAGCTCGACGCCCCGAGCCCGGAGCCGGTGTGGCCGGCCGGGGTGCAGGTGCACGACCTGCGCCGGCCGGACGACGAGCGGCCGGTGCACGCGCTGGTGCAGACGGCCTTCAGCGAGATCGGCGGCGAGCACGAGCGCCCCTTCGAGCAGTGGGCGGCGTACCTGCTCGACACCGAGCGCTTCGACCCCTCGCTGTGCCTGGTCGCGACCGTCGACGGCCAGGTCGTCGGGGCCGCGCTCGGGCAGGAGACGGCCGACTACGGCTTCGTGCGCCAGCTGGCCGTCGACCGTGCGTTCCGCGGACGCGGTCTGGCGCTCGCGCTGCTGCACGAGTCGTTCCGCCGGCACCGCGGGCGCGGGCTGCCCGCCACGGTGCTCGGCGTCGACGCCGGCAACCCGACGGGCGCCCTGGCGCTGTACGAGAAGGCCGGCATGCGCGTCGTGGAGCAGTTCACGCGCTGGGAGTCCGCGGCCGACTGACCACCGCCCCGCGGGGCACGGTGACGGCGTGGCAGAGCTGACCGGCCTCGCGGGTGTGGCCACCGACGTGATGGACGCCCTCGGGGAGGTCGGCGTCGGGGTGCTCGTGCTCGCCGAGAACGTCTTCCCACCGATCCCCAGCGAGGTCGTGCTGCCGCTGGCCGGCTACCTCGCCTCGCGGGGACGCATGGACCTCACGCTGGTCGTCGTCGCGGCCACCGTCGGGTCGGTGCTCGGCGCGATGCTGCTGTACGAGGTGGGCGCCCGCACCGGACGGGCGCGGCTGCGTCGGCTGGTCGACCGGATGCCGCTGCTGGAGGGCGAGGACCTCGACAGGGCGGAGTCGTGGTTCGCCCGCCACGGGCAGTCGTCGGTCCTCATCGGCCGCTGCATCCCCGTCGTGCGCAGCCTCATCTCGCTCCCGGCGGGCGTCGAGGAGATGCCCCGCTGGCGCTTCGCGGTCCTCACCGCGATCGGCAGCGGCCTGTGGAACGCGGTGTTCGTCGTCTCGGGCTACGCGCTCGGCGAGCAGTTCGACCAGATCGAGCGCTACAGCGGCTGGCTCAACACCGCGGTGTACGCAGCCATCGCCGTGCTCCTGGTGCTCGGGCTGCGGCGGGCGCTGCGGCGCAGGCGCGCTGAGCGGTCGAGCTAGGCAGGCGGCAGGCGTACGCGCAGCCGAGCACCGCCGGCCGGTGCCTGCTCCACCGCCACCGAGCCACCGGCGGAGGCGACGAGCTCGCGGACGATCGCCAGCCCGAGCCCCGTACCGCCGGCGTCGCGCGCACGCGGGCTGTCGAGCCGGTGGAACCGGTCGAAGACCCGCTCGCGGTCCTGCTCCGGGATGCCCGGCCCGTCGTCGTCGACGAACAGCTCGACGTGCTCGCCGGCCCGCACCGTGACGCTGACCGTCCGCGCGCTGCGCCGGGCGTTGTCGACCAGGTTGCGCACGACCCGGCCGAGGGCGTCGGGATCGGCCAGGACGCGGGCCGGCGCGAGGTCGAGGACGACGCCGTCCGGGACCAGCTCGCGGACGACCTCGGCGAGGTCGACCTCCCGCACCCGCCGCGGCACACCGGCGTCGAGCCGCGCGAGCAGCAGCAGGTCGTCGACGAGCCGCCCCATCCGCAGCACCTGCTCGTGCGCGGGGCGCCGCCCGCCTCGAGCCGGTCGAGCATCCCGTTGAGCGTCTCGGCGAGGCGGCGCACCTCGTCCTCGGCGGCGGGCACCGGCAGCCGCCGCGACGGGTCGGCTGCGGTCACCGCCTCCGCGCCCGCGCGCAGCTGCTCCACCGGGCGCAGGGTGCGTCCGACGGTGAGCCACACGCCGGCGGCGGAGGCGAGCAGCAGCAGCGGCAGCCCGGCGAGCAGCGCACCCCGTACGAGCCGCAGCGGGTCGTCGACCGCCGTGACCGGCGTCGCGGCCAGCACCACCGGACCGCGGTCGGTCCGGCGGACGAGCACGCGCAGCCGGTCGCCGTACCCCAGCCGGTCGCCCTCGACGACCACCGGCTCGTCGTCCTCGACGGCGCCCTCCACCTCGGCCCGGCTCAGCAGCGGCACGGCGCGGCTGGCACCGGTGGAGGCCGCGAGCACCGGGCCGCCCGGCTCGAGCACCTGCACCAGCACCGTCGGGTCGGGCGAGGGCAGCAGCGACGGGAGCCGTCCCTCCTCGACGAGCCGCTCGACCTCGTCGACGCGCGAGCGGGCACGCTCGTCCCCCGCGTCCGTGAGCCCGGCTCGCAGGACGGTCACCAGCAGCAGCGCCCCGGCCGCCAGCGCGACCGCGACGGCCGCGCCGGCGAGCAGGGTGACCCGCGTCTGCAGGCCCGTGCCGGACCACCGGCGGCGCAGGCCGGGCAGCACCTGCTCAGCCCTCGGAGCGCAGGCGGTAGCCGGCGCCGCGGACGGTCTGCAGCGAGCTGCGGCCGAACGGCGCGTCGATCTTGCGGCGCAGGTAGCCGACGTAGACCTCGACGAGGTTGAGGTCGGTGTCGAGGTGGGCGTCCCACACGTGGGCGAGCAGGTCGGACTTCGAGACGACCTCCCCCGAGCGGCGCAGCAGGTACTCGAGCAGGGAGAACTCCCGCGCCGTCAGCTCCACGTCGACCCCGCCGCGGGTCACCCGCCGGGTCGCCGGGTCGAGCGACAGGTCGCCGGCCGCGAGGACCGACGGGCGCTTGGGGGCGCCCCGCCGCAGCAGGGCGCGCAGCCGGGCGACCAGCACCACGAACGAGAACGGCTTGGTGAGGTAGTCGTCGGCGCCGACGTCGAGGGCGTCGGCCTCGTCGTGCTCGCCGTCCTTGGCGGTGAGCATGAGCACCGGCACCCAGCTGCCCTCGGCGCGCAGCGCCTGCACCACCCGGTAGCCCGACTGGCCGGGCAGCATCACGTCGAGCACCACGGCGTCGTAGTCGCCGGTGCGTGCCCGCGCCAGTCCGTCCAGGCCGTCCTCGCTGAGGTCGACGGCGAAGCCCTCGGCGCGCAGCCCGCGCTGCAGCGCTGCGGCGAGCGACCGCTCGTCCTCGACCACCAGGATGCGCACGCCAGGCAGCATGCCCGAGCCGGGGCAGCGGGGGTGCTCGGGCGCGGGTGCGCGGGACCATCCCACGCCGATCATGCAGTCGCTGCCAGACCCGCACGCTCAGCGCAGGCCCGCGGGCGGGCAACAAGTGCATGATCGCGGGAAAATGCCGCGCCCGCCCAGAACCGGCACACCGACGGGAGACCGTCGGCCTCGCCGTCCTCAGGCCGCTCTCAGGCACCGCGTCGCAGACTGGGCCCGCTCCCGACCGAGAGGTGACCGCCGTGGTCTCCACCGCCCTGTCCCGCCGCCTGAAGCTCGCCGCCCCCGTCGTCGCCGTCGGCGTGGTCGCCGCCGGCGTCACCGTGCCCCGCCTCGCCGACGCCGCCGACGCGTCGGCCGCCCTGCCTCCGCGCACCGCCGCCCAGCTGCTCGAGGACGTGTCGCAGGCCGACGTCGACGGCCTGTCCGGCACCGTCGTCGCCACCAGCCGGCTCGGCCTGCCCGAGCTCCCGTCGAGCGGCGGGGGCGGCGGCAGCGCCGTCTCGCTGACCGGCCTGCTGTCGGGGTCGACGACCGCGCGCGTCTGGAAGGCCGGCGACGACCGGTCCCGGGTGGCGGTCGACGCACCGTTCGCCGAGTACGACGTGGTGCGCGACGGGAGCGACGTCTGGACCTTCGACAGCGCCTCCTCCGACGTGGAGCACCTGGTGCTGCCGGAGGGCAGCGAGCCGTCGCCCGCGCCCGTCCCGTCGGGGGCCGCGACGCCGCAGGACCTCGCCGAGAAGCTGCTGTCCTCCGTCGAGCCGACCACGACGGTCACCGTCGGGCGGGCCGAGGAGGTCGCCGGCCGGGCGGCGTACGAGCTCGTCCTCGAGCCGAAGGACGAGGGCACCCTGGTCGACGAGGTGCGCCTGGCCGTCGACGGCGAGACGTCGGTGCCGCTGCGGGTGCAGGCCTTCGGCGTCGGGCAGGCCGAGCCGGCCGTCGAGGTGGCCTTCACCTCCGTCCGGTTCGCCGTGCCGGACGACTCCGTCTTCGACTTCACCCCGCCGTCCGGCTCGACCGTCACCGAGCGCTCGCTCGAGGACCTGGCCGCCGGCAAGCCGGACCGCACCGCGCCGTCGACGCCGTCCGCCCTCCCGCAGGTGCTCGGCTCAGGTTGGTCGACGGTCGTCGAGACGAGCGGCGTGCAGCTGCCCGAGTCGGCGCAGGCGCTGGTCGGCCAGCTGTCCACCCCGGTGGCGGACGGTCGCACCCTCACCAGCGCGCTGCTGTCGGCGCTGCTCACCGACGACGGCCGGCTGCTCGTCGGGTCGGTCCCGCCGGCGCGGCTCGTCGAGCTGGCCGGTCGGTGACCGCAGCGGTCGAGACGGCGCACCCGGTCGGTACGCCGCCCCGCACGGACGCGGCCGTGCGCACCACCGGGCTCACCAAGCGCTTTCGCAGCGGACAGGTCGCGGTCGACGACCTCGGGCTGCTCGTGCCCCGCGGCAGCGTCATGGGCTTCCTCGGTCCGAACGGCAGCGGCAAGACGACGACCATCCGGATGCTGCTCGGGCTGGTGACGCCCACGAGCGGCCAGGTCGAGCTGCTCGGCGAGCCGATCCCGCAGGCCAGCGCCCGGGTGCTGCCCCGGGTCGGCGCGCTCGTCGAGGGCCCGGCGTTCCACCCCTACCTGTCGGGGCGCGCCAACCTCGTCCGCCTCGACGCCGCGGACCTCACCGTCGACCGGCGCACGAGCACCGCGCGCATCGACGCCGCGCTCGACCGCGTCGGGCTCGGCGCGGCCGCCACCAAGCGCTTCCGCACCTACTCGCTGGGCATGAAGCAGCGGCTCGGGCTCGCGTCGGCGCTGCTGCGGCCGCGCGAGCTGTTCGTGCTCGACGAGCCGACCAACGGCCTCGACCCGCAGGGCACCCGCGAGGTCCGCACGCTGGTGCGCGAGCTGGCGGCCGAGGGCTGCACCGTGCTGGTGTCGTCCCACCTGCTCGCCGAGATCGAGCAGATCTGCGACCGGGTGACCGTCATGCGGGCCGGTCGCGTCGTCGCCGCAGGGACCCTGCAGGAGCTCGCCTTGCTGGCGCGTCCGTCCGTGGTCGTGGAGACGCCCGACCTCGACCGGGCGGTGGCGGTCCTGCGCCGGCTCGGCGCGAGCTCGGCGACGCCGGACGACGACCGCCTGCGCGTGCGGGCGGAGCTGCCGGACGTGGCGGTCGAGGACGTGACGCGGGCGCTGGTGCGGGCCGACGTCGCCGTGCGCGGCATCGGTCGCAGCGGGCGCTCGCTCGAGGAGCTGTTCGTCGACCTGACCGGGGAGGGCTTCGATGTCGTCGGCTGACACGCTGGTCCGGCCGCCGGTGACCCGCCGGGCGCCGTCCACCCGGCTGCTGCGCTCCGAGCTGCGCCTGCTGTTCGGCCGCCGCCGCAACCAGATCCTGCTCGTGGTGCTGGCGCTCGTGCCGGTGCTCGTCGGCGTCGCCATCCGCGTGTCGACCGGCGACGCCGAGCCGGGCGAGGGGCCGCCGTTCCTCGACCGGGTCAGCGGCAACGGGCTGTTCCTGGCCTTCACCGGCCTCGCCACCGTCCTGCCGTTCTTCCTGCCCCTGACGGTCGGTGTCGTGTCGGGTGACGCCGTCGCCGGCGAGGCGCAGGCCGGCACGCTGCGCTACCTGCTGACGGTGCCTGTCGCCCGGGCCCGCGTGCTCGCGGTGAAGTACGGCGCGCTGGTGGCCTTCGCGCTGGCGGCGTCGTTCCTCGTGGCCGCCGTGGGGCTGGTCGTCGGGTGGGCGCTGTTCCCCACCGGCGACGTCACGCTGCTGTCGGGGACGACGGTCTCGCCGGGCGCAGCCGTCTGGCGCACCGCGCTCGTCGCGCTGTACGTCGCCGCGTCGCTGGCCGGGCTCGCCGCGCTCGGGCTCGCCGTGTCGACGTTCACCGAGGTGCCGGTGGGCGCCATGGCGACGACCGTGGTGCTGGCCATCACCAGTCAGATCCTCGACGCCATCCCGCAGCTGTCGTGGCTGCACCCGTGGCTGTTCACCCACCAGTGGCTGGCCTTCGCCGACCTGCTCCGCGATCCCGTGCCGACCGGCGCGATCGTCGACGGGCTGGTCCTGCAGGCAGGGTGGATCGCGGTCGCGCTCGCCATCGCGTGGAGCCGGTTCACCACGCGCGACATCACCAGCTGACGCGTCCGCCGCCGAGCGCCGCGATGCGCTCGGCGGCGGCGTGCAGCGTCTCCAGGCGCTTCGGGAACGCGAACCGGACCTGTCCCGCGCCGTCCGAGGGGTCGGCGTAGAACGAGGTGCCCGGGACCACGGCGATGCCGGGATCGCGGACGATGCGGCGGGCGTACGCGCTGCTGTCCTGCGCCGGGTCGAGCGAGCCGGTCGAGCACAGCACGTAGTACGCGCCGTCCGGGACGCGGAACTCGAAGCCCGCCCGCTCGAGGACGCCGCACAGCAGGTCACGCCGCTCGCGGTAGGCCGCGGCGCTGTCGGTGTAGTAGCTCGGCGGCAGGGCCATCGCGGCGGCGCCCGCAGCCTGCAGCGGGGCCGGGGCCCCGACGGTCAGGAAGTCGTGCACCTTGCGGATGCTGCTCGTGATGTCGGCCGGGGCGATGGCCCAGCCGACCCGCCAGCCCGTGACGGCGTACGTCTTGGACAGCGCGTTGATCGTCACCGTGCGGTCCTCGAGCCCGGGCACGGTCGCCGGCGGGACGTGCTCGGCGTCGTACACGATGTGCTCGTAGATCTCGTCGGTCAGGACCAGCGCGTCGTACGTCGAGCACAGCTCGCTGATGAGGGCGAGCTCCTCGCGGGTGAAGACCTTCCCGGTGGGGTTGTGGGGCGTGTTGACGATGATCGCCCGGGTGCGGTCCGTGAAGGCCGCGCGGAGCTCTGCCTCGTCGACCGTCCAGTCGGGTGCGTGAAGCGTCACGTAGCGCGGCGTCGCCCCCGACAGCACCGTGTCAGGGCCGTAATTCTCGTAGAACGGCTCGAAGACGATCACTTCGTCGCCCGGGTCGACGATCGCCAGCAGGGCGGCGATCATCGCCTCGGTGGAGCCGCAGGTGACGCAGAGCTCGGTCTCCGGGTCGACCGTCCAGCCGGGGCAGGTGGCGGCGACCTTGGCGGCGATGCCGTCGCGGAAGGCCTTCGCCCCCCAGGTGACGGCGTACTGGTTGACGTCGTCGTCGATGGCGGCCTTCGCCGCGTCCTTGAGCTCCTGCGGGCAGGCGAAGTCCGGGAAGCCCTGCGCCAGGTTCACCCCGCCGGACGCTGCGCACAGGCGCGACATCTCCCGGATGACCGACTCCTGGAACGTGCTGGCCTTGGCACTGGCCCACCGGCGCTGCGCTGTCA
>Ga0210040_10005629_pt1 | contig 15886 bp, 17 predicted proteins | sample CryGeyCG12114_NA_FD_185462 | JGI IMG/M metagenome (GOLD analysis project Ga0210040, IMG submission 185462) | Groundwater microbial communities from aquifer - Crystal Geyser CG19_WC_8/21/14_NA (SPAdes) (version 2) | ecosystem: Environmental > Aquatic > Deep subsurface > Groundwater | place: USA... | reverse complement strand
CATCAATGCTATCAAACACCAAAGAAAAGCTTTTATTCCGAAAGTATAATCTTGGATATGCCTAAATAAAATCGACACATTATAGGTAAAGCTCGACCAGTGTTTTTGTATTTACGCTATTAAAACTATAAATTTGATCCGGCTTAAATTAAAATTATACTTAAAAGCCACCGATGCTTAACTTATTCCCCATTAAAAGATATAGGTAGTGGATTTATTCGAAAAATTATTAGCTAACAGGGGCCCTTTAGGGAGCCATTCACATTATGCGCACGGTTACTTTACCTTCCCCAAACTGGAAGGAGAAATAAAGCCCCGTATGATATTCCGGGGCAAAGAAGTTCTCACCTGGAGTTTAAATAATTATTTAGGTTTAGCCAATCATCCGGAGGTGAGAAAGGCCGATGCCGATGCTGCCGCCGAGTTTGGGATGGCTTTGCCCATGGGCGCCCGCATGATGTCCGGCAACTCTAATCAGCACGAACTCCTGGAAGCTGAGTTAGCAGAATTTGTGAATAAACCAGATGCCATGCTTTTAAATTTTGGTTATCAGGGAGTAGTTTCCATTATCGATTCTTTGGTGGACCGGCATGACGTTATTGTTTACGATGCCGAATCGCACGCCTGTATAATTGATGGGGTGCGCCTGCACCAGGGCAAACGCTTTGTGTATGCCCACAACAATATGGAAAACCTGGAAAAGCAACTGCAAAGGGCTACCCGGATGGTAACCGAGACCGGGGGCGCTATTTTGGTAATTACCGAAGGCGTATTTGGAATGTCGGGTAATTTGGGTAACCTGCCGGCCATAGTGGCTTTAAAGGAAAAGTATAAATTCCGGTTATTTATCGACGATGCCCACGGTTTTGGTACCCAGGGTAAAACCGGGGCCGGAGCAGGGGAACATTTTGGGGTGCAGGACGGCGTTGATATTTACTTCTCTACTTTTGCTAAATCAATGGCCAGTATCGGGGCTTTTGTGGCCGGTCCGGAGCAGGTAATTGAGTATTTGCGTTATAACATGCGTTCCCAGATTTTTGCTAAATCTTTGCCGATGCCTATCGTTATTGGAGCCATTAAAAGATTAGAGTTATTAAAGACCCAGCCCCAGTTAAAAGATAAATTATGGGAAGTGACCCATGCTTTACAAAACGGCCTGCGCGAAAGAGGTTTTAATCTAGGTACAACGCAATCTTGTGTTACGCCGGTATTATTAAAAGGCCAAATTCCGGATGCCGCGGCCTTAACGATTGACTTACGGGAAAATTATAATATTTTCTGCTCTATTGTCGTGTATCCGGTAGTGCCTAAAGATATAATTATGTTACGCCTGATACCAACAGCGGCCCATACCTTGGAAGATGTAGCCGAAACCATTAGCGCTTTTGAAAAAATAGCAGAAAAACTTGATAAAGGACAATATTCTAAGTCGGCCGTAACGGCTTAACAGTAATATTGTTAAAAATGGGCCAAAAAAGGCCCTTTTTTTTGCATCTAATTCAATAATTACTATATTAGAGCGACCAAATACATTGTTTAACAAATAAAAAAAACACAAATGAACAAGTTTAGTAAAGTTCGCGATTTAGTAATGTCACTGGAAGGTGATTTCGAAAAATTCTATGAAAAAGGCAATTCTGCTGCCGGTACCCGGGTACGTAAAGGCATGCAGGATTTAAAAAACCTGGCTCAGGAATTAAGAAAAGAAGTACAGGATATGAAAAACAGCAGTGGGGGAGAAGAAGGTGCTAAATAAACTGTAAGAGAAACTTTTACAATCAAAAAGTGACCCCCAAAGGTCACTTTTTTAGTTTAATAATCTTTTATAACTTTTTAGCTGATATGCACCAGGTAATAATTTTTCTTACCTTTCTGAATAACCAAATAAGAATTGTGCAGCCGCTCAAATGTTGCCGGATTGGCATTGGCATTTATTTTCTGCCGGTTAATGCTTACTCCGCCATCCTGTAGCATACTTTTGGCCTTACCCCGCGATTCGAAGATTTGGAAGGCTGTCGAATCCGCTAAAAACTCTACTACCGAAGTAACCCCAGCAAAAGTTTCCGGCGGCACTTCTATTAAAGGTACGCCTTCAAATACTGCCAAAAGCATTTCTTCCGATAATTTTTTCAAGCTTTCCGGATCGCCTTTACCAAATAATATTTCGGATGCTTCTAAGGCCGCTAAATAATCTTCTGCCGAATGCACCCGGATGGTAACATCTTTGGCTAAAGCTTTTTGTAAAATACGCAAATGTGGGGCTTGTTTGTGTTCTGCGGTTAAGTTTAAAATTTCTGCTTGGGGTAAAAGCGTAAAAACTTTTATGAGCTTTTCTGCTTCATCATCCGCCAGGTTTAACCAGAACTGGTAAAATTTGTAAGGGGAGGTCATAGCCGGGTCTAACCAGATATTACTGCCTTCGGATTTGCCAAATTTTGTACCGTCGGATTTAGTTACCAGTTTACCTACCAAAGCGTAGGCTTTACCGCTATCTATCCGGCGAATAAGTTCGGTACCAGTAGTAATGTTGCCCCATTGGTCAGAAGCGCCCATTTGCAGCAGCACCTGCTTATGTTTGTACAAATAGTAAAAATCGTATCCCTGAATTAGTTGGTAAGAGAATTCGGTAAACGAAAGACCTTCGGCCCGACCTTCGCCATCTTCATCGGCGTTGATGCGTTTTTGTACCGATTCCTTTTTAATCATGTAATTTACAGTCAGGTGCTTGCCGGCCTCCCGCAAAAAGTCTAAGAAAGTAAATTCTTTAAACCAGTCGTAATTATTAACTATCTCCGCCGAGTTAGCACCACAATCAAAATCTAAAAATTTTGCTAACTGGTTGCGGATACCTTCCTGGTTAGCCCGCAAAACTTCTTCCGACAATAAATTACGTTCTGCCGATTTACCCGAAGGATCACCGATCATGCCGGTAGCACCACCCACCAGGGCTATGGGTTTATGACCGGCTCTTTGTAAATGTACCAGTAGCATAATGGTAGCCAAACTGCCAATGTGTAAAGAAACTGCGGTAGGATCGAAACCAATATAACCGGTGGTCATTTCTTTGGCTAATTGCTCTTCTGTTCCCGGCATAAAATCATGTAACATGCCCCGCCAACGTAATTCTTCAATTAAATTCATAATATTTTAAAGTAGATTACCGGAGAAACCGGCTCCTGTTTAGGTTAAAAGCTGTTTTGACCCCAAAGATATTATAAATTTTACTGGCTTAATAAAATGGGTTGCGGCATATCCGTATTTTTATTCAGAACAGAATAATATACCTCTAAAAGATAAGCCCACTAAATCTAAACGGAAGAACTAAAAATCTAAGCAGGTTAATTAAAAATTTTATAGATGCTTATAATAATAAATCCTTTATACTTAGAAGGTAACTGGTTTAAACTTTGGCTCTTTCTGAATAAATAAAGAAAGATCCAAATTGCCGCTAAACCCATTTAATTAGTAGCCATTAACTAAGAAATTTGATGCCATCAGATTAAAAACACTTACCAACTAGGGTAGCTGCCCGTAAATTCAAATTAAATTGGTAATATAGCAGTCAAAATCTATTCTAGCTCTAACATATACTTTTCATGGGCCGTTTTACCGGACTAATTGGCATTGTTCTTATTTTGGGCATTGCTTTCTTAATGTCTAATAACCGCAGAGCCATTAACTACCGGCTGGTAGGTGTGGGCTTATTTATTCAAATCAGCTTAGCTGTCTTTATTCTTAAAACAGAAGTTGGGAAATTAATCTTTGGTTACATTGGGCATCTGATAGAAAGGCTTCTGCAAATGTCGCAGCGGGGAGCAGAGTTCGTATTTGGCTCACTGGTAAGAATAGATTTAATGGAACGCGCTTTTGGTATTGGCAACGGGCATATCTTTTTCTTTAATGTTATTCCTACTATTATTTTCGTAGCCGTACTCGTAAATATTGCTTACCATATTGGCTTGATGCAGATTATTGTCTCGGGTATGGCCAAAGCAGTACACTGGGCCATGGGCGTTAGCGGGGCCGAAGCAGTAAGCAATGTGGCAAGTGCCTTTGTAGGCCAGGTAGAAGCCCAGATAATGATTAAACCTTACCTGAAAGGTATGACTAACTCGGAGCTAATGGCTTCCATGACGGGGTCTTTTGCCTGTATTGCGGGGGGCGTAATGGCTACTTACATATCATTCGGGGTACCGGCGCCTTACTTGCTGGCTGCCAGTTTAATGGCGGCTCCCGGCGCCTTGGTGATCTCTAAAATTGTATTTCCCGAAACGGAACAATCCGAAACAAAAGGGACTGTGAAACTGGAAGTAAAGAAAAGCCATGCCAACCTGATTGATGCCATTGCTGCCGGCGCTTCGGATGGTTTAAAAATCGGCTTAAATGTAATTGCCATGCTGATTGGTTTTATTGCCTTAATAGCTTTGGTTGATTTGATATTGAATAAGTTAGGCGTGATGGTTAACATGCCTTTCTTAAGCATGAATTATATCTTAGGCAAACTATTTTCGGTTTTTGCCTGGGCCATGGGCGTACCTGGTAAAGACATAGAAGTTGCCGGAGCTTTAATGGGTACCAAAATGGTCGTGAACGAATTTGTAGCTTACCTGGACCTAATAAAGATTAAAAACAACATTGACCCGAAAACTTTAGCCATAACTAGTTTTGCCTTGTGCGGTTTTGCTAATTTCAGTTCCATTGCTATTCAGGTGGGCGGCATTGGCGAATTAGCGCCTTCGCGCCGGACCGATCTGGCTAAATTAGGTTTTAAAGCTTTAATTTGCGGTACTTTGGCGTCTTATCTGTCGGCTACGTTGGCAGGTATATTGTTGTAGTTATAGCGGTCCCTGTATTTTCTGCTAATTACTTTAAAGATTAATTTGGCTTGATGGAAGCAAGATTAAAACAAAAACAGGTGCCTGTACAAAACAGCACCTTTTTTTGTTTGTATTCAGCAATGGTCTAAGCAAATATTTAGGAAAGATAGAATAGGTATTATTCCGCTGTGTTTCTCCGGTCGCTCAATTTCTGCTATTCTTCGTAGCAGCTTGGTTTATATCATCATTATCCCGGTACGAATCGGGTTCCGGCTTGGGTGGCGTACTTAGTATCAGGTAAAAAAAATACAGCATCATGCCAGAAACCAATATAATAGTAGTGAGCATAACTATAAGGGTAGATGTATTCATAAGTTCTAGATTTTTCCTTCTCTAAGTTTCTTTTTGTAAGCGAGATAAACCAGTAAGCCTAAAGTCAGGAATACAGCCAGAAGCAAAATACGCGCGGCATTTACAAAGAATAGGGTATCATTTAATAAATCGATTTGAGTGGCATCAGTAGCAGCCGCAATTTATTCTTTCAGGCTGGCATTCATCAGTTTTTTAATAATCGATCCATTATCTAATTCCCAGTTGCCACTAAGTGCTGCTCCCCAGTCGCCGTTTTTAGGTGTAACCAAAGAACCGATAAATACCCACAGCAGTAATAACGTCGTAATAAATTTAATAATGAATTTATATATGCCCGGTACTTTAATATTGGCCCCAGAGGTTATTTAGGGCCAACCTTTGGTCATGCCAAAAATCCTGGCAAACAAAATCGATTCAAACAAAGCAAATATTACCAACGATACCGTGCCAGCCCAATAATTATATTCATCAAATACGCCTAAATGGAAGTATAGTACCGTTGGCATGCCCAGTAAGAACACAATCAGGCCGAAAGACCAGGCCGCCGATTTACGCTCCCAATTAAACTCATCCTGTAAGAACCCAATCCAGGGAGTTTCCATAGCCAACGACGAAGTAATACCGGCAAAGAACAATAAACCAAACCACATGACGCCCGATATGGCACCCAGTACATCGCCCCACTGGTAAAATAAATACGGCAACGTCCGGAATCCCAGGCCTAAACCGCCGCTTTGTACCAATTCTGTAACCCGCTCGATGCCTAAATAACCAATCGAAATAGGAATCAAAATAGCGTCTCCCAACACTACTTCCACAAATTCGTTCATCCAGCCGGCCGACATGGCATTAAGCGCAATATCATCTTTTGGCCGCACGTAAGACGCGTAGCATTGCACCGTGCCCATACCCACCGATAAGGTAAAGAATATCTGCCCGGCGGCAGCCAACCACACACCCGGCGACCAAAGTTTATCGAAGTTAGGCGTCCAGAGGAAATTAAGTCCTACCGAAGAATTGTTAATGGCGCCATTTTCACCGGCTGTAATAGTAAAACCTTTATAAGCCAGAAGAATGCCGAAAAAGATAAGCAAAGGCATGCCTATTTTGGCAACACGCTCTACCCCCTCGGCCAAACCCTGCGACAAAATCCAGGTGTTTAGTAAAAGGCAAATGACAAAGAAAACAATGGGTTAGTACGGAATACCAAACGTAGAAGTCCCCAGGCTGACGTAATCGTTAAAAAAATCTGATACAGCCTCCTGGCTCAAACCGCTAAAAGAACCGGTAATGGAGTGAAAAACATAAGAAAGCGTCCAGGATTCCAGGTAGCAATAATAAGAAGCTACCGCAATATTGGTCCAGATACCAAAAACCCCGATATACTTCCAAAGCGGAAACCGGTGCATGGCATTCAGGATGAAAGGCGTGGAATGATGGCCATGTTTGCCCCCGAAACATCCCATAAACCATTCAATCCAGAGTAAAGGAATGCCCATGAGCAGGAAACAAACCAGATAAGGTATAATAAAGGCGCCGCCACCATTCTGGACCGCCTGCACCGGAAATCGTAAAAAGTTGCCGGGACCAACTGCATTACCGGCCATGGCTAAGATCAGGCCCATCCGGGAGCCCCAAGACTCTGTATTATTACTCATAATTTAAAATAGAAGTAAATTCGGCTTATTTAAACTTTATCAGTTTTGTCGCATTTTTATTGAAATTTTCGAATGTAGTCTTTGCTTTTGACAGCACTTTCATAAATTATAGAAAAAATAAATATGATAAGCTAATGGATATGTAGTTTAATATAAAATCTTACTTTTTTTGTTCATACAATAATTAGTAAGTTATTATATTTAAAACTTTTCAACATATTGAAATTTGACTTTAAAATTTTCTATTCGAAATCAACTTAAAAGTACTTTTTTTTATAAAATGGTTATGATAAGCTAAAATAATAAGCTTCAGCCGTTTAAAAGTGATTTTTAAGCCAACTAGCCATTCAGTAGGAGGTCAAACATTAGATTTTAATAGCTTTTCCGAATTAAAGTGGTAAAAAAATATTTTAGGGGTAAACTGGTTTTTATTTTACTATAAATAAAATTACTTATATTTCCTGCTTCAATATTTAAAGGTTAAAACAACTTTATATCTACTTTAATGGCAAACAAACTTTTTGCGACTAAATCTATTGCCCACCTCATACAGGAGTCGGAGAGCAGTGAGCATACCCTTAAGCGAACGCTTACGGCTACCAACCTTACCATGCTGGGCATTGGCGCCATAATAGGAGCCGGTATTTTTGTGCTCACGGGAACTGCTGCCGCTAATGCGGCCGGGCCGGCAATTGTAATTTCTTTTATTATAGCCGGATTAGGTTGTTTGTTTGCCGGTTTATGTTACGCTGAATTTGCTTCTATGATTCCGATTGCCGGGAGCGCTTACACGTATGGCTACGCTACATTGGGCGAGTTTGTAGCCTGGATTATTGGCTGGGACTTAATATTAGAATACCTTTTCGGGGCCGCTACGGTAGCGGTAGGTTGGAGCGGTAACGTTATTAGTTTGCTTAAATCAATGGGCATATCCGTACCCGCCGCTATAGCCAGTGCTCCCATTGCCTACGATGGTGCTAACTTTACTACTACCGGTACCATTATAAATCTGCCGGCGGTAGTTTTAATTTTAGCCATGACTTCCTTGCTGGTAATTGGTATCCAGGAATCGGCTAAGTTTAATAATTTTATCGTTTTTGTTAAAGTCGCTATTGTGCTGCTGGTTATTGGTTTTGGCTTTAAGTATGTAAATGCTGCTAATTGGACACCTTTTATTCCGGAAGTGGAAATTTTGCCGAATGGCTCTTCCCGCTACGGATGGGAAGGTATAGTTCGGGGAGCGGCCGTGGTGTTTTTCTCTTACATTGGTTTTGATGCCGTGAGTACCGCCGCCCAGGAAGCCAAGAATCCCCAACGCGATATGCCGATTGGCATGTTATTATCTTTGGGTATATGTACTTTGCTCTACGTAGCCATGTCTTTGGTATTAACGGGTTTAACGTCTTATAAAAACTTAAATGTGCCGGACCCGGTTTTAGTAGCCCTTTCGGCAGCTGGACCCGCTTTGAGATGGTTATATTTCTTTACCGGTATTGGGGCTATTGCCGGTTTGGCTTCCGTGGTTTTGGTAATGCTGATGGGGCAACCCCGTATTTTTTACGCCATGTCGCGCGACGGACTTTTACCGGCAGTATTCGGTAAAATTCATCCCCGTTTTCAAACGCCTTATGTTACTACTATCGTTACCGGCATAGTGGCAGCCATAGTAGCGGGCCTGTTTCCGATTGGGTTACTAGGCGAATTAGTAAGTATTGGTACTTTGCTGGCTTTTATAATTGTTTGTGGGGGTATCCTGGTATTGCGCCGCACCAGTCCGGATTTGGTCCGCCCTTTCCGCACACCATTTGTACCCGTGGTACCTATCCTGGGTATTTTAATCTGTGGCTATATGATGTACAGTTTACCCGGCGATACCTGGCTGCGGCTAATTATCTGGATGGCGATTGGTATTGTTATTTACTTATCGTATGGCCGGTACCACAGTAAGTTAGCCAAAAGCAACAGCAAGAACGGAGTGATTTAAATCAACGGACGAGAAGAAACGTATTAAAATTTTTTGTATCTTGCACCAAGAACGGTCTGGCACAGACCGTTCTTTTTATTTTAACCGACGTTGAAACGTATTTATAATTATGGGAACTGTATCGTACTACACCGCAGAAGGCTTACAAAAATTAAAAGAGGAACTAGCGGATTTAAAAACAAAAGGCCGGGCCGAAGTAGCCCGCCAATTGGCCGAAGCACGCGATAAAGGCGACTTAAGTGAAAATGCCGAATATGACGCGGCCAAAGATGCCCAGGGCCACCTGGAATTAAAAATATCGAAACTGGAAGAAGTAGTTGGCAACGCGCGTTTGATTGATGATTCAAACCTGGACTTAAGTAAAGCCCTGATTCTATCAAAAGTGAAGATAAAAAACCTAAACAACAATATGGTAATGGATTATACTTTGGTATCGGAAGAAGAAGCCAATCTGGTCGCTGGCCGCATTTCCGTAAAATCGCCCATTGGCAAAGGTTTATTGGGTAAATCGGTGGGCGATGTAGCCGAAATAACGATTCCGGCCGGAAAAATTAAGTTTGAGATAATGGAAATATCCCGCTAATGGCAACCGAATCTATATTTACCAAAATAATAAAAGGCGAAATTCCGGCGCATAAAATTGCGGAAGATGATCGTTTTCTGGCTTTCCTGGATGTGTTTCCCTTGCAAAAGGGCCATACGCTGGTTATACCCAAAGCACAGATTGATTATATTTTCGATCTGGAGGATGATTTGTTGGCGGACCTGATGGTATTTGCCAAAAAAGTAGCCCCGGCGATTAAAACGGCGACTGGTTGTAAACGAATTGGGGTAACTGTAATTGGTTTGGAAGTGCCGCATGCCCACGTACACCTCATACCCATTGATCAAATGAATGATATGAACTTCAGTAACCCGAAAAAGAAGTTTCAGGAAGAAGAAATGGCGGAAATAGCGCAGCTAATAAGGGAAAACTTGTAAGTAAATCTAAATATCAATTAAAATTTAATCTAAAGGCTTCTGTTTACCGGAAGCCTTTTTAATTATAAGAAAACAAACTTCATCAGGCACAACTTCCTGGGTTATCAAACTAAATAATAAAGGTATATACTGGTTTAACCTTTTATACGGCCGGGATTATCGGATAAAAAGCTTTTCCAGGATTTAGTGCCGGCCTGGGTATTAACGCCTTTCTGATAATGGTGGCACATGGCTACGGCCAGGGCATCGGTGGCATCAAATAATTTAGGCTGGTCCGATAATTTTAGAATCTGGCTCAGCATGTGGGCCACTTGTTCTTTGGAGGCATTGCCGTTTCCCGTAATAGATTGTTTTATGCGTTTGGGCGCATATTCCACATAAGGAATATCGCGGCTTAAAGCGGCCGCAATGGCTACTCCCTGGGCCCGGCCTAATTTTAACATCGATTGTACATTGTTTGAGTAAAACTGGGCTTCAATGGCCATTTCATCCGGTAAATAATCATTTATCAGCTGAATGGTAGCATCATAAATGCGTTTTAATTTTACCGCATGGTTCGTAATCCGTTTCAGGTTAATGGTATCGTATACCAAAACTTTCACCTTAGAACCGGTTATCTCTATCAGGGCAAAGCCCATTATGGTTGTGCCCGGGTCTATGCCCAGAATAAGTTTGTTATTTAAAAGGGTGGGTGAAGTTGTAATCATGAATATACAAAGCTACGAACATAATGCCTGGTTGTAAAATTCATCGTCGGGTAAATAAAATATTCAGGTAAATAATATAACTTGGGACAATATTTAGAATATTATGTCAATTACGGATAGAAGCCGGTTTGAAGCAGCCATATACAAGTTTGATGCGGTAAATGCCGAGGATCCGCATACGGAAATCATAAATGGGGAAGCTCATCCCAAAGAATTAGTATATGCCCAACGCATGACCGCCTGTTTAGAAAAGGTTGCTCCGGAAGCATCCGAAGCTTTGCAGCTTGCCGTACGGTGCCAGCACATACGCCGGTGGGAAATCTCCCGTCAGGATTTTCCGGTTGGCTTACCAGGTTATAACAAATGGCGCAATACCCTGAAGAAATTTCACGCCGAATTAGCCGGCGATATTTTAAAGGAAGTTGGTTATGATGCCGAAACCGTGGCGCGGGTACAATTTCTGGTACAAAAACGCCAACTTAAAATTGATGCCGAAGTGCAATTGCTGGAAGATGTTATTTGCCTGGTTTTCCTGGAGTATTATTTCCTGGGTTTTGCCCTGCAGCATCCAGTTGAGAAAGTGGTAGATATTTTACAAAAAACCTGGCCCAAAATGACGCCGCAAGGTCAGCAATTAGCTTTGCAGTTAGATTTGCCCGCTGATGCCCGGAACCTGATCGGCATTGCTTTGGGTACCGCATAATTCACCTTATATCATACAAATAAAACAGGTTTTATGAAATGGAGTTACAGTTTACTTATTAGTACCTGGATTCTTATTGCACTGGTTTTCTTAAGTGCCGGCAAGCCCAAAATCTCCGGCAGGAGTACAGCCAGAACGGCTATCTCAAACCTTAAAATTTATTGGATTGATACGGAGGGCGGGGCTGCCACCTTAATTATAACGCCCGTGGGCGAATCGATATTGATAGATACGGGAAACCCCGGAAACCGGGATGCGGAGCGTATATTTGAAGTAGCGGTTAACGATGCCGGCCTGAAACAGATTGATCATTTAGTTACCACCCACTGGCACCTGGATCATTATGGCGGAGCTCCCGAATTGGCGAAAAGAATTCCTATCATAGAAGTAATAAACAAAAGTATTCCGGATAAGCTTTCTGAGGATAATACCTTTGCCGATAATATTAAAGCTTATAAAGAAATGCAGGTGCAGAAGTGGACGGCTATAAAACCTAATTCTGCTATAAATTTAAAAACCGTTAGTACTGGCTTACCTGAGCTCCGGCTCCGGTTTGTAGGAGTAGATAAAGAGTTTTTTACCGCCGCTCCCCAGATTGGTAATGGTCTGGACTGCGATTCGGTAGCGGATAAAGCTATTGATACTTCCGAAAATGCCAACAGTATGGTGCTGGTAATGGATTACGGTCCTTTCCGGTTTTTCGATGGCGGCGATTTAACCTGGAACATTGAAAAGATTTTGGTTTGCCCCCAGGATTTAATTGGTACCATAGATGTGTACCAGGTAAATCATCATGGTTTAGATCAAAGCAACAATCCGGTTCTGATCAAAAACTTATCCCCAACCGTTACTATCATGAATAATGGCGCAACTAAAGGTTGTGGCCCCGAAACAATTAAAACTTTGCGTCAGAGCCCTTCTATTCAGGCTGCTTACCAATTACACAAAAATGTACGGCCAGATAGTACATTTAATACCCAAACGGAATATATTGCCAATCAAAAAAAAGAATGTAAAGGAAATTTTATATCCTTAGAAGTGGCACCCGATGGTAAAACTTATACGGTTAGCATCCCAGCCACCGGTCATCAGCAAACATTTCAAACTACATTAAGATAACCCTGCAACAAAAAAATATATGAAACCTGTCATTATATTTGTTTTACTTATTAGTATTAACTGCTGTTTTCTGAATTCTGTTATGAGCCAGAGCAAACCTGCTGCTAAGCCAGTATTAAATCAAAATGAAAAAGTATTACGCCACGTGGTTATAATTAAATTTAAAGACAGTGCTACGCCTGCGCAAATAAAAGATGTTGAAAAAGCTTTTTCTGAATTACCCTCTAAAATAAATACCATAACCGGTTTTGAATGGGGTACCAATGTAAGCCCCGAAAACCTAGCGCAAGGTTATACCCATTGTTACCTGCTTTCTTTTAAAAATGCCGCCGACCGCGATGCCTATCTGCCGCACCCAGCACATAAACAATTTGGCCAGATTCTTGGCCCTTACCTGGATAAAGTTTTAGTAGTAGATTATTTTAGTCAGCCTTAAATTTGGCGTTGCGGCTTGGTACGCAATTTCAATGCTGTTTGAATAATTAGATTTAGCTTGACTTAAAATTAAAAGTTCAGGTTTACCACATGTCCTACAACAATAATAGCGGGCGAAGTTAAATTTTTTTCTGCTACGATTTCCGTTATAGTATCTACGGTGCCTACTGCCAGTTGCTGGTTGTGGCGGGTACCATTCTGAATAATGGCTACCGGCAATTGGTGTTTTCCATGGGTTTTGAAAAGGTTCATAATGTCCTGGAGATTTTTCATCCCCATTAAAATAACTACCGTTGCGGTAGATTGTGCCGCTAGCGCCAAGTCCTGGGAGATATGTCCGTTGGTAGTGGCGCCCGTTATAACCCAAAAACTTTCGTTAATGCCGCGGCTGGTTAACGGTATATTAAACGCGCCTGGTACCGCAATGGCGCTAGTAATACCCGGCACTACTTCGGTGGCAATGCCGTTTGCATTGGCAAAGAGTATCTCTTCGTAACCCCGGCCAAATACAAAAGGATCGCCTCCTTTTAACCGGACTATATAGCCGTATTGGCGAGCATAATCAACAATAAGCTGGTTAATCTGGTCCTGGGTATACTCATGATTTCCGGACCTTTTACCTACAAATATCTGGGGTGCTGCCGGGGACACTAAATCCAGTAATGCCGGATTTACCAGCGCATCGTATAGAACCGCATTGGCCTCCGCTAAAGCTTTAGCACCCCGAAGCGTTAGTAGATCGGGAGCTCCCGGACCAGCACCAACTAACGTAACTTTGGGAGGATGGCTCAGCATGACATGTAAATTTATCAGCCGGCAATATACACTTAAATATTATTTCAGGCATAAACAGCAATTGGTTTCCTGGGGTAATTACTTTAAGAACTTACAATCTGCAGCCATAAATTATGCAAATTGCGGCAGATATGTTTAACTAAGTACTAATCGAAATCTAATCGACATATTTCATGATATAAGTAATTTGTTAATTGCTAATTACTAACCGCTACTTATATTATATATTCTAAAATTTACGGGTACTTACATCCGGATGCTGTAGTTTTGTACCAGATAAAATGCTTTCTTAAAAGAGCAAGTTAATAGTTGAGACCAGGATTAAATCCTTAGGGGCAAAAGCATCGGTTAAAGCATAAATTAATTTTTTTCGAATTACTTTAAAGGCAGGGAGCTGACTGATGATGTGCCGGTGCCGGGGCTCTTTAAAATGTACAAGAATCATATCACCGGATGGTTCGGATGTCTGGTGGGTAAATATCAGAATACGATCGCTTATATAAATAGCTTCCTCTAAATTTTGAGTGTAGAAAAATACGGTTTTTGGTTTTTTTAAAAGCAGACGCAAATTTTGCAACGATTTCTGAAGCTGTATTTTGTCGTATTCATCAGCCAACGAAAACAGATCGGGTAATAAGACGAAATGTTTAGCGCTCAGATATAGATAAACCAAAAGAACCCGCTGGCGTACCGATTGTGTAAGCTGCCGGTAATGGAGAGTTTGATAAGGTTGCAGGTAAGCTGCCCAAAATACTTGCTTTATGAGGTATTCTTTATCGATGCTACTCAATAAACTTTCTTCATCGTTAATAAATTCAGATAAAAAGTTGAATAAGGATACATCTGAACTTAAAAGTTTATGTTCGAACGATAGGTCGAAAGTTTCTTTTACAATTTTTTGCGCAACTCCTAAAGATGCGGTAATATTTTCTTTTAAAAGAACGTGGCTCAGAAAAGCCATACAATTTTGTCGCGAACCCATTACCGCAATAACGTCTTGCTGCCCCACCACTAAATCAGAAGTAAGTGCGTTGAACGTTTTTTGTTTTCGGGCACTGAAAACCGGTTTCATTTGGGTCAGTTCCAGATAGCTAAGTATTTTCATATAGGTTTAATTTGAAAATTTTAGCCTTAAAAACCAAACTTTTATTAGTCTGGCTTCGGTCAGGCCAAGAAAAACAAAAAGGTAAAAGTAATTAGTGCCTTTCCGGGAAGCAGTATTCGCTTCTTTTTTCCTCCTGTCAAGAGCAGAAATTGTATTCCTACTTCCTCCAGAAAGGGCTTAATATTTTTAACCACTAAAAATCATTATAAATAACAAATATTATCCGAATTTCTATACTACATTTTTCATCCGTTATAGAAAAATGTAAGATTAAAGCTTTCAATCAAACACAAGATGCATTAGATTATATTAACCAAATTAAACTAAACAGTTTAAAATTGCAAATATTAACGCCGGAAAGTTGAATAATTTTTGAAGGGACGTAAATAGTTATATTAAATATATTATATATATTGTTTTTCTTTCATTTTAGCTTCTAAAAGGAAGGGTTCCGATTAGAGGAGAAGATTAAAATATGAAAAAAGCGGTACTACCCGATACAAATTTATGCGGTTTATTTATAAAGCGTACCAATAAGAATTAGTATTGAAGTACCCGGCGGGCCTGTAAAAACCTTTTTTCATAACCAGTGCCGGCCACTTTGCTTATTTTTACACCTCCCACCGAAGATGCATGCACAAATTCTATTGGATGGCCTGGATTGGTGATAACTACGCCTACGTGACCGGGAGTCCGGTTGGAAACTGTAGTTCCGGTAAAAATGAGCAGATCACCTTTATTAACCTCATTTAAGTCGATTGGTTCTCCTTCTTGGGCCAGTAAAGCCGAAGAATGCGGCACAGCTACCCCATACTTGTTAAAAATATGATAAATAAAGCCGGAACAATCGAAACCATTACGAGTAACACCCGAAGGTAAATAAGGGATACCCATTAATTGCAAACCATAAGCAACAATACTATCGGGTAAAGTTGATTTTGGAAGATTATCAATGTAAGCATAATCAGTTACGCCGGAGTTGCCTGATACCAACTTTTCTGTTACGGGAGCTTCCATACCACCAATAGAACTTTTTTCGAAGTAGGTTTTCTCGGTATAATTCTCCGGTGTTTCAGAAGTCAAATTTTCGTTTCGGATATTTTTATGCTGCCAAACCGCAAATATTAGTAAGAGACTCATAACAGAGCCAAAAATTATCCAGGTTAGTTTCATAGTAATTAAACCTTAACAAGCATTATGCCTCTTTTTA
>Ga0210040_10005628_pt1 | contig 15887 bp, 17 predicted proteins | sample CryGeyCG12114_NA_FD_185462 | JGI IMG/M metagenome (GOLD analysis project Ga0210040, IMG submission 185462) | Groundwater microbial communities from aquifer - Crystal Geyser CG19_WC_8/21/14_NA (SPAdes) (version 2) | ecosystem: Environmental > Aquatic > Deep subsurface > Groundwater | place: USA... | reverse complement strand
ATATGCGGGCCTGGGTGCGAAGGTGCAGGTGGTGGAGTACCTGGATTCTATCATTCCTACGATGGACCGCTCGCTGGGGAAAGAGCTGCAACGTGTCCTGAAGAAGACGCTTGGTTTCGAGTTTTTCTTCAGCCACAAAGTAACAGGCGCCACCAACGCAGGCGAAACGGTGACTGTAACAGCCGAGAACCCGAAAGGAGAGACGGTAACGTTTGAGGGCGACTATGTGCTGGTATCTGTGGGCCGTAAGCCCTATACCGAAGGTCTTGGCCTGGAGAATGCCGGTGTGCAGATGGGCGATCGCGGGATGATTGCTGTAAACGACCACCTGGAGACAAGCGTACCGGGTATATATGCCATTGGCGATGTGGTGCGCGGGGCCATGCTGGCCCACAAAGCCGAAGAAGAAGGCGTGCTGGTGGCAGAGCAGCTAGTGGGGCAGAAGCCGCACATCAACTACAACCTGATTCCGGGCGTGGTATATACTTGGCCGGAAGTAGCGGGTGTGGGCTACACGGAAGAGCAGCTGAAGGAGCAGGGCCGCGCCTACAAGGCAGGTTCGTTTCCGTTCAAAGCCTCAGGCCGCGCCAAAGCCTCTATGGATACCGATGGCTTTGTGAAGGTGCTGGCGGATAATGAGACAGACGAGATCATCGGGGTGCATATGATCGGCCCGCGTATTGCCGACCTTATTGCTGAAGCGGTGACAGCCATGGAGTTCCGGGCCTCTGCCGAGGATGTAGCCCGCATGAGCCACGCGCACCCAACATATGCCGAAGCCATGAAAGAAGCCTGTCTGGCCGCAACTGAAAACCGCGCCATTCATATATAAACCGCGGCTTTGACACTTACTATATAGGCAGCGCCACCTCAGTTGAGGTGGCGCTGTTGTTTTAAGACCAGACCCCGCAGTGCCCGTAGAATATATAAGCATCTGTTTCTCCAGATATCAGGAGCTCGCAGGAACTGCGTACGCTGCCGTGATCTTGATTATATTGCCGGCTGAGCCTCAGTCCTGCTTCCGGAAGTAGATATCATTGCTGATGCTTTCCAAGTTAATTTGAGAGCCGCCTCCGTTTACGTTGCCTTTGAGCTCATACCCAACCATGGGCGCTTCTTCTTTCTCGTTCAGGAAATCAATGCCCAGATCAGAGTAAACCTCACCGGTGATGGTCTCTAAGGAAACTGTCGCCCCTTTTTTTTGAGACCAGTTCATGTCTACAAAGCCGCTGATGGATTTAGCCTGTACAGGGCCGGTTAGCCCCCGCAGTTCTATGTCACCGTTAATGGTTTCCACGGTCAGGTCGGCATCGCGGGGTACAAAGATCTCATAATTTATGTTGGTGCAGGTTACGGTGTGCTTGCCATCCAGCTGCATGGTGCTGCTGTTATAGTTTCCGGGGCAGTCTTCCGGCCTGCCGTTCTTCATCAGTTCTTTGTCCAGGTCCACTTCTGCGCGCGCGCGCTGGTTATCAGCCTTAAAGTTGAGGAGCAGCGCATCGTTCAGCTTGCCGCCGTTAATCTCATAGGTAATCTTGAACGAGGCTTCATTTTTATCCCAGGCCGTTATTTTGATGTTGTTGCCGAACGTAAGCTTTAGGTCTACTTTTTTGTTGGCCGGTACAGCCAGTGTTCTTTCTACCGTTTTAGACTGGGCTTGCAAGCCAATGGTAAATGAAAACCATATGAGGCTTAAAATGAATAATTTTTTCATAGTTCAGGTCGTTGCTAAATAGATTTGAATTACTTGCTCTTGCGGATAAACATATCCCCTGTGATGGTATATAAGCTGATTTCTACCCCACCGCCATTGGTGGTGCCTTCTACCGTGTCGCCTCCTGCCACCTTGCGCAAGTTGCTTTTGGTGTCTTGCGCCATCTTGAGGTCGAAATCGGAATAGATCTCCCCCTGCACTGTTTTGAGCTTGAAGTCGGCTTTGGTGTTTGCCGGTAACGCGATATCCACTGCGCCGGCCACGGAAGAGATGGCGCTTGGTTTGGTCTGGTTAAGACCGGCGAATTTGACCTGGATGTCTCCGGCGGTTGTGTTGGCTATAACCGGCCCCGAAACATTGGTGAGCGTTGCGCTGCCATTGTTCAGTTTCAGTTCTATCTCGCCGTTCATGTCCGCTACCGTAATGTCATCGCCGGTCCAGTTCGTTTCCTCATACACGATGGCCGCGTTCTTCGGAACTCGGATGGTGTACTGCCCGTCCTGGCGGGAGGCTTTGCTGATGCGCAGGGTATTGTTCTCCTTCGTTACAGCCAGCCCAAAGCCTGTGTTGTCCTCCGCCTGGTTATACAGGGGCTTCAGGCCCCTGGCGCGCTCCGGCGGCGCCTCATAAGCGGCGGCCTCTATGACAACCTCATCAGAATTGTGGCCCACAATCTTCACGCCGCTGTTATACATCGTGATAATGACGCGGCTGTCCTTGCTGTTGCCGAGCTTAGTGCGGTGCGTGAGCGGTTTGTTCTGCCCTGCTGGCGGATCTTCCTGGGCAATGTTGTCGCTGTAGGCCGTAGCCGGGAAGCCGTGGCCTGCTGCTGTCCTGCTGCCGGGCGTGGCCTGCGCGCACATAGTCTTTCCGGTGAGCATCAGGCATGCTGATGCCAGTAACAATGTTTTTTTCATGTTTTATTTTATACTACTGTCAGAATTGATTTTATATCAGGATGCCGATCCCTTCTTTGGCTTTGTTTTTCACGATCGGTAAAAGATCTTCTTTCTTGCTTAGCTTCTGGAACTGGTCCAACGCCTTTTTCTCCTTCATTTTCACCAGCAGGTCGATCAGCGCGATTTGCATCAGCGGGTCTGTCTGCGCCGGTAAGGACTCGAGCACGGCGCTGCGCACCTGTTCATCCTCCTTAAACTGGTAAAGTGCTTCGCTGGCGGCAAGGCGCACGTTCACGTTCGGGTCGCTGTTCATGGTGCGGATGAGCAGCCGTATCACCTCATCGTCTCCGGGTGCTGCCTCAAACTCCTGGCTCACCACCCGGAGACGGTCGCTGGCTGAATGGTTTGTCGGGGTGCCGGCAGCCAGTACCTTTTTCATCTCCTGTACCTCCTGCCGCAGCGCCGCTATTTCAGGTGCCTGGCGGGCCGTGGATTCCCGGTGCATAAACATGCCCCCAGCCCAGAAAGCCCCTGCCAGAAGTATAATGCTGGCTGCCACGCGCCAGTAAGCAGCAACGTGCTGCATCGGGAAAAACAGTTGCTTCCCCTGCTGTGGCGCCTTTTGTTCAATCTTTTCAAACAGCCAGTCGTCTGCTAAAACCTTGTCCAACTGCGTTTCCTGCTGCTGGGCATATAGCCGGAACTGCGCAGCGTGCGGCTTCAGATGCTTTGGCAGTTCTTGTTCCTGCTGAAAGAAGTCTTGCAACAGCTTTTCCTCCGCCAGGCTGGTTTCGCCCTCGTAATATTTTTGCAGCAGTGCTTCGATGTTATCCCACTTCATAATTCTCCAATTTTAGGAAACCGTCCCGTACGCTTTTGCGTGCTCTCGACAGAATCACCCGGATGTTGTTGACCGTTAGGTTCGTTATCTGCTCCATTTCCTCAAAAGAGCAGCCTTCCACGTCGCGCAGATGCAGGATAAGCCTTTGCTGTTCCGGCAGCCCCGCTACCAGACCCTGCATTTTGCTCACACTGTCAGCCTGTTCTGAGTACTGGTAAGGAGTAGCCTCTCCAGAGTGCAGTTCCAGCCCCGTTACGTCTACTGTGCGCTTCCGCTTGCTTGACTTAAGGCTGTCCAGGCACAGATTTCTGGTAACGGTCATGGCAAAAGCCTCGATGCTGGTGTAAGCGTGCAGCTTGTGTTTGTTCGTCCAGAGTTTCAGGAACACGTCCTGCAAAATGTCTTCTGCCTCTTCTTTATCGCGAAGCATAAAGACAGCAAGCCGATACAGCTTTTGCTTGGCAGGAAGCACCTTGCTTTTAAACTCTTCTAAGTCCATTCAATAACAGAGACGACCGGGGTGGGGAAACATTACAGCAGTTTAGGGAAATTTTTGGAAAGAGCGATAGAAGTGGCCTTCAGCGGCTGCCTGCCTATATAAATATGAGTAACTGACAAGGCAGGCGCTTCGCTTTATATGCCGGATCCCTCTATATAAGTATAAGTGAAGCGGCTCCGGCATTTTCACTCGCTACAGGTACTCCGTACCTACTGATCCTTGAGCGCCTGAATAATATTTTTGCAGATTAGTTGGAAATCTCAAAACTGTTGATACATTTGTAGTGTACTATTTAACTAATACACTAACAAGGTAGGACTATGATAGCCTTAAAAGACATTCACTTCAGGTACAAGAAGCAGAAACCGCTCTTCGAGAACCTGAATCTTACCCTGCAGCCGGGCTTTATATATGGCCTGTTGGGTAAAAACGGCGCTGGCAAATCGTCGCTGCTCAAGCACATGGCCGGTTTGCTGTACCCGAACAGCGGCCAGTGCACGGTGTTTGGCTTTGATGCAACGGCGCGCAAGCCCGCCATGCTGGAAGACATTTACATGATACCGGAGGAGTTTAACCTGCCGCCGATCAGCCTGAGCAATTATGTGAAGACGAACGGCGTGTTCTACTCCAGGTTCAGCTACAACCAGCTGCAGGCCTACCTGGCGGAATTTGAGCTGGACGAAACGGCGAAGCTATCCACGCTCTCTTACGGGCAGAAGAAGAAGTTCCTGATTGCCTTCGGCCTGGCCACCAACGCCCGCCTGCTGATTCTGGACGAGCCAACCAACGGGCTGGACATCCCTTCCAAGAGCCAGTTCAGAAAAATAATGGCCGCCTCGCTGGATGAGGAGAAAATCATCATCATCTCCACACACCAGGTGCGCGACCTCGAAAACCTGATCGACAACGTGGTGGTGCTGGAGAGCGGCAGCATCATCTTTAACCGCAACATGGCGGAGATCTCGGAAAAGCTGGCCTTTGAGAGTAACCTGGCCGGTGTGCCCGCCGCGGAAGTGCTATATGCCGAGGAAGTGCATGGGCGCAAGGCTGGTATTGTGAAAAACATCGCCGGCCACGACGCCCGCGTAGACCTCGAACTGCTCTTTAACGGCATCATGAAGAACGCAGCCGGTATAAACGAACATTTTGCCCATTACAAATATGAATACTAAGCTCAAAAGGCTGCGCCGGCAGCTCAGGCAGCAATGCCTGAAGATAGGCTCTCCGCTGGTTGCCGTTGCCGCCATTAGCTGCGCCGTGCTGGTGGAGACCAACGATGTTAATTATGCTTACCCTCTGGAGTTAGTACTCAAAAGCCTTGTCAACGATACCGTCATCCTAACCATTAGTACAAAATAAAACCATGAATACAGAACTGAACCTGAAACGGCTGGGCTTCTTCCTTAGAAGGCAGCTTTACTTAAACTTCAGCACCATGTGGATTGCCATTGGCGCTGTTCTGGGCCTGCTGCTGGTTATTTCCGCGCTTTTCGCATACTTCGACCGCGACCCCGACACCTTACCTGGCCTGCGCAACCTGTACCTGGTGGTGTTTATGCTGGGCGGCTACATTTTCACCAGCAAAGCTTTCGATGAAATGCACGCCCCTCAGAAAAGCTATATGTTCCTGACGCTGCCTGTGTCGGCGACAGAAAAACTGCTGGCTGGCTGGTTTATCACTTCTCCGGTGTATGTGGTGGTGGCGTCACTTATCATGTTGTTGCTCTCCTTCATCAGCTCGCTGGTGGCAGGGAACGTGCAGGCTTTACCTTATATGTTCGATGACACTTTCTTTAACTGTATAGGCGTGTACATGGTCACACAGGCTGTGTTCTTCTTAGGGGCAACTACTTTCCGGGGCAACAACTTCCTTAAAACAGTGCTGGCGCTGATAGTAGTGGTGCTGCTGATTGCTGCTTACACTGGTGGCCTTGGCTACGCTTTGTTTGGCAACTCAGAAATGCGGTTAGAAGAAGGAAAAGCAAACGAGTTTGAGAGAACAGCTGATGTTATCGCAGACAATGTAATACCGTTTCTGTTCCGGTTTGTCCTTGCCCCGTTCCTGTTACTGGTTTCCTATTTTAAACTTAAAGAAAGGCAGGTGTAAGATGGAATTTAAAGATAATCAAGCCATATATCTACAAATAGCAAACCGCTTTTTCGACAATATACTTCAGAAGAAGTGGGACAGCGGCGACAAAATTCCCTCTATCCGCGACATGGCCGTGGAATTTGAGGTGAACCCGAACACAACGATGCGAACATTCAACTATTTACAGGACAAGGGCATCATTTACAATAAAAGAGGCATTGGTTATTTTTTGGCCGATGACGGTTTCGATAAAACCATTGCCCTGAAGAAGGAGCAGTTTTTAGAGGAAGACCTGCCGGTTTTTCTCAAGAACATGCAGCTGCTGGGGTTGTCGCTCGATGACCTGAAAGGGTATGCTGCCAGATATTCCGGCGCAAGTGCTAATTAGTAACTATCATCATCTTAAAAAGACATAACATGAAAACGAGTAATAAACTACTGCTGGGGATGCTTGTCGTAATGCTCTTGTGCGTTACTGTTATTATGGGCGCGGCAAAATATTACGGTTTAGAAGCTTCGGTTGTAACGACAGGTCCTCCTCATGAGGCACCGCAGCCTCCTGCCGTACCCGAGGCTCCTGCTGCTCCTGCGGCAGAATAAGCAACAATACCAATTCCCATTAGCTTGTAAAATGCTACGGGCGTCTTTTTTTACCTGCTCAGGCAACCTTAGCTGTCCGTGCTGCATCTCTTAGTTGTAATAGGTTCAGGACAGCCTCCGCTCGTGCGGTAGAGTAACTGTGAGACCTTAGGATTGTTTCCGCTGAATGTAGAACCTTTAACATACACTATGATGAGAAAAGTACAGGTACTATTCGTGTTGCTGCTGTTGCCGCTGCTGTCTTTTGCCCAAACCCGCGTGAATGCTTCGGAGATACTCGCCAAGCTGAACCATGGGGAGGCTGTATCTTATAGAAACGCTGAAATTACCGGAGACCTGGATATGACGAAGCTGCAAAACATGAAGCTAAAGAACAGCAAGGACGGAGATACAAAGGAATATATCAGCACCGTAACGGCTCCGGTCACCTTTGTAAACTGCACCTTCACAGGCGATGTGCTGGCTTACTTTAACCCTGACAATGGCATTTCCGGTGTGATGAACAACGCAAACGAGGTGTACAACACTAATTTTGAGAAGGACGTGCTTTTCGAGAACTGCAAATTTGAGCAGGAAGCAGCCTTCAAATACACAGAGTTCAAGAGCAGCGCCTCCTTTGTCGGGAGCCGCTTTGCAGAAGAGGCCTTATTCAAGTACAGCAAGTTCTCTGAAAACGTGAACTTCAGCAATGTGCGTTTTGAGAATGAGGCAAACTTTAAGTACGTCGATTTCCCGAAGGGAATCAGCTTTGCGGGTGCCACCTTTGAGGAAGAGGCGAACTTCAAATACGCCAGATTCCAGCAGGGTGTGAACTTTCAAAAATCGGTGTTCGACGGAACGGCTAACTTCAAATATGCTAAAATCTCCGACAACTTTAACATCAGGGGAGCGGCTTTCCGGGGAGGCGATGACTTCAAGTACACCAAACTGAATGACAGGTCAGTGTCGCTGTCATCGCTGCAAAGCACGAACAAGTAGCAGCCTATATAAGCAGTGCCCTCTGTTACAGGTGGCACTGCTTATATACTATATGGCATCATCAATCAGCGAGATCATACGGTGGAGGCCTTCGCTTAAGCTGAAGTCCTTCACCGGCGGCAGAGCGAGCCACTCCGCCCGCACCTTGTTTATATGGGATGTGCTCACCTCCGAACTGCCTCTCTCTTTTTTAACGCTTATCACGGTCGCTATGGCTGTTTTCAGCACGTTTGCCTTCACACGCATGGTATGGGCTGAGTAACGTGCCGGGTGCAGGTGCACGTGCCGCGCCTCCACTACCCCCCAGCGCAGCACCCAATCGGTTTTATCGGAGAGCGTGATGGTGCGGTAAGCAGTGCCGGTGGCAAGCAGGTATTCCTGGTAGAGCACAGGATGTTGCAGGTGGTTGCCTTCCAGGTATTGCAGCACCTCCTGCGCAATCTCCGGTGGCGACAGCGGACCCATATATAAATCAAGCTGCGAGGTTCCGATGGTGCGTAAGGCGGCTCTCAGTTCGGCCTCGGGCATAGCGGCGCTTTGTTTTACAAAAGCTTTTATATAACTTAAGTGGTGCTTAAGCGGGTGAAACAGGATAGGCGCAGGGAGTTGTGCTGAAAACATATATCCTATCTGTACCGCTGCTGCCTGCTTCTGGTTTAACGTGGCCGTTCCTGGCAAAATATTTTGCACGAGCCAGGCAACGCATGCACGTCATTTGGAATCTACCCTTTTATAAAGCACCCGCAGCCTTCTAACGTTTCTTAAGCAACAGATTATATAGCCGCCTAGATCAGGCTATAACTTATAAGGGAGCTACTGCCGCCAGGTTGGTCGGGGCAATAGTGCAGTAGGTCGATACAAACGCTTTGTAAGTAGAAGATTATATATAAATAATACAAAAGTTAGTACCTTGTATAACAAACTACCGTTATTTACTGTGGACCCGCACCGATAAGCCTTCGCCAATGATCCAGCTAAACAACATTCATAAGTACTATGCTATGGGCCACAACAAGCTGCATGTGCTGAAGGGGATCGACATGCACGTGCGCGAGGGCGAGTTTGTTTCGATCATGGGCTCTTCCGGCTCAGGCAAGTCAACGTTGCTGAACATCCTGGGTATCCTCGATGACTACGATCAGGGGGAGTATGTGCTGGCGGGCACCAGCATCAGGAACCTCTCGGCCACCAAGGCAGCCTTTTACCGCAACAAGTTCCTGGGGTTCGTTTTCCAGTCGTTCAACCTGCTATCGTTCAAGAATGCTATGGAGAACGTGGCCCTGCCGCTCTACTACCAGCAGGTGAGCCGCAAGCAGCGCAACAAACTCGCTTTGGAGTACCTGGATAGGGTGGGCCTGAGGGATTGGGCGGAGCACTCGCCCAATGAGCTGTCGGGCGGGCAGAAGCAGCGCGTGGCCATTGCCCGGGCGCTTATCTCGCAGCCCAAGCTCATCCTCGCCGACGAACCCACCGGCGCACTGGACACGCAGACCTCTTACGAAGTAATGGACATTTTCAAAGACGTGAACCGCAAGGGCATGACGGTGGTGATCGTGACGCACGAAAACGATATAGCCGAGCAGACACACCGTGTTATCCGCCTGAAAGACGGGTTAATTGTGAATGACGGCCAGAGCCTGCACGAAACCGCTGAAACAGTGGCGTCCGGCGAAGTGGCAGGATAAGCCTTTTCTTCCCTTCGGCAGCAACCAAAACGCTTACAACCAGGCAATATGTTCGACCTTGATAAATGGCAGGAGATAGGAGCGACGATGCAGAAAAACAAGCTGCGCACATTCCTGACGGCCTTCGGCGTGTTCTGGGGCATCTTCATGCTGGTGCTGTTGCTGGGCGCCGGCAAAGGGCTGGAGAACGGCGTGTACAACCGCTTCGGCGACGGTGCCAAGAACAGCATATTTGTGTGGAGCGGCAAGACAGCCGTGGCGCACAAAGGCATGGGCCCGGGCAGGGAAATCAAGTTTACGAACCAGGACCTCCAGGCGATTGAACGCGAAGTAACCGACCTTAACCTCATGGCTCCCCGCAACAGGGTGTGGGGGGAATACACCATCAACTATAAAAAGCAAAACGGCTCGTACCAGGTGTTTGGCATTGAGCCTGACTATATGGAGATGAGCGGGGAGCGGGTGTACCGCGGCCGCCTTCTGAACAAATACGACGAAGACGAGAAACGAAAGGTAGTGGTGCTAGGTGAAATGGCCAGCAAAGTGCTGTTCGGGGAGCAGGATCCGGTAGGGGAGTATGTCAACATCCGGGGCATCTATTTTAAAGTGGTGGGCACGTTTACTGTAAGCGGCAACAACGGCGGCCGCCGCGAGGAGCGGGCGTATATCCCTTTTTCTACCTTGCAGGGAGCCTTTAACCAACCAAACCAAGTGCAACTGCTGCTCCTGACAGCCAAAGACGGCGTCAGCGCCAGCGTAATGGAGGAACGCCTCCGCAGCATGCTCTCGCAGCGCCACAAGTTCGCTGCCGAGGATGATATGGCGCTGGGCGTGGAGAACACCGAGAAGGAGTACCTGAAAGTACAGGGGCTGTTCAACGGCATCAAGATCTTCGTCTGGGTAGTGGGCATCGGTACGCTGATAGCCGGGATTGTGGGCGTGAGCAATATCATGCTGATCATCGTGAAGGAGCGCACCCGCGAAATTGGTGTCCGGAAGGCACTGGGCGCCACGCCTTTTTCCATTGTAAGCCTCATTCTGCAGGAGTCGGTGGTGATTACCGCAGTCTCCGGCTATATGGGCCTGCTGGCCGGAACCGGGCTGCTGGCGCTGCTGGAGTACCTGCTGGTGTCGTCGGGGGCAGACATGGCTTTCTTCGCCAACCCGGAGGTAGACCTGAGCGTGGCGCTTGCGGCAACAGTGGTGCTTGTGCTGTCCGGTGCCCTGGCCGGCCTGATGCCAGCCCTGAAAGCCGCGAACATCAAACCCATAGAAGCACTTCGGGCAGATTGATTCCTGATTGTGGATGCAAACAGAATTTGCATGAAGCCTGTGTATAAGGGAGCAGAAAGTGGCCTTATAAAATGAGTTGAAGTAACGGCAAACCATCAACAACCAGCAATCAGAATGATTGACATCGATAAATGGAATGAGATATATAACACTGTAAAGAAGCACAAGCTGCGCACGGCGTTAACAGCCTTCGGTGTGTTCTGGGGCATCTTTATGCTGGTGGTGTTGCTGGGCGCAGGCAAAGGCCTTGAGAACGGCATCACAAGTGAGTTTAACGTGGCCAAAAATGCCGTCTTTATCTGGACGCAGCGCACCAGTGTGCCTTACATGGGGCTGAAAGCGGGCCGCTTTATCCAGATGACGAACGACGATGTGGCGGCCATCAAGGCAAACATCCCCGAGGTAGGCGTGGTAGCACCGAGCAACCAGCTGGAGGGCGACTTCACCGTGAACTACAAAGACAAAAGCTCTGCTTTTACAGTGAACGGCGAGATGCCTGAGCTGCTTTTCGTGAAGCCGCTGCAGGTAACGTCCGGCCGCTTTCTCAACAGCAAGGACATACAGGAGCGCCGTAAGATAGCCGTGGTGGGGCCGCGGACGCTGGAGGTGCTGTTCCCGGATGAGGCGAACCCAATCGGGAAATACATCAGCATCAAAGGCAGCTACTTCCAAGTGGTGGGCACTTTTGAGCCCGTAGGCAAGGGAGAGGATGTTGTGGAGGACGCCAAAGTGATCTTTATCCCGCAAACGACGCTGCAGCAGACCTATAACCAGGTGAACAAGGTCGGGTTTATGGCACTTATACCGCAGCCGGGCATACCGGCTGCAGCGATAGAGGATAAGGTGAAAACCCTGCTGATGCAGCGCCACCACGTGGCCCCCGAAGACCTGAAGGCCTTTGGCTCGGCTAATGTGGAGAAGGAGTTCCAGGATGTGCAGGGGCTTTTCACGGGCATCGCCGGGTTTAGCTGGCTGGTGAGCATCGGCACCATCCTCGCAGGCATCATCGGGGTAGGCAACATCATGCTGATTGTGGTGAAGGAGCGGACAAAGGAGATCGGGGTGCGCAAGGCGCTGGGGGCTACACCCTGGTCCATTGTCAGCCTGATTATCCAGGAATCTATTGTAATCACGGGGATGGCCGGTTATGTGGGGCTGCTGGCAGGCACAGGCATCATTGCCCTGATCGAATACCTGATGCTGAAGTTTGACGTGCAGGCAGGCTTCTTCGGGGCACCCGAAGTAAATCCGGCTATCGCTTTTACCGCCACGGTGCTGCTGGTTTTTACCGGCGCCCTGGCTGGCCTGATACCTGCCACCAAAGCCGCCCGCGTAAACCCGGTTGTGGCGCTTCGGGATGAGTAAATTCATTTATCATTGATCATTTAACAAGTATCATATATGATAAATGGAAAAGAGAATGTGCTATATGAAAAAGCTTATGCTTTTGCGATACGTGTGGTAAAGGCTTATCAATATTTGGGAGAGGAGAAGCGGGAGTTTATTCTTGCCAAACAATTGCTGCGAAGTGGCACATCAATAGGTGCCAACATAGCGGAGGCCAACGGTGCCATTTCGGATGCAGATTTTTCAGCTAAGCTTTCTATTGCCGACAAAGAATGCCTTGAAACGAAGTATTGGATGGACCTGCTAAATGATACCGGGTATCTCAACGAGAAACAACACGGGAGCCTATACAAAGATGCGGATGAACTTGGCAAAATGCTTTTCACCAGCATCCGAAAAGTAAGAGGGTTACGAACTGATAAATGATAATTGTTAATTGATAAATGTCACTCCTATGAAAAAAGTATTGCTTGGCGTTGTTGTGCTCGTTTTTTTAGGGCTGTCGGTCTGGCTCGGATACTACTTCTATCAGAAAGCGAATACAGACCCTGTGGTATATAAAACCGAGGCGCCGTTTGAGACGGAGATCGTGAAGAAAACGGTGGCCACAGGTTCTATCGTGCCCCGCCGCGAGGTGCAGGTAAAGTCGCAGGTGTCGGGCACGGTGGAGGAACTGCATGTGGAGGCGGGCCAGGTGGTGAAGAAGGGGCAACTGCTGGCGAAAATCCGGATAGTACCGAACATCGTGAGTGTGAACAACGCCGAGACGCAGCTGCAAACGGCCAAGCTCAACTTTGAGGAGGCAAAGCGGGAACTGGCCCGCTACGACCTGCTGTACGAGCAGAAGGTGGTGGCTGAGCAGGAGTACCGCAAGTACAAAGCCGATTTTGCCCTGAAGCAGGAGGCCATGCAGGCGGCGGAAAATAACCTGCAGCTGGTGCGCGAGGGCTCTTCCCGCAAAAAAGGGCAGGAATCCTCTAACCTGGTGTACTCCACCATCGACGGCATGCTGCTGGATGTGCCGGTGAAGGTGGGCACCTCCATCATCGAGCGCAACAACTTTAACGAAGGCACAACCATTGCCACTGTAGCCGACATGCGCAGCCTCATTTTCGAAGGCAAAATAGATGAGTCGGAAGTAGGCAAGCTGAAAGAGAACATGGACCTGCTGCTGACCATCGGTGCCATCGAAGACCGTGTTTTCAATGCCAAGTTAGAGTATATAGCCCCGAAAGGTGTGGACGAGGAAGGCTCCATCAAGTTCCCGATCCGCGCCCATGTGCTGCTGGATGAGAAAGACTTTATCCGGGCGGGCTACAGTGCCAATGCCGACATCGTGCTGGACAAGCGCGACAAAGTGATCGCGATTAAAGAGAGCATGCTGCAGTTCGACAAAGACAAGCCTTACGTGGAGGTGGAAACAGCCCCTCAGAAATTTGAGAAGCGGATGATCAAAACCGGCCTGTCAGACGGCATCAACATAGAGGTGGTTTCGGGCCTGAACAGAAAAGAAAAAGTAAAAGTACCGGATACAGGCATCGCGCATATATAAGGGCGCAGGCTACAACAGGGAAAGCAGGCATGGCCTGCTTTTTTTTGTACGCAGGTTATATAAACTTGTACCAGCTCCTGCTATATGTTGGTGCTCGCTTTTACACAGTTCACGGAATAGTTTGATGTTGTTTCTAACAATTGTAGGTAGTGATGGTAAGTGTAAATAGCTAATCATCAACCATATAAATACGGATAGTTATGGAGACAAAAAACAGTTTACTCAGACACAGATTACTACTGGCGGTGCTATTGCTGCTTGGTACTTTCATGACCGCTTGCGATGAGGACGAAGTTGACCTGGACGACCTGCTGACGAATGATGTGGCCTTTGAAGGCGTGCAGCTGAAAGGAGACCACGAAGTGCCCATGGTTATGTCGGAAGGGTTTGGGCTGATAAATGTATACTATAACAGCAAGACCAGGATTATCAGCTACGACCTTGCCTGGACCCTGGGCAACAAGAGTGATGCGACTGTGGGCATGCACTTCCACGGCCCCGCCACACCTGATATGAGTGCCGGCGTCATAATACCTGTTACAGGCTTCACCAGCAACTCCACCGGGTCTCTGACCGGTTCTACCCGGGCGCTAACCAAGGAGGAAGAAAAGCAACTGCTAAACGGCTTGTGGTACTATAACATCCACAGCACCACACATCCTTCCGGCGAGCTGAGAGGAAACCTTATCAAGTAGGGGTGCAAGTATACAAGCAACGGCCCTCTGCCCATGCGCAACTTGCATGGGCAGAGGGCCGTTGCTTTATCTTTCTCTACAGGCCGGAATCCCTGATCATCACCATTAACCTATATAAATAGGCTTTAAAGCCTATTTATATAGGTTAATGGTGATGCCCGCCTTCTCCTTTTTTCATTTCAGAGAAAAGGTAATAGGCTCCTTTGGTGACTATTTCTGCGGTAGAAGCAAGATCCGCGGCCACCTTTTCGATTTGGACAAAGCCCTGGTCTTTTTCACCCGTCACCACCTCAATTCTTCGGAAAGAGGTGCCGTGAGTCTCGCCATGTTCCTCATGCGCCTCGGTTGCTTCGCCCTGTTTTTCTTCAGCATGCGCCTCTTGGGTGCGAATAAAGATGTAAGACTTCCCTTCATCCTCCACAATGGCTTCTTCGGGCAGTGCCTGTACCTGCTGGTCTCCGGTATATATCTGAGCCGCCACATACAGGCCCCGAATAAAGTTGTCGTGCTCGCCCCTGATGTGGCCATGCACCTTCACAGTCTTGTTCTCCGGGTCGAACGACTTTGCCACCAGGTAAACTTCCCCCTGGTAGCTTTCCTGCCCGGTGCTGGGCACAGTGAACCGTATGGGCTGCCCGACCTTCACTTTCCTCAGGTCCTGTTCAAAAACATTCAGCTCGAGGTGCATGTGATCGGTGTTTACCAGCTCATACAGTTCCTGCTCCGACTGGGCAAAAGCCCCGTTGTGCACATTAAGTGCCGTTATATGGCCGCTGAAAGGAGCCCGGAGGGAGATGGTGCTGGAAATATTGCCCTGGGCCACGCTTTTCGGCGAGAGCCCCATAAAAATGAGCTGCTTTTCCAATGCTTTCTTTCTTGCCTGGGCGCTTTTATAGGCAGCAGTTGCCGCCTGAAACTGCTTTCTGGAGTTTACCTCGGCTGAGTCGAGCTGCCGTTGGCGCTCGTATTCTGACGCCAGGTAATCCAGGTTGCTGATCACGTTCAGGTAATCCTCCTGAAGCTTTACATAGTCCATATGCTCGAGCACGGCCAGCACGGTGCCTTTCTCTACATAATCCCCGACCAGGTAATTCGCTTTTTTCACAAGCCCGTCCATGGGGGCCGACACAGCCGCTATGTTCTGCGGGGGCAGGTCCAGCGAGCCGTTGGCTTTGATGAAGTCTGAAACATTGAGGGTGTCCAAAGAGCCGTACTGAAGCGCCGCATTGGCTAGTTGCACATCGCTCAGTTCCACCACGTCCTCATTTTCTCCTTCCTCATGGACTCCTGCACTGGCTTCTTCCTGGTGGCCTTGCTCGCCCTCCGCCGGTGAGTCAGGCTGCCCGCATCGGGAAAGCGACAAGGCGATGACGATGAACACAAAAGTATTTTTTATTGTGAGTATCATATAGGCTTGATTTATGGATTCGTGAATGGGGCGTAATGCTCGACAAGGTTGCCGGAAAGCCGGTTCAGTTCAATGAGAGCCGCGTTGTACTGCTGCAAGCTTTGCAGATAATCTTCCCGCAAAGCAAGCGCCTGCCCAAGGTTCTGAATGAAAGCAACGTAATCGACCTCCCCGGCTCTGTAGCCGAACTGGGCAGCGCGTATCTGCTCCGCTGCGAGCTGCAGGCCTTCTTCTTCGTAGAAGCGGATAGAGGCAGTTGCTTTTTGACGCGCTGCCATGGCACC
>Ga0210040_10005627_pt1 | contig 15889 bp, 10 predicted proteins | sample CryGeyCG12114_NA_FD_185462 | JGI IMG/M metagenome (GOLD analysis project Ga0210040, IMG submission 185462) | Groundwater microbial communities from aquifer - Crystal Geyser CG19_WC_8/21/14_NA (SPAdes) (version 2) | ecosystem: Environmental > Aquatic > Deep subsurface > Groundwater | place: USA... | reverse complement strand
AGCCGGCCGAGCATCGACGAGATCTGCGGACCGCCGCCGTGCACGACCACGGGGTGCACGCCGCAGCGCTTCATGAAGACGATGTCGGAGGCGAAGGCGCGCTTGAGGTCCTCGTCGACCATCGCGTTGCCGCCGTACTTGATCACGACGGTCTTGCCGACGTACGTCTCCAGCCAGGGCAGCGCCTCGGTGAGGATCGACGCCTTCTCGATCAGGCTCAGCTGCTCGAGGGCCCGGGGGGCCGCGTTGCTCATGTCGTCGTCCTCACGTGCTGTACTCCGCGTTCTCCTTGACGTAGTCGTACGTCAGGTCGTTGGTCCAGACGGTCGCCCGGCCGCGACCGTTCCGCAGGTTGATCACGACGCGGACGTCGCGGGCGGACAGGTCCACCAGGCTGCGGTCCTCACCGATGGCACCGTCACGACACACCTCGACGCCGTTGAACGCCACGTCGATCCGGTCGGGCTCGAAGTCCGCCCGCGTCGTGCCGAGGGCAGCCAGCACCCGGCCCCAGTTGGGGTCGCCGCCGAACACCGCGCACTTGAAGAGGTTGCTGCGCGCGACGGCCCGGGCGACCTCCACGGCGTCGTCGTCGTTCGCGGCGTGCTGCACCTCGATGGTGATGTCGTGCGCTGCACCCTCGGCGTCGCGGAGCAGCTGCATGGCCAGGTCGTGGCAGGTCTCGTCGAGCGCGGCCTGGAAGTCGTGCGCGGCAGGCCGGACGCCGGACGCGCCGCTGCTCATCAGCACGACCGTGTCGTTGGTCGACATGCACCCGTCGCTGTCCACGCGGTCGAAGGTCGCCCCGCAGGCCCGACGCAGGTGGGCGTCGGCCGCCTTCGCGTCGAGCACCGCGTCCGTGGTGATCACGACGAGCATCGTCGCCAGACCGGGGGCGAGCATCCCGGCGCCCTTGGCCATCCCGCCGACGGACCAGCCCTCGTCGACGTAGGCGGCGGTCTTGGGCACCGTGTCGGTGGTCATGATCGCGCGCGCGGCGGCGGCTCCGCCCTCGTCGTCGAGCTCCCCCGCCGCAGCCGTGACCCCGGCGGCGATCAGGTCCATCGGGAGCCGGGTGCCGATCAGGCCGGTCGAGCAGACCGCGACGTCACCCGCACCCACCTCGGTGCCGCCGGCGGAGAGGGCTGCGGCCACGAGCTCGGCCGTCCGGTGCGTGTCCGCGAACCCGGCCGGTCCGGTGCAGGCGTTCGCCCCGCCGGAGTTGAGCACGACCGCAGCCAGCCGGCCGTCGGCCACGGCCTGCTGCGACCACAGCACCGGGGCGGCCCGGACGCGGTTGGAGGTGAACACGGCGGCCGCGACGTGCTCGGGACCCGTGTTGACCACCAGCGCGAGGTCGGGCCTGCCGCTCGGCTTCAGTCCTGCAGTCACGCCTGCGGCGGTGAAGCCCGCCGCTCTGGTCACGCTCATGGCGCTACTCCTACCCGGGGCAGCCCGGTCGTCTCGGGCAGGCCGAGGGCGAGGTTCATGCACTGCACCGCGCCTCCGGCCGTCCCCTTGGTCAGGTTGTCGAGGGCGGCGACCGCCACCAGGCGGCCGGCGGCGCGGTCCACGGTCACCTGCACCTGCGCGACGTTGGAGCCGAGCACCGACTGCGTCTGCGGCCAGGTCCCGAACGGCAGGACCTGCACGAACGGCTCCCCCGCGAACGCCTCGGCGTAGACCGAGTACGCGGCCTCCGGCGTGACGTCGGGGTCGGCGAGCGGCGCGGTGCAGGTCGCCAGGATGCCGCGCGACATCGGGACGAGCACCGGGGTGAACGACAGCGTCGGCGCGGCCGTGGCGCCGGCCGCGCTCAGGTTCTGCACGATCTCGGGAGTGTGCCGGTGGCCGCCGCCGACGCCGTACGCGCTGGCCGAGCCCATCAGCTCCGCCCCGAGCAGGTGCGGCTTGAGGGACCGTCCGGCGCCCGAGGGTCCGCTGGCCGCCACCACCACGACGTCGTGGCCGTCGACCAGCCCGCTCGCGACGGCCGGCAGCAGGGCCAGGGTCGTCGCGGTCGGGTAGCAGCCGGGGACCGCGACCCGCCGGGTGCCGGCCAGGACGGCGCGCTGACCCGGCAGCTCGGGCAGCCCGTAGGGCCAGGAGCCGGCGTGCGGCGAGCCGTAGAAGCGCTCCCAGGCGGCGGGGTCGGTGAGTCGGAAGTCGGCGCCGCAGTCGACGACGAGCACCTCCGGGCCGAGCGCCTCGGCGACCGCCGCGGAGGTCCCGTGCGGCAGGGCGAGGAAGACGACGTCGTGCCCGGCCAGCGTCTCGGGCGAGGTGGCCTCGACCACGCGGTCGGCCAGCGGGGTCAGGTGCGGCGCGACGTCGCCCAGCCGCGACCCGGCGCTGCCCCCCGCGGTCAGTGCACCGATCTCCACGTGCGGGTGCGAGAGCAGCAGTCGGAGCAGCTCACCGCCCGCGTACCCGGTCGCCCCCGCGACCGCCACCCGAAGAACCATGTGCATGACTATGCCACACACAACATGAGCATGAGGAACGGGTCTCGGCTCGAGCCGTCAGACGTACACCCGGACGTAGTCGACGAAGAGGTCGGTCCGCTCACGGGTGGAGGCCAGGTCCACCGGCCACCCGCCGCCGAGGGCCAGGTCGGCCAGGAAGAACATGGGCGACCCGCCCCCGTCCACCTGCGGAGCCCGGGCGACCTCACGGCCGTCGATGAAGAAGACGTTCGCGTCGGGCTGCACGGACACGCCGTACGTGTGCCAGCCCACGGCCTGCGTGGTCTCGTCGAAGCGACGCCCGCACCGGGCCACCCCGCCGTCCTTGCCGTCGATGTACTCGTGGGTGCTGTGGCAGGCGCCGCGCGGGTCGTGCCCGTACAGCTCGACGGCGTCGATCTCGGCGACCACCGGGGTCGGCTGGACCAGGTTGTCCGTGGGCAGCAGCCAGAAGGCCGGCCACGTCCCGGTGGAGGCCGGGACGAACATGCGCGCCTCGAAGTAGCCGTACTGCGCGGCGAACCCGGACCCGCCCGCCCGCGCCGACGCCAGCAGGCCGCCCAGGTGGGTCCGCCCGTAGCCCTGCGGGTCGGTCGTACCCGCCGGCAACGGCTCGACCCCCAGGTGCAGGTAGCCCCCGTCGACCACCCCCACGTTGCCGGCCCCGGCGGCCGGGTCGGGGAAGATCGCGTCGCCGAAGTCCTGCGCCCCGTCGAAGACCGGCTTGGCCGCCGCGTAGTCGGCCCCCGCCCCCGTCCGGGACAGCGACACCGGGGTGGAGAACTCTTCGTCGTAGGCGAGGGTCCGGCCTCCCACCGCGGCGCTCGGGCCGACCTCGGCACCGACCGGCCCCGTCCGGACCAGCTGGGCCCGGACCGTGCGCTCGGAGCGGTCCCCGCCCTCGGCCACCAGCTCGAGGGTCAGCGGACCCGGCGGGACCCGGGAGGTGTCCACCTCCAGCACGGCCCGCCCGTCCGGCCTCCGCGAGGCCCTGACCGGCGTGGTCGCCGCCGCGCCGCCGCTCGCGAGCACGGTGGCGGTCACCCCGGTCTCGTCGGGGCCCAGGGCGGCGGTGACCAGCGTCCGGTCTCCGACCGAGGACCCGCTCAGCGGGCAGACGAGGACCAGGTCCGCCGGGGTACCGACGTCGTCGCTGCACCGTGCCGGGTCGGGCAGGGCCACCCCGTCGGGTGGTCGGCCCGTCGACGCGGGTCGGACGGGGGTGTGGCCCTTGGTGTAGACGCGGAGCTCGGAGAGCGCGAGCGTCCCCGACGTCGACGCTCCGACGAGGGTGACCCGGAGCGACGTGACGACCCGCGGCATGAGTGCGACCAGCGTCGGACGGGCCGGGTCGGGCAGCACGGCGCCGACGGGCAGGGTCGATCCGTCCCCGAAGCTGATCATGGCGCTGCGCACGTCGACCGTCCGCCCGGCCGCGGCGCCCACCAGCTCGACGGCGTCCACCTCCTGGGGACGGGTCCAGCGCAGCTCGGCCCACGCGTCGGGGCCTGCCGGGGTCGTCCACGCGGCGCCGACCCCGGCCGGTCCCGGCTCGCCGGAGCCGTCGACGAGGCTTGCGGACGGGCTAGCCCCGGGTGCGACGTCCACCGTGGCCAGGGACGCGACGTCGCCCTCGGGACCCGGCGTCGCCGCAGGACCGGCAGGTCCGGTCGGCGCCGAGACCAGCAGCTCGGCGATCGACACGTTCCTCGCCCCGGGGCTGGTCTCGGTCACGGTGAACCTCATCCGGTTCGTCGTCCGGGCGGTGAAGTCGATCGTGGTCGCGCGCGAGTCGGGCGAGAGGCGGACCTGCAGGAAGCTGCCGTCGCCGAAGCTGAGGAATCCTGCCGTCGCGCCGCCCTCGCTGAGCGGGTTGCGCACGAGGACGAGCCGGTCGACGAGCTGCGGCTGGTCCCACCGCAGCTGCACCCAGGCACCCGTGGTCTGGCGGTTGGACCGCCAGGAGCCGCCCGGGCGCTCGGCACTCCCGGAGCTGACGACGTCGCGCGCCGTGAACCCCCGCGCCGTCGAGCTCGCGGTGACGACGGCTTGCGCAGCGAGACCGGCCACCTGCTGCGTCTGGTGGCGCCGCACCACCAGCGCGGTCGCGAGCAGTGCGAGGACCACCACGACCCCGACGACGGCCAGCCGGCCGCGGTGGCGCTCACGACGGGGCGCCATCGGCGTCGGCGGGGTCGGAGGCGGTGGGTGGGGCGTGCTCACGACATGGAGCGGGGGGCGAGCTGCGTCAGCGCAGGACTGTCGAGACCTGGCTCTGGCACTGCGGGCACCGCGGCCCGCGAGAGCAGACCGAGGGCGATCCACAGGATGCCGGTGCTGTCGGACAGGTCCGGGCCGGAGACGACCTTGACCAGCAGCAGACTGACCAGCGCCCACACGACGGGCCGGTACGCGTCGACCCGTGCGCTGCGGACGAGCAGCGTGACCACCGCCGCCACGAACAGCACGGTGCCGATCAGGCCGGTCGTGCTCAGCAGCCCGGGCAGGAAGGAGGACGCGCGGCTGGAGCCCAGCCCCACGCCGAAGCCCCAGGTGTCGAGGAAGATCGCGTAGGACGAGCCGTTCGCCCCCGACCGCTCGGTGTAGCTCGACGAGCTCACCTTCGCGTTGACGGTGTCCTCCACGAAGCCGTAGACGACGGGCAGGATCGCGAGCGCGACGAGGACGAGGACACACCCGACGACGGTCGCCACCGCGCCGATCGACACCCGGCGCACGAGGAACCCGAAGCCGAGGCTGACGCCGACGACCGCCAGCACGAGCGCACCGCCCACCACGAAGGTCGCCGACGTGGAGATGATCCCGAGGTAGCACGCGGCTGCCGCGATCAGCACGGCTCCCCACCGCCGCACGCCCCTGACCCGCAGGGCGCGCGGCAGCATGTAGCTCATGGTGACCAGGGAGGACACCGCCAGACCCGCCGGCTCGGAGAGGATCCCCCGGAACCTCTGGACGCCCTTCGGGGCGGTCTCCACGTAGCTGAAGGCCGGCGAGTTGTCGAAGACGTCGTCCGGGAACGGCAGGCCGAACGTCTGGTGGAAGTAGCGCCACAGGCAGAGCAGGGTCGTCAGCCCGGCCGCCAGACCGAGGAGCTGCGGCGTGGCCCGCGGCGACCGACCGAGGAAGATCACGACGCACACGCCCAGGAAGAGGTACCCCATCTGCGCGATGTTCGACGTGGTGACGATCCCGGCGGTCAGCTCGGCGCCCACCCCGTTGGGCGTCAGCACCGGTTGGGCGTTGAAGAGCAGGGGCGCCAGCAGCGTGACCAGGACCGACCAGACCAGGAAGGCGACGAGCAGGCTCGCCGCCGGCGGCAACCGGTTCTGCGGCTCGGGGCCGCGACGGCCCCGCTGCAGGAGGTCCAGCGTGACCGCTATCGCGACCCCCACGGCGACGGCGTAGAAGGTCGGCACCGCGGTCGTCCCGACCACGAACGCGGCCCCTGCGCCAGTGGCTCCGCCGAGCGCGAGCGCGCGTCCGTAGCCCAGCCTGGTGAGGACGCCGAGCAGCATGATCGCCAGCGTGGAGACGGTGAGGGTCGTCACCGCTCGTCTCCTGCCGTCGCTGCTCGCACCGGCGCTGCGGGCCTCATCGCGCCCCGTAGCGCTTGGCCACCAAGCGGAGCGCGAGGGGCCGGGGCGCGACGAGCGTCGCCAGGCACCAGCCGGCGACCAGCACACGACGTGACACCGCTTCCGGGCCCGGCTGGAACGGGGCGCGGACGCTGTCGAGCAGCATCCGGGCGCGTCCGTCCCCGGGGAGCGCGGGTGGTGCGGCGGTCGTGCGGCAGGCGGCCACCCGGAGCTGGAGCAGCTCGCGGCTGCGGAACAGCGCGGACTCGTCCGCCGCGCCGTCGGCGCCGCGCAGCCGCTGGGCGTAGAGCCAGCGGTTCCGGGCGCGGTCCACCTCCCGGCCGAACCGGGCCGGCACCTTGAGCAGGTTGCTGTCGTTCTCGCCGTGCTGGCGGTAGCCGATGCGCACCCCGGGCACGCTGACGACGTCCCCGAGGAACGGGGCCGCGGCCAGGCAGGCCGAGTCGATGAAGTCGCCGACCTCGGGGCCGACCGGGAAGATGGCCTCGAGGAACCAGCGCGCGTACGCGTTGCCAGAGCCGGGCGGCGTCGGGTAGGCGGTCGTGCGCTCGACCCAGCCCCGGACCTGGGCGGGCGTCGGGACCGGGTCGAAGTCCGGGAACGGGCGCCCGACCTCGTTCCCGTCGACGTCGATGCGCTGCATCTGGAACTGGACCTTGCTGACTCCGGGCGTCAGGAGAGCGGCCACGTGCGCCGGCAGCTCGGGCGGCAGGAGGTCGTCGGAGTCGAGGAAGACGACGACGTCGCCCGTGCTCTCGGCGAAGCCGCGGTTGGCTGCCGCGCGCTGGCCCCCGTTCGCGAGGAGCACCGTCTTGACGCGGTCGGCGTAGCGCTCGATCACGGCGCGCGAGCCGTCGGTCGAGCCGTCGTCGACCACGACCACCTCGACGTCGGGCCACTCCAGTGCCAGGGCGCTCTCGATCGACGCCGCCACGAAGCGTTCGTAGTTGTAGTTCGCGATCACCACGCTCAGCCGGCGCAGCCCGGACACGGCAGTCGCGCTCACGGCGCCTTCCTTGACGGCAGAAGCTGGCGGACGTTGCGCAGGGTCGCGACCAGCACGTCGATGTCGCGGCGCTCGGTGAGCACGAAGCTGAGGGCGGGTACGTGCAGGGCCCGGGCCGAGGCCACGACCATGAAGACCGTCGACGCCAGCGTGCTCACCAGAGCGGCGAGCGCGGCACCCACCGCCCCGAGCGGCGGGGTCAGCAGGAGCAGACCGGCCACGTTCGTCAGCAGCGCGACGGCCAGGGCCGCCGACTTGAGCCCGGGCTTGCCCACCGAGTCGAGGACCGCGCCCGCGATCAGGCCGGGGACGGCGAGGCAGGACGAGATCAGCAGCAGCCAGGTCGGCACGATCGCGCCCGTGAACCCCTGGCCGAAGACGAACCCGATCCAGAACGGCAGGGACGCGGCCAGCACGAACGAGCCGCTGACCGCCAGCAGCGTCGTCACCCGCGAGGTCGTCGTCATCCGGTCGGAGTCCGACTCAGCGCTGTTGACGCCGAAGCTGACCTCGCGGATCGTCTGGGTGACGATGTAGGGCACGTCCGAGATCGTGATGGCGACCAGGAGCAGCCCGAGCTGCTCGACGCTCGAGAGCGGCGTCACCAGCAGCTGGCTCATCCGGGCCATGAGCATGGTGGCCACCGAGCCGAGCCAGACCTTGACGCCGAAGCCGAGCAGGTCGTTCAGCACGCCCGTGGTCGCGGGATCGGTGAGGATGGCGTCGGCGGGCTTCCTCAGCCCCACGTAGGCGAAGCCCGCGACGACCGGGGCGAGGCACATGACCAGCACCGCGTTGACCACGTCCAGGTGGCCCGTGCCGGCCAGCACCGCGAGCAGGATCACGCGGAGGATTGAGTTCAACGCACGCTCGATCGCCACCGCTCCCCACAGCTGTCGCCCGGTGGCAGCACCGCGCAGCAGGCCGACGACGAGCGCCGGCAGCGCCAGCCAGGTGCCGACGACCATCAGCTGCGCGAGGCCCAGGTCGCCGTCGGACAGGTAGCCGCGGGCGAACCAGACCCCGCCGAGCGTCAGGAGCCCCAGCACGACGGCGACCGCGGTCGCCCAGGCCAGCGCGGCCTTGGTGTGCTCGGGGCGCTTGGCCAGGTAGTACGTGAGTGCCTGGGGCAGACCGAGCGTGGCACCGCCGACGATCAGCAGGTTCGGGGCCATCGCGGCTCCGGCCTCGCCGCGACCGGCGACTCCCAGCGCGTGGGTGAGCAGCGGCGCCGTCGCCAGCCCTACGACGGGCACGAGCAGGCTCGTGCCCGTGACCAGCACCATGGCGCGCTGGTACGACGACGCTTGCGCCACACCAGCCTCCAATGATCGCCTTCGCTTGCCCCAGCCAGCGTGCCGCCTGCCGAAGTCTAGAGGTCCTGCGGCACTGCCGCAGGCGACGTGAGCAAGCCCACGCATCTGCGCCCAGCCACCCTCTGGTGGGGGACGCGCACGAGCGCGCTCCTGGTTAGCATCAACGGGGTCCGTCTGGGCCGGTACCAGACGCGATGGGAAGCTTCGTGAGGATCGTCCACCTGATCAAGCACTGCCACCGTGGCAACGGCCACGTGCACGTGGCGGTCGACCTGGCGTGCGCGCAGGCGGGAGCGGGTCACGACGTCTGCTTCGCGAGCGCAGGTGGCACGTACGAACCGCTGCTGAGGGCCTCGGGGGTGACGGTCGTCCGGATCCCCGACGAGCACGGCGCGCAGGGCGCTGCGCGCTCGGCGCTGGCGGTCGCGCGCCTGGTCGCCAGGACCCGGCCCGACGTCGTCCATGCCCACATGATGACGTCAGCCGTCCTCGCCCGGGTGGCCGTGGCGGGGCGGGGGGTGCCGCTCGTCACGACGATGCACAACTCCTTCGACGGCCACTCTGACCTGATGAGTCTCGGCACCGTGGTCGTCGCCGTGAGCGAGGCCGAGCGGGACCTGCTGCTGTCGCGCGGCTACCGGCCCGAGGACGTGGTGACCGTGCTGAACGGTCCGGTCGGCTCACCACGCGAGTCGCTCGACGCGCGGACGGCGGGCGAGACGGAGGCGGACGCCGAGCCGCTGCCCGGCCCGAGCCTGATGACGCTGTCCGGTCTGCACGCGCGCAAGGGCGTGCCCGACGTCGTCGACGCCTTCGCCCGCCTCCACCGCGAGCTCGGGGAGTGGCACCTCCACATCGTGGGCGACGGTCCGGACCGCGCCGCGGTCGAGCAGCAGATCACCCGGCTCGGCCTGGACGGCTTCGCGCACGTGCGCGGCGCGACCCTCACCCCGCGGGGTCTGCTCGAGCAGGCGGACATCTTCGTCTCGGCCGCCCACGCCGAGCCCTTCGGCCTCTCCGTGGCGGAGGCGCGTGCGGCGGGGTGTGCCGTCGTCGCCACCGCGGTCGGCGGGGTGCCGGAGGTGCTGGACCACGGCCGCGCCGGGATCCTGGTCCCCCCGGGTGATCCCGACGCCCTGGTCGACGCCCTGCGCACCGTGATGGTCGACCCGCTGCTGCGGCGCGAGTGGCAGGACCGCGCGCGCTGGGGATCGGACTACTTCTCGGTGGCCCGGATGTCGGCGGAGTACCTCGCCCTCTACGAGCGGCTGGCGCGGCGCCGGTCGGTGGGGTACGGCGCCGAGCGGGTGCTGGCCCGTACTGTGCCCGCCGTGAGGATCCTGCTGTCGGCGGTCCGGCGCGAGCGGGACCGCGAGCAGGAACAGCCGACGCCCACGTCCGGCTCCTCCCTGCCCCGGCCCGGGGCCGGGACGTCCCTGGAGGGCCGCACCCGGATCACCTACTACGTGCCCCCCTCCCCCGTCTTCGCCGGCGTCGAGCGGGTCGTCCACGAGATCGCCTCGGGCCTGGCGACCGCGCACGGCGACGTCCTGGACGTGCACGTGGTCTACGCGACCCGCTACGACGAGCCCGAGCTCGTCGACCCCGCGTACGTCCGGCACGACCTGGGGGTGTCCCGCATCCGGGCCATGGCGACCAGCCTGCGCGCCACCCTCGCCGCCGCCCCGCCGGACATGCTGATCTGCGCGCAGATCGAGCCGAGCGTCGTCGCCTGGGTCGCCACCCGCGGGCTCGGCATCGAGCACTTCGTGACGCACCTGCACGGGAACCCCGCGATCGAGGAGAACCGGGGCTCGCTCTCCACCCGCCTGTTCTTCAGCGCCTTCCGGCACGTCGTCTCGCGCCGGGTGTCGGCCGTCCTCGCGGTCGCCCCCTCGTTGGCTGAGTACGCCCGGCGCTCCGTCACCCGGCACGCGCCCGTCTACTTCGTGATGAACCCGGCGCGGACGCTCAACGACGTCGACCTGGTGCCGTCGGAAGACGGCACCTTCCGCTTCGTCAACGTCGCCCGGCACTCCTACCAGAAGGGCCTCGACACCCTGCTGCGCGGCTGGGCGCTCGCGAAGCCGGCGCTGCCGTCGGCCCGCCTGACGCTGGTCGGCTCAGGACCGGACGAGCCGGCGCTGCGCGAGCTCGCGGCCGAGCTCGGCCTCGACGACGTGGTGTTCGCCGGCTTCAGCGCGGACCCGGGCCGCGCGCTGGCCCGCGCCGACTGCTTCGTCCTCTCCTCACGCTGGGAGGGCTTTCCGCTGGTCCTGCTCGAGGCGCTCAGCGTGGGCCTGCCGGTGCTGGCCGCCGACTGCGACTTCGGACCGCGGGACCTGATCACGGAACCGGCGCTCGGTCGCCTGGTGGCGGTGAACGACCCCGCGGCACTGGCCGCCGGGCTCGTCGAAGCGGCCTCCTGGACGACGGACCCGGAGTCCGAGCAGGTCCGCCGGGACACCGCGGCCCGCTACCGCCCGGAGGCGGCGGCCGAGCAGCACTTCGGAGTCCTGCGCCAGATCGTCGGCGCCCGGCTGGGCTGAGCCCGCTGGCTGAGCTGACCGCGCTGACCTGGGCGGCACTGCCCTGACCGGCGCCGACCCGGGCTGATCGCCCTGGTCCGGCTGCCTGGCGGAAGAGCAGCCCGACCAGGCGACGGCGGTCGTGAGCGGCACCACGAGCGTGGCGAGGCAGCAGAGGGCCACCACCACCCGGTGCGACGGCCAGGCAGGCCGTGGCCGTCGCGCCCCCGCACCGGTCGTCGAGCGGCAGCAGCTGCTCGAGGTGGTCCACGGGCGTGAGGATTCCCAGAGCCGTGAGGGCGTGGGGTACTCGCCGGTGGTCGTCATCCAGGCGCGGACGTCGCCCGGCGTGGGCACCCCGGCGTGGTCTGGGCGGACGTGGTTGGCGCTTCTGCCCTCGCCGTCGATGCACAGCATCGGGAGCTGGACCGGGCTGACGCCGAGCGCCAGACCTCCGGGGTCCGGAGGTCTCCTGCTGCGGCGGAGTGATGCGGTGAAGACCGGTGACCAAGGCCGGGGGTAGCACCTGGTCAGGGATCGATGCTCTCGTCGCCTCTTACAGCTTGGCCGCGCGTTCGGGCGAGATCCGCCCGCTGACGATGTCCCTGGCAGCGAGCAGGTTGCCCCGGAGTCGTTCGCGTCGCCAGCTCGCCGACGGTCCGCGTACGGACAGCGCCACGTTCTTGGCCACGGGTCGGAAGACCTGCTGCACCGTCAACCAGACGGGGAAGCTGCCCTTCGTCGACAGGTAGACCGGGTTCATCACCTGCGAGTATCCCAGTCTCGTGTGGGCCTGTCGACCACCGGACGCGGCGGCCCGGTGCACGATCACGCAGTCCTCGACGTGGGCGAGCGCACCACGGCGCAGCAGCCGGCGCGCGTAGTCGTGGTCCTCGAGCCAGGAGTAGAGCGGCAGCCGGTCGTCGAACCGGAGCCGGGACCCGTCCGAGGTCCGCACCACGAAGTTGCACCCGTAGAGCTCCCGGGTGCGCGACCACTCGTGGCTGTCCGGTCCGGCGCTCGCCGCCACCAGGCGCTGCGCCTCCTCCTCGGAGATCTCCCCGGACACCGCACCGTCGGCGAGAACGCGTCCGGTGAGGCCGACGACCTCGGGGTGCTCTCCGAAGAACTCGACCGCACGGGCCAGGTAGTCGGGGCGGATCACCGCGTCGTCGTCGAAGAACGCGACGAGGTCCGCCTCCGGGGCGGCGTCCATGCCCGCGTTCCGCTGGGCCGACAGGCCCCGGGTGCCCGTGACGACGTGCCAGCCGTCCAGCAACGAGCGGTCCGTCGGCAGGCTCGCCTCGTCGGGGACCGAGACGACCCCGGTGAAGGGCTGTCCCTGCTGCCCGATGCAGTAGCGCAGCGCCTGCTCGAGCAGCGCCGGCCGGCCGGCGGAGGCGAGCACGACGGCGACCTCGAGGTCGGGCCGGTGCGGCTCGACGGTCATGTGGACGCCCCTCCTGTCGGCTGGTCACGGTGGGCCGCGTCCCACTCGAGGCGGTGCATCGGCTGGACGCGGGTACGCGGGCCGCGTCCCCGGGGCCGGCGACCGTGGTCGAGCGTGCCCGCGGTGGCCCGGGTCAGCACGACGCCGAGCGGGACGACGCGGACGTTCTCGAGCGCCGTGATCGCCGTGGTCAGCTCCTGGGCGCGGCTGCGACCGATCGCCACGGTGAGCAGCACGCTGCCGGCGGCGGCCGAGACCTCCACGGCGTCGGTGTGGTCGAGGACGGGCGGTGCGTGCAGCACGACGTAGTCGTACGACGCCTCCGCCGTGGCGAGCAGGTGACCCAGCGCCGGTGACCCGAACAGGTCCGAGGGGTTGGGGACCTCGGTCCCGGACAGGACGACGTCGAGGCGGTCGTGCCCGCCGGGCCGCGTGACCGAGGCCAGGTCGGCCTGCCCGAGCAGCACGTCGGAGGCACCCGGTCCGTGCGGGAGGCCGAGGACGTCCCCGACCGCTGACTGGCGCAGGTCGAGGTCGACCAGCAGGACCCGCCGACCGCTCTGGGCGATGGTCCAGGCGAGGTTGGTCGGGATCTGGCCCGACTCGCCGGACTCCGCGACCTGGGCGACGAGGAGGCTGGTCCGACCGGACGGCTCCACGGAGCGGAGGTTCGTCCGCAGCGCGCGGAAGGCGTCGCCGGCCGGGCCCGAGGGCTCGTCGCGCACCACCAGACCGCGGCGCTGAGCCCGTGCCAGTCGAGGGAGCACACCCAGCACCGGCAGGTCGGAGAGCTGGCGCACGTCGTGCAGGCGCCGGATCCGGCTGTCGAGGGTCTGGAAGGCGATCGTCCCGGCGAGGCCGACGAACAGACCGGCCACGAGACCGGCGGCCAGCACGCGCTTGACGTTCGGGCTGCTGGCCCGGGTCGGCTCGACGGCCTGCCGGATCTGCTGGACCCGGACGAGCGAGGTGCCGCCGACCCCGGGCTGCAGCGCCGGCAGCACCGTGGCTGCGCTCGCACCGGCGGCGTTGGCCACCGCGACGACCGTCTCGGGGTTGTTGCCGGAGGCGGTGACGTCGATCAGCGTGGTCTCGGGCCGGACCTGGGCGGTCACCATGCCCACCACGTCGTCCACGTTCAGCTGGGGACGCAGCGACGCCGCCACCGGCCCGAGGACGGTCGAGGAGTCGACGATCTGCGCGTACGTCGTCACCTGGTAGGAGGCGAAGGTGTTGCCCGCCTGCAGCTCCTCGATGTCCGCCGGACGGTTCGGCGACACCAGCAGCACCGTGGTCGCGTCGTAGCGCCGGGGCGCGACCGCGAGGTAGGCGGCGGCGAGGCCGAGGAACAGCGCGGTGATGACGAGGATGGCGGGCCATCCTCGTCGGAGCATGCGCAGGTAGTCACGGATTTCCATGTGATCCCGTCCCAGGTCGGGTCGCACCGCTGCGAGTCGTGCAGGGTGGGGGGGCTGAGGGCGCGGCGCAGGTGGCCGGCCCCTCGAACGGGCCGCGGCGGGCGGCACCAGACCGTCGATCGGTCGTTCGTGTCGTGCTCATCCGGTGGCTACCGCTTCGCACAGCTCGTGGACGCGGCGGGCGCTGTCGTCCCAGTCGAAGCGCCGCAGGTCGATCCCGGGCGCGACCGGGTCGGCGATCGCCGCACGCAGCCCCGCGGTGATCGCCGGGACGGACCCGGGGTCGACGTAGTGCGCCGCGTCACCGCACACCCAGCGGAACACCGGGATGTCGGAGATGACGAGGGAGCCCGCACCGGCGGCCGCGGCCTCGACGAGCGGCAGCCCGAACCCCTCGGCCCAGCTGACGAACACCACCGCCTCGGCACCGGCGTACAGGGCCCGCAGCTCGTCGTCGCTCACGTAGCCGGCGTCGACGACCTCGGCCGGCCACCTGATCTGCTCGGACCGGAAGATCCCCGAGCCCCCGCCGACCACGACCAGCGGGTGCGCGGCGCGCTCCTCGTCGGACAGGGCGGTGTACGCCTCCGCGAGGGCCGGCAGGTTCTTGCGGGGGTCGAGGCTGCCGACCGCGAGCAGGTACGCCCCGGGCTCGAGCCCGCGGGAGGCCAGCACCGACGCGTCCTCGTCCGCGGCCGGGGTGCCGAACACCGTGCTCGGCGCGTTCGGCGCGACGCAGACGGGCACGTCGTAGGCGGCGAGCTGCTCGGCGACGGGCGCGCTGACCGCGACCAGCGCGCGGGCGGTGCGGAGCTGGACCTTGAGCAGCGGCGCGTGGGTCCACACGTACGCCCGGCTGAACCACTCCGGGTTGGTCAGGACGAACAGGTCGTGCACGACCAGGACGTGCCGGCGGGCCCACAGCGGTGCGCGGGCGGTGAGGGAGAGGAGCACCCGCGACCCGGCCCGTACGGGCAGCACGGACAGGGCCCAGGCCCACACCCGCAGCGCGGACCCGCGCCACCAGCCCGTCGGCTCCACCGCGGCGACCCCCGGCCGCGTCAGCAGCCGGCTCGCGATCTCGTGGGCGTAGCGCTGCTGCCCGGTGACGCGCTGGGTCACGTAGCTCTGGTTGACGGCCACCGTCGAGCGGGTCATCGGCCCACCCACTCGTGGATCTCGTCGTCGAACCGGCTGCGCGAGAACGTGCGCGCGTGCGCCAGCCGGTCCTCCCGTCGGGTCGCCGTCGCCGCCTCCGCGGCCGGACGCATCTCGTCGGGGTCGTCGAAGGTGATGAGCGCGCCGGTCAGCCCGGGGACCACGCTCTCGGAGGTGCCGCCGAGGGCCTGGGCCAGCACCGGCGCCCCCGCCGCCATGGCCTCGACCGGCATGATCCCGAAGTCCTCGACGGCGGGGAACACGAAGAGGTCGGTCGTCTGGTAGAGCGCCCTGAGCATCGCCGACGAGGGTCCCTCGACGATGTGCACGGGCACGGACGCGGCCTCGCCGACCGCCCGCAGCCGCTCGAGCTCGGGGCCGCGGCCCGCCAGCACGACCGGTCGGCCCGTACGGACCCCGACCTCCACCACCAGGTCGAGCCGCTTGTACGGGATGAAGCGCGAGGCGCCCAGCACGAAACCTTCGGGCAGCGCGTCCAGGACGGCCGCCTCCTCGGCGCTCAGCTCGGAGCGCCAGTCGGGCACCTGCTGGATCGACTCCACCTCGACGGGCGGGAAGATGACCCGGCTGTCGACCTGCCACGCGTGGGCGATGCGGTCGCGCACGAACGCGCTGTTGGCCGCGAACCAGGCACCCTCCTGGGCCCGTCGCCAGTCCATGGGCTTCAGCAGCGCGGAGGCGAGCCGCAGCGGCGCACCGGCTCCCCGAGGGTCGTGGTCCGGGGTCCAGATGTAGCGGGCGGGGCTGTGCACGTAGACGTGGCGGGGCAGGTCGGTGCGGTGGCCGAAGCGCGCGTGGTGCGCGAAGAGGTGCGAGCTGATCAGCGCCCACTCGTAGCCGCGGTCCTCGAGCCGGCGCCAGGTGCTGGGCATGAACGGGAGCGCGGCGACCTTGCTGCGTCGCAGCGGCG
>Ga0210040_10005626_pt1 | contig 15890 bp, 17 predicted proteins | sample CryGeyCG12114_NA_FD_185462 | JGI IMG/M metagenome (GOLD analysis project Ga0210040, IMG submission 185462) | Groundwater microbial communities from aquifer - Crystal Geyser CG19_WC_8/21/14_NA (SPAdes) (version 2) | ecosystem: Environmental > Aquatic > Deep subsurface > Groundwater | place: USA... | reverse complement strand
GAAAAGATGTGTGATTGCGTTGGCTTGTACGCCGACGGCGGTGTTGGCGCCGCGAGCGCGCTTGATGGGCCGGTGTGAGCGGGGGTCGGCGGAGGTGGGTATTGATTCTGGAATTGGTTCGGACATAGTGGACAGTTTTCAAGCTGTCAATACCGGGACTTGAACTTATCCAGGAGAGATGCGACTGGCGAGAATGGTTCAAGGCTGGAAGCTTTTGCGCCTGCTGAGGGACGAAGAAGAGTGCAAACAGAATAAACATATACGTTGATCTCATGCAGACGGGGCTTGGCACTGGCACTTCAGCGAGCAATCGATGCAGCAAATGCCAAGGCTTTCACTTAACGCGTCCGAACGCGTCCGCCCGTCACCGCAGTCCGCAGATCAGGTACTGCAAGTTTGTAAGCGATTAGACACAGCGATTTATCTCGAACAATTCTTCAGCACCACATTGCGACTGCTCGCTCCAAAGGCGACATCATCAATCTTCGCCATCATGGCTCTATTAGTGGACAAACTCCGTCCCCGCTCACTTGAAGCCCTGACCTACCACAAAGACCTCTCCACCCGACTCTCTTCCCTTGTACGCTTCCCGACCTTCGACCCTTCTACCCTTCTGCTTTCTAACACGACCGTCCACAGGCCTCCTCCCCCGACTTCCCACACCTCCTCTTCTACGGCCCTTCTGGCGCCGGCAAAAAGACCCGTATCCTCGCGACCCTCCGTTCCCTCTACGGCCCCGGCGTGGAAAAGATCAAGATCGACGCCCGTGTCTTCCAGACGTCGTCGTCACGCAAACTCGAATTCAACATCGTGTCGAGCGTGTACCACCTCGAGATCACCCCTTCAGACGTCGGCAACTACGACCGCGTCGTGATTCAAGAGCTCCTGAAGGAAGTCGCACAGACCCAACAAGTCGACCTGAACGCCCGCCAGCGCTTCAAGGTCGTCGTCATCAACGAAGCCGACGGCCTCTCGCGCGATGCCCAAGCCGCTCTGCGTCGCACGATGGAAAAGTACTCCAACAACGTGCGTCTGATCCTCGTCGCCAACAGCACCGCCGGCATCATCGCCCCGATCCGCTCGAGAACCCTCCTTGTGCGCGTCGCCGCACCGACGGAAGCGGAAATCTGCACGGCCCTCGAAGTCGCTGCAAAGCGGGAGAACTGGAAACTTATCCCCGCCCTCAACGCCCGTGTCGCGAAGGAGTCGAAACGCAACCTCCGCCGTGCGCTACTCATGTTTGAAGCCGTGTATGCACAACATCCGTCACCAAATGAGAATACACCCATCCCCCCTCCAGACTGGGAGGTTCTCATCACGGAGATCTCCAAAGACATTATCCGGGAGCGGTCTCCTCAGATGATCCTGACGGTACGCGCAAAACTGTATGATCTGCTCACCCACTGCATCCCCGCCACCATGGTGATCAAGACGCTGTGTTGGAAGCTATGCGAAGGCGTCGATGAGGTGTTGAAAGCCGAGACGGTGAAATGGGCGGCCTTCTACGAACATAGGATCAGGCAGGGAAGTAAAGTCATCTTCCATCTCGAGGCATTTGTGGCAAAGTTCATGAGGATATTTGAAAGTTATCTTATGGGTATGGAGTTTTGAGTCAGAAAAGGGGCGGCACGGAAATGGTGTCATGTGGTTGTGTACGATGTGCTGTTCAGCGATATGGTGTTCAAGGTGCAAACAATACATTGATGGGCACGAGGGTAGATTTGAATGGTATTGGGTGGTTCGTATGCACCCTGCTAGATGAGAAATGATGCCTCAAGAGCTCAAACACGCCGCTTGTTGCGGCCTCAAACAGAGCCGAAGCAAATCATCTGTGTCATCACGTCAAAAGCCCTCTTCTACCCCCGTCCATCTTCAGTTCAATACACTGCCTACAAACAGGCCAGACAAGACGACCTTGACAACCGCATTTCTGAAGCCCATACCTCCATCAAACTTCCACTTGCATGCCGCCGATTCAGCCTCATCGATTCCGCACACTTGCAACACCCCTTTCTGGACGCTTTTGCTCCGCTGCAGCTTTTTTCGCTCATTTCCAAGCTGCTCATTTCCCACCAGCAAAGATTGAACACGGACCGCCAGAGATTCGACTGCTTCCTTGAACTTGACTGACTACGACGTCTGCGTGTTGGTTGTATTGACTCGTTCCTTGTGCGCAACCTGCATGGCTTCGGCACTGGCCTTTTGCTCTTCCAGCTGTGTCTCTAGCCCCACGAGCTCGGGTTCCAGATTGCCGATGGACTGGTCATCGAGCTCCTGATGCATGGTAAACTGCTCTTGAAGCCCTCCAATCTCCTTCTGTTGCTCATCGAAGATGGTTTTCCAAATTCGCTGCATCTAGAGTCATTCTGTGCACGAGCATGCCCCACCGGAGTCGGAAAGAGCAGTGTTGTGCTGTAGCTCTGTGGGGTTGCGAGACATGTCCCCAGTGGCAACTGGCTCTGTCGATTCTTTTGCGTACCAAGTTCACCTGGCTTGTGTAACCATCACACATCCTCGGAGCCCTACATAGGTCTCTCGGTATCTTTGAACAGCCAACCCTCAGAATGAGGCACATAAGGCTTTGGATGCAAGTGTCGTTTGATCTCAGTCCTCAGCTTCTTCTCTCCATCCCACACCTGTCGCACTTCATAGTCTTTTCGTGCTTGACGTGTGGTCAACAGAGTCTTGTCGCCTTGCGATCGGACCTCCCAGCTCATTGCGCGAAAGTCTCTCGGCCACGCGGCAATCTCTCTGTTGGCTGAAATCCCCAAAACTTGCAGAGATGGTCTTATACTATGCAAATAGTGAAATATCTTGATCGCCTGGTCATCCGATATTGGTTGTCTTAGCTGGCTCAGAATCTCAGTTTCGCCTCCTCTGGTGACTACCATGACTGTGTAAGGAGGAAAGAGTCGCAAGGTTCTCAACTTGGGGAACTTGGTGATCGCTGCAAGGAAAAGGTAGACTTTGACATCGACGTCTGCAGTCTCAATAGTCAGTAAGACGTCCAAGCTCAATAGTAATAAGCATTTCTGCATCACTGGACCATGAACAGGGTATGCCCTTTGACGGACAAACTTTATGCTTCGAGCTTGATTTCAATGGCCCCATGTCAGTGGTACAGGAAATTGTGGAAACTTACCAACACCTGGTATGGCAGTGGGGTGCCATAATCTGTCGACGGAACCAATATCGATCTCCAGATGCTCGAGATTCGGTGCAAATTTGGCTGCTTGCAGTATTTCGTTGGGCTGCCTATAGTGATAGTTCTCATCGCCCTGACCCCAGATTTCGGGTCTATGTACCTTGAGCTTCTTCAGATTGGGTCTAAGTAATTCGGATATCGGTATATGCTGGCATATGTTTGTGATTTCAAGCTCTTCCAAGAATTCCAGCTGCTGAATAGGGAAGCCAGCCGCAGATCCGAACATACTTTCACCTTGGTCCACATCACCGCAACGAGGATGCAATACGTCGTAATCGGGAGCATAAATCTTGAGCTTCTCCAGCCTTTCGATGGAGGGCAGTACGACCATAAGATCCTTCAGCAGGTCACGCGATCCGGTGACAGAGAGTCTTTTTACTCGATCGATGGATGGGACGTTGTAAAGAATGCCAGCCAAACCACGGCTGTTAGGCCCAAATTCAGTGTAATGCTCGTTACATATCCATAACTCCTCTAGACCAAAATATGTCTCTTGATGGTTCGGTAGATTCTGACACCTCATCTCGGCAGCGTTTGACGGAACTGCAGAACTGTATGGTAAAACTCCACAACGGAATTTCAAAGCGCGAAGTTGCGCAGACCAAGGTGTCAGATCAAAGGCAGGCACAGGTGATGGAGCTCTATGCGACCGTTTGAGGTTGGAATAGACGCGCCCTAACCCCAAACTGAACTTCGTATCACTGGCTGTACACATGAGAGCCTCTAATTGCGACATGGACTCGGTTGGTATATTGTCAATCACAACATCAATGCAGTCTCCCTTTGGTAGAGATTTTAGAAGCGTGAAGGCTGTATCCGCAAATGTTTGTAGCCTGCTTGGGTCAGCTATGTACGGTTTGTGCACGGAGCGGTCCTAATACTTGATGATCCTAAGGTTACGAAGATGGGGCATTTTCTGAATCAACAAACTCTGTGCCGGACAGTCCTGGTGCTCCCCTCCATGACCAGGCAATATTTCGAGCTCTGGAATGTCGCCATTGAGGGGCAATGAATATCTGAATCGTTGCTCATACACATGGAGATTGCGCACATGCTCCAGCAGATGGTCGTTCCTCAGTAAAGCATGGTGTCTATCGGTGGAACAATCATCATGCAACACAACGTGTACATTTCGGAAGAGAACGGGAAGTGCTGCTTGCCGCAGGCGACGACATGTAAGAGAGAAGGAAAGAATGTCGTCCAAGTAACCTGCGTTGGCATGTTGGACGTAACCGAGGATGTCGTAGAATATCTCGGTGGGAAGATCTAAAATACGAGGCTGCCCGGCCCTGGACTTTGTAGGCACCGCGGACACAGTAGCCTTCAAGCTCAACATGTTAGAGCCAAACGCCTTCAATTTCCCTGTTGGTCGGCTGGTTGACTGTTGGTGCAAGATGAACAAAGCATGGGTGCTCGAGAAAGGGTACAATGTAGAGGTGGGGCCATGTGCCGAGGCCGAGCAGAACAACAGGTGAGAAGGAACAATGATTTTCCGTCTCAAGATAAGGGAGGGACCAAGAGATTTGACCACGATTAATTGAGACCCGAAACAGGTGAAACCAACTTGAGGTACATCTACGGAGCCTCCATTGAGTGCTCTAGATCATTGTCCTCTCGTTTTCGTCTCTTGTTCAAAGACTCCAATGCCTCCAGTGCCGACTCGGCCGCGCGAGACCGTGCTTCCATCTCGCAGGACGCTCCTTTTGCCAATGCAAGGTACTGGTCGTCTAAGGAGATTTTGCAAGCCCAACTTTTACCACTTCCGGTTTCTGCGCGCCGTTTTCCGATCTTGACCCGTACATTCGAAGCTCGTTCAGAAAGAATGACGATAGGCTGACGGCAGTCAACCGAAGAGTCGGTGGCCAGACGTTGAACCACCTTAAGCAGTCCTATCTTTTCCAGGACCTGCTTGCAAGCACCCTCTAACGAACCTGCCGAGTCGATGTACACAGCCCCAAGGAGTGATTCTATGACGTCTGAGGTTGACTTTGGAGCGTTGACGGCGAAGAAGGTAGTCCAGGGATAGTTGGTACCATGTTCGAGTGCCGAGCGTATCGACTCACGGCATCTTAGATATCGCTTCACAACCTCTAAAACGGCATCGATCAGCAGTGTCCCAGAAGGCAACCCATGAGCCGAACGTACCTTGGTGTTGTCGTGCTTCAGCAGCATCAGCTCGTCTCACGTAGTCATTAAGCCGAACAACCCGTTCTTCTCTCTCAAGCACGGTTTCCTTCGACACAGGATCTGTTCGTGGTTGTATGATACTGATACAGTGATGCAATTCGAAGGCGAAAAAGGAAAATATATGTTGATTGACCAATGCATGATGATTCAACGTCATCTGCTCAGGGCGCAGATGTAAAGGGCTGTCGTAAAGCACTGTATTGACAATGCAATCGATGACTGCATCACCCAACCACTCTAGACGTTCAAGAGAAGCCTGACCAGGGGAAATTGAGGTCTGTGTTAGTGCTTCCACGATCAAGCTTTTATTCTTGAATGTGTATCCGATCATTTGCTCAACCGCTAACAGGTGAGCAGATTCCACGTTGGTTACCATCAAACTGCTTGTGAAGTGCGATACGTTTGCTGCAGGTGTCCTCCATTCGAGTTCGGGGAAAAACAGTTGCAAGACAGTCAGTGCTTTCTGGTCGGCCTCGCAAGAACCCGTTCTGCCGCCATCGATCCAGGCAGCACCCAACAGTGCTTCAAGCACGTCGGCCAGAGTTTTTGATGACAGCTTCCTGCGGGTTATGGGTTTGTCGTCGATGGTGCCGCTGTTGCTTGCCATAGTCCTCAAAGTCCAGTCTACACCCGAGAACCCTGTGGTGGTAATGTACGCTTCGAGCCCTTTCTCTCTGACGACTCTCTGGAGTCTGGCGTTGTTGATTATGACGCTACGACTGAAAGTCAACTGGCTCTCCGGCTTCAATGGATAATCCACAAAGAGCCCTAACGTCGTCCAGAACTTGAGTATGGTGTCGCCGATGAACTCCAACCTTTCATACATGAAATGCATCGAAGCCGATGGCGCTGTCAGAGCACACATAGCCAAAGATAGATCCTTGTACCCTATGACGCTAAGTGGCCCCGCATCGATGGCTTGCTGTGCTCGAAGTGCGATTTCCACGACGTTGGATATGGAAGGCACGAGAAGCACAACTTGAGCGATTGAGACAGGCAAACCCTCAACGTAGCAATCGCCGGCAGCGATCGTGCTTTCTCTCGGGTCTCCGTGGTCTTTAGGTAAACGGTGAAAGTCCAGCCTCCGTGTGAGTCGTGTTATACGTACTTTCGATTCGCTGGATAGATGACATGGGCGTCCCTCGATCCTGTATGGTTTGCAGATATAAGGTATTTGCTCGCCTTTGTATCGGATAAGGTATGCTTGTCCACAAGACACAGCGACGTTTACCAGGGGGTTTTTGGCCTTGACTTGCTCATACCAAGCTTGAAGGTCATTGACTTCTGGCACGACAAGGTAAGGCAAATTCTTTACCCCGACATCCATCGCTTTCAGTCGTCTTCCCAAAACACTCTGTAACAAGTGTGTTGTGATGTCTCTGGCGAGCTCCAAAGGATATGCACGGCTTAGAGCTTGTAATGGCCTGAGAATGGCAGACACAGTCTGTGAGGAGGACATGTAAAGCGGAAAAGCTAGACAAGATTGTAATCGGCACGGAAGGATCATGAGTAACGAAGTCTCACATCCCGGTAGCTCAATACGATGAGGGTAGAGCTCAGCACCAGACTCCCACTGGCCTAGGACTTTGATCCACGGATCAAACTCGGTGGCTACCTGGTATGCACTCTCTCGACCTTCAATTGTCGATTCATCCGTAGTCTTCTCTTTCGGTGGTGGCAGGAGGTTGTCATTCACTAGACCCGCTTGATGCAGCTTCTTGTAGGCTTGGAATGACGCATCCTTGAGTGCCATCTTCTCGGTGTGCCAAAGTGACTTCGCCCTCGTGACTTGAAGGTTGGCGGACAGACAGGTCGGCAGTATGACTTTGGCAAATAGGTCCAAGCCTGGTTCTCCTCCTAAGAGGAATACCGGCCTTATGGAATGCTTGGTCTCGCTATCGGATCGTGACAAGGTCGAGCAGAAGTGTTCCAAATGAGCGCGTGCATTGTTGAATGTCAGCATAGCACCGGTGGCTTCTATCCGATAGGTCAAGCCCCCAGTCTCGTCCTGCTTTTCATTGGCCTCTCTTTCAGCTAACATGCGTGTATCGTCCATATACTGTCGTTCCATCTCTGACTCCAGCTCTTGCCAGAGCTCGTTTGACGAGTCTGAACATTCCGATTGTTCGAACATCACAAACTTGGAGTCCGGCCGTCTAGCTCTGCCTCGACTTTGTACCATGGATCGAAAAGTCTCGGGGCTATCATATCTGATAACGAGATTCATGGCCTGTACGTCGACACCTTCTTCCATAACTTGTGTCGCTATGCAGATATTCTTTTTCCCCAGCCTAAATGCTCCCAAGGACTCATTCTGTACTTGCATGTCGGCAAGATCCACAAGGCTTTGGCGTAGGGAATTCGTTGCTCCGACAAAGGAAAAGATCTTGTATTTGGCCATGTCTGGGTGTGCCGTGAGTAACTGAGCCAAGCCCCATGCGGTGCTTCTCCGCTTAGTGAAAATGATAGCAGTCAGCTCTGGTCGATACTCCTTCTGCAGGTATCTGATGAGTACGGACGCCTTTGCAGACGTATGGTAATCTTGAACGGCCCCAACGCGGCCCGAGAGTAGAGGTGATAGCTTCGACCACATGTATTGCTTATCCTCATTAGAAACTTCCGTCAACCATTGGTGTTGAGCAGCTTCTTGCAACTTTTGAATGCAGGTCTTAATGAATTGATCTGCTGCCCACATACCGACGTCCTCGTTGAGCTGTTCGGCATGAGTGAAGAACGAAATCAGTTGTTTGGAAAGCTTGCGGCTGCCTTTCAAGGGTGTTTTGGAATACCGTTCCTTGGCTTGGGGAGTACCCCCTTGCTCCAACCCCCAGTCTGATAGATCATCGGCGAGATCGATCTGATTTACTACGTCGCTCAGCGCTTGTACCAGTCTCGAGTACGAAATGGACCGAGCATCGTATGTTAGCTTCTCGAGGCGCGGCCGATGAACAAAGAGTTGATATTCTTCGAGGTGGCGCTACATGAAGTTAGTCGCACGATCAGGACAACCAGTACCATGGACTTTGGTAGAATTGCGCAGGAAGGACGGACTTATCCAAGTTGCAGGTTTCGAGAGGAGATTATACGGTTCTGTGCAAGAACTTACCGTAGGTGCTCGACAAATTGCATCCATGTTGGTTTCTAGTTCTTCCATGGCCTTCGCTTTATTGGTCATGATCGGACTAGCAGTCAATCCGATAATACATGGCACTCTGTCACCTTGACGCTTCCTGTGGTGATACCACCGTTGCATTATGGTGTTTGTGGGCGAGTTTCTGACACAATGATGAGCCTCGTCAAAAACCAGCAAGGAAAAATCAGTCAACCGGACGAAGCCATGACTCAAGGCATCCAGCAGTACCTGTGGTGTCGACACAATGACGTTCTGATTGTTCAAAACTGCATCCCAGATTTCTTGTGTTGACCAGAATTGCACATTATCGAGACCTGTGATCAGCTTGAAATTGTAGCTCGGTAATTGACCGGACAAAAACACGTGCTGTTGCTGTGCTAGAAGGTGCCACGTCAGTCCATTTCCTTGCGGTCGATTCGAAACGAAGCAATAGCAGTGGCTGTAACTCAGACTTAAAGCTTGAGGCGGTATTCCAGCTTGATTGAGCTAAACACGAAGACTGTGGAAGGTTGTACTCTACTAGTACAATCTGAGATAGTCGGCATGAATTGAATCAGGCTTACCAAGCACGACACTGGGCGTCGTGAACCAGATTCTCTTTCCTGGAGACCGCTCTAATTCTGCTTCGATTCGCATTTTAGCTACCTGGGTCTTTCCACTTCCTGTCGACATAGTAACAATAATATTCTGACGCATGCTTTCTTCGAACATTTCAAGTTGATAGGCACGAGATTGCAGATGCACCGCAGGTGCAAGAGAGCTTTCATCAGAGCTGTCTGACCAATCGGACAGTCCATCACTGACGGTCTCCATCTCGCCTGGGTTTGTAACCCCTTATCTGGCAGAGTCCTTGAATTGTTCAGTATTCGGGTATGTTGCTCAACAGACGAAGCTCAGGTACAAGGCATCCAGCAGCGTGTATTCTCTTTGTCCAGAGCTCTTTCTCACAGATGTCTCCTGCAGTCTGTCGCGGTGTGCATGTGCACTTCACTCATCCATTTGTTTTCTGTTTGTTTTCCAAGGCTCAAGTAGTGTTCTTAGCTTCGTTTTATCGTCTACGGATTTGCGTGGAAGATCAGGTAATGCAGCGTGAACGGTGAATTTGACAAGCGGGCTGAAGAGGACAGTAAAGGCGCACAGCCTGATACTGGTCTTTTTTAATAGCTAGAGACCTGCTCAATAGACATGTGATCATGAGGAGAGAAGTTCAGTATGTCTGCTCCGCTTCCAACGAAGAGCATGCAGAGTCCTGCTCTAGGAAGCATAGCCACATGGCTCCCTGCCATTGGCTGAGATTCGCCCACATGTCCGCACGGATGTTGGGAGGAAGGACACATGAGGAAGACTCCCGTTGGTGAACGACAGAGCACAGCTCGATGATCCAGGCACCGACGAAGCTTGTAGGAGTCTTGAGCCTGCGTATGTGATATGTGATGTAGGAAGACATCCAAGATTGCCCTGGGTTCAGGACGCGGGGGTGCGTGGATCATGGTCAACGGGAAGATTGTTTATCCGTGACCCGTCCAGGGTAAAGCCACACGCGTTGTCGACAGAAGAAGACATTTGCGAAGGACTCTGCAAGATTCTTAACAGTAAGTGAAAAGAACCAGGCATGGGACTTGAATGAGCATTTTTCTCTGTGGTCTGGCCAGTGCGCATTACGACAGCTCCATTTCTCATAGTCATAGCTCAAGCAATGTTGGTATTGAGTTTCGTAACCTTAGCGGCACATTAACATCCAATAGGATCTGTGAACATGTGCTCCATGCCATCTCTCCGGTATCTCTCCGCCTTTTAGACTTTTAGATCGTTCGTTGTCTCCTGCATCTGGATCGTACCCTAGCCAGATGTGCCTCCCTTCTTCTTGCACTCAAGTTCAAAGCTTGGATGGTTCTGTCGTCTAGAGGCTGCATACCAGGGGCCAGCTGATCGAGCTCGGCTGCTGCGCGTATTGCATTCTCTTCCTGCTCGATCTGTTCCATGATATCTTGTGAGTTCGCTATTCGGTCCATGAGCGGCGACATGTAGTTCTCCGTAAGCTCCCTCATGGCGTTGCACCAGCGCTTGTAACCCTGCTCAAGTGTCATCACGGCATCGTACATCTGGTTGACCATAGTCTGAAGCTCGACGTCAACGTTGAGAATGCCAATAACGTGCAGGAAAGAGTTGTAGATGTACGCATCGAAAACCTTCGCCAGGGACTTAAAAAGTCGGTACTCAGCCTGAGACGGCAGAGCAAGGTACCTGACGTGATTAGTGTCCCGTCACATATTGGGTACAGTGGGAGCAGCTTACTCGACGATCAAGTCTGCTCTCTGCCTGTATGTGCTCCACAACGCTTCGTTGCTTGGAACGACGACGAAGTGTGCATGGGACTTGAGCCAGTCGATGCTTGCAATCTGATCATTGTAGGCTTTGATAGAGTATTGCAGTTGCGACAGCAAGATTTTTGAGAGACGCAGCAACTCATGGACGGTCTCAGGAACTACTGCGTTTGCCTCATCCACAAACAGAACATTACCAATACGCGTAATCTGACCACCAAGGCTTCGGTAATAACGTTTAACATCGTCTGGTAGGTCGGTGACCCGCAACAGTGCTAAGTATTGTTGGAACTCATCGACGACAGTATTTGTCATTATCGTTTGATCAGGACGTAAAGGCGAAGTGTAGGCTGTTGAGCCAGAGGCGAACGAGGCATTGCCTTCATCGTGTTGTCCCTCTTCCGAAGTACTTGCGGGTGATGAGAACTCTGCTGCGACACGATGGCCGATGTGTTGGAGATCGGTATTGGCAGGGAAGTCGAAGGTGATGTCTGGATACAGGGCGTAAAGTGAGAAGAGCTCGCGCTCAGGGAGGTTCATGTGCTCCGATCCAACAGGAGATGGAGGATCTGTCTGTTCCGATGTAGGGGGCGAAGATGGATTCATAGTGGGTTCGGCGCACCGGGGAGACCTGTAGAGCAGAAGACGGTATAGGCCGCATGGTGAGGACGGTTAGTTCACACAGTAAATTAGTAGGCTGGTGGAGGGTACAGAACACACGAGGAGTCAGAATCAAAGGTGTTCTTACTGTGAACACCAGAGAGGCAGCTGCGCTTTCAATTACCTGAAATACCTAGGTATGTATACTCACTCCTTCCATTCTCACGAAGAAGCCCAGGCACCTTTCAAGCACCCTTCACCATTTGCAGCATCAATAAAAAGAATTGTTTTATCTAGGCAGGACCGCAAGGGTGATTGCCTTCCATCATGAAAGTTCTTATAAATTTGTCAAATGCGGGATTTTCAAGCCAACCTTTGTTGTCGTTGGCCATGCATATAGACCACAGATGACCATGCCCCGTCCTATGAAAGTCACAAGCATGACGCGTGTAGACATTCGTCTGGAGGATACAATTCATCTTCGCACACTGACTAATTGGCACTCCATGGAGAAGAGATAGTGACAACTTAAGTTGGGGCGATAAGAGTAGAAGCAGGGATCTGGAATGAAGGCTCTAAGGACAACGAGAAGTATCAGCATCACGTTATGCCCACAAATGTCCAGCCCTGGCTCTGCGCTTCATCGAGTGCGCTGCTACATCCCCGGTTTTCTTGCCGAATCTCAGCATGGCTTCGTCGAGCTTGAGGACCGATTGATATCCCCGCCTGATGCTCGGGCTGTTCACTCTCCGACATCGAGGCGGCTTTTCCTTCAAGGGGTCTGGCTTCAATTCTGTCATCCTGTGCTACATCCTCACTTGGAGTCTTGTCACCGTTGTATGACTCGGTTTGCACCCCACTACCCGGTGACGGAGATTCCTGCTTGAGCGAGACATCAACATCCTCTTGCCCGCCATTAGCAGTCGTCGTTGCACGCACACCTGGGCCAGTCTCTTGCGGCTTGTAGCCTGCTGGTGGCTTGAGGTCATCATCATCTCGCGGCAGCTGAGTATCCACGATTTTGTCGCCAAGTCGTGTCAAGGCTCGACCGATAACTGTTTGTACCATTTGATAGAAGAAGTAGAATGCGGATCCCACACCTATAGCGACCGCTATCCACTGTATGTTCGAGGCGCGATCTCGCCCAGTCGTGCCCGTTCTGCCTCGGTTGCCGATCAGGCCGGTCTGCCGAAGATTCCACCAATTCCAAGGATTGAGGAGCATGACTTTCATGAAACCGATGAAGCCCATGGAGACAAGTCCTTTCATGAAATGTATCAGCCATGACGACACTGGTCCATCCGCCCTAACAACAGGCACCTCCGCCCAGTAGTCTTGCTCCACGAGTGTGTAGTATGGGTCTTCGTAGAGGTTGATTATCGGGTCGGCAATGAATCCTAGGAAGAACATGACAATGAGCATGACCCATACGGCTGCTACACCAGATGACAGCTTGCTGCTCAAGATCTTGTGGATCGTGAGGCGTTGTAGGTTGAAGTCGTGCCCACATTGATGACATGTCCACAAGGAGCCAGCCCTTGTGCTTTCCGTCCGAAGGCGCATGAGACACAACTCATGCACGTATCGCATGCCACCTCGACAATAGCAAGGCTTGATCAACCGACCATATTCATCTTCGTTCTTGTACTCGACCACGGGACGCTGCAAAGATAAAGGTAAGCCGGGAGGATACATGGTGACCGTGGGCGCCACGTCTTCGAGACATATCCGACATTGTCTCGTAGGATATGTCCATGTCGGTGTAGGATTTGTCGACTGGTCAGGCGAAGCTGGAGCTTCAGCTTCAGCAGTGGCGGACGCAGTATTCATGTTGGGATTGTTCAATAATGACAAAGTCAGCCTGTATCAACTAGGATCACCTCGATACGTGGTAGGTGCTCCGATTTCATCGTCAGCAGAATGCTACATCGATACCTTCAGTGGTGAACCATTGTTCTCAGGCAAAGCAAGATTGATGACGGAGATAAGACTAAGGACACATATGCCAATCAATCGAACACTGAGGCTTGGGCGGCACCAAGATGTCGAGAAACGGGTCGAGAGCGCAGCCTGAGGTGTTGCTGCAGTGTGCGCAAATACAAGTCGAGGAGTACGGTTCAGCAACAAAGCCAACTTGGCAGAAAACCTGAACTCTAACCCAGACACCCTGTGACAGATGAAAGTTGCCGGTATATGGCCTTGGCACTCGAATCCCTCAGCAATCCCTCGTATTATTATAGGCTTACTTCATGTCCTATAATTACACCATCTGTACCATAAGATAGCTACAGCTTAGTGCTATAGGATGATCTAATCTATCTAATCAAGAACGGTTGTGCAGAAGTAGTAATGTTATAAAGTAGTAACGAGATAGCGAGTACTCACGAAGGTATGCTTGGCATTAGCGGTAACTTCTTCTGGGCACCGGGTGCCAGACCATAACTCGGTTGAATCTGTTTTTCCGAGCCTCCGAGTCGAGACAGTGGCACAAACATGTGATATGGCATACTATCGCCCTTTCCATAAGCTCACATCCTTGCTGGCGGACTCCAGTCACAGACAATAATGGAGATGATCAAAGTAACTCATCCAATGTTACCAATTACATGACAGAGCTTGCAAAGCAATGTTGAATCGCTAACAAGACCGACGGTACGCCCGTACTGCTGTGGTTTCCAAGAATCGATCGTCCCCGCCTTCGCAGATCATCTTTCAAGGTTCTGGGAATCAAAGACCATCATTCATTTTTCTCCAGTCCGAAACGTTGGTCCCACTTCCACGGCTCCCACGGACGGTGTGTTCTTGCGCAACCTCGAGTCAACTCAATGAGTCACGTAAGCCAGCCCGTGGATCGTGGAAAGTGTAAAAGAAGTTCATGTTGTCGTACCTTTCCCCCCGCCCTTGAATATGGAGACGTACTCGGAAATCTTCTGGCACGGTACATTTGGATTTTGGAAAGCCTGGCGCCGGTTTGAAAATTTTCCAGAACGTCAAACAATAACATCGAGGTTACGAGTCGGCAAGTCCTTTAGTCCTTGGGCCTCCTTGTTTGTGTCTTCGTAATCTATTCGATGACCCGTGCCATTGTCCTGGTACTCGTAGTTTTCTAGACTTACGTGGTGATTGCCATCGAGAAAGCAAATAACATAGTTATTTGTTGGTTGTTGATCCGTGTCGTACAGTCCGGCATACCAAGGAGGCATATTGGCTTGTCGCATTGTTTCAGTGCCTCACTGTACCACAATTCCGAAGCCCGTGTAGTCAATCTTGCAGGACAATCGAATGATGCGGTCGGCCGTCGTTGAGAGCTTGTGTCACATCGTATCAAACCGCTGGGTTATGTACCTGCCGGTCCTGCTGTTTCTTTTGGTTGTGCAACCGCCCGCATCCTAGCCCCAAACAATCTACGGTGGTGTCATCTGAGCTTATGCAATCATAAGAGCACGAACTGGCAAGAAGTGGTAGTAAGTACATGTTGACCACAAGTCCATTCCAAACGATGGAAAGTTCTCGGACGGCTGATATGGCGTCGATAGCCTGAGACATTGCATGAACTTGACCAAACCAACGAAACTGAAGTACTCAGCTTCGATGCTTGCCTACCTAGGTACCGTTCACGGTGTTGACTGAGTAGGCCCGAGCTTGTCGTTGTTACACCAGCTTGGCTGGTGGTACAGGAGATGTCGGGGTGGTTATGACACCTCGGCGGGACTGTGCACATGAAAGACAGGATTGACGCTGTGACATCCTGATTTCCGAGAACGTGTCCTTCCTGTCACAAAAGTTGTGCCACGCAACTTCAGACTCCAGTCACATCCCATCTGGATTCATTCCAGGCCCAACTATGGCTAAGAGTACCTATGTACTTCTGCTCGGCTAGGCCAGCCGAGATGGATGACGAAGCAGTGCTGTTTACGCAGGACTTAGCACGGCTTGTTGTTCATACTCTTATGTCGATAGGCACAAGAATACGATGGGCTCGGGATTATGCGGTTGTTAATGTTTATGCTTATGGTGGCAGCAAAGAGGCAGGCACGCTTCATGCACGACAGGCAGTTGGCGTAAGCGAGCCTCAGGGTACTCAACCCTTGACATGAAGGATAAGTTAACCTGGAAGGTTACCTAAGTTGACGGGAACATGCAGCCGTAGCCGTTCGCTTTGGCCTCGGTACGTCACAACATGATGGACTCCACTACTGCACTGAGTCGGACTCGGAGTTGGATGCAAGTACCTAGTGTGCCAAGTAAGTGGAGGGAGGGGTTAGGATGCTGGGATGTTATCGTAGGATGTTAACGTTAACTTACTCGTAGGATGTTAGGGTCAGGGTGTCAGGGGGGCATGAAGGCTTGATGGAATGATGGGCCGCTGGATGGGTGGAGCAAATCATGGAGGATACAGGGTAGGCGGCCTTTCACCCAGGAAGCCACCTTGCGCGTCCGC
>Ga0210040_10005625_pt1 | contig 15890 bp, 10 predicted proteins | sample CryGeyCG12114_NA_FD_185462 | JGI IMG/M metagenome (GOLD analysis project Ga0210040, IMG submission 185462) | Groundwater microbial communities from aquifer - Crystal Geyser CG19_WC_8/21/14_NA (SPAdes) (version 2) | ecosystem: Environmental > Aquatic > Deep subsurface > Groundwater | place: USA... | reverse complement strand
GTTCCGGTTGATGTTGGCTAGGATGATGTCGAAGGGCTCCTCCCCTTCCAGCGCGGTGATGTCGCCGAGGCGGGCTTCCACTTTATCCTGCACGTTGTTTTCCTGGGCATTGTCGGCGGCGTTTTCGGCGGTCCAGGGCTCCACGTCTACGGCCAGCACGTAGTTCGCGCCCAAATGCACGGCCATGATGGCTAGGATGCCCGTGCCGCAGCCCATATCCAGCACCCGCTTGTTCTGGTGGTCGATATCAAGCTGGTTGGTAATCATGAGGGCCGTGGTGTCGTGGTGGCCGGTGCCAAACGACATGCGCGGCATAATCACGATTTCGTATGCTAGATCGGGCCGGGGCTCATGGAACGGCGCCCGCACCGACACCTTATCGGCAATAACCAGCGGCTCGAAGTTTTTCTCCCACTCGGCATTCCAGTTTTGGCGCGTAATCACGCGGTGCTCGTGGGTTAGCTCGCCGATGCCTTCGTAGCGGCTCATGATTTCGGCCACGGCATCGGGCGCAAATTGGTCTTCGTCGATGTAGGCGCAGAAGCCCTCGTCGTTGTCTTCGAAGGTGTTGTAGCCGACTTCGGCCAGCTCGGCTACCAGAATATCGGCCAATTCACGGGGGGCCTGAACGCGCAGTTCTACAAAATCCATAGTCAGGGTACTGGAAAGAAACTCGGTGAGTCCGGCCGGGCCGGCTTGCAAAGTTCGGTGGAAAAAGTGGGGCTGACTTAGCATTTACGGTTGGCAGCTTAGGCTTTAACCTTAGAACTTAACCAACACAGCAGTTTTATAAGATTATTTTATACACTACCTTTTCTTGTGCATTGCATTCAGACAATTATCCTTGCCCATTATGAATAAATTTTTACGTATTCTCATGCTGTTAGCCACTACTTGGTCGGCAGCGTCGGCTCAGCAGTTAGCTCCAGCCCTGCGTCTGTTGGTGAGGTTGGCGGACGATCTGCGAACGGAGATGCTGCCGGGCAGTCGCACTCATGCCAAACAGCAGTTGTTTGAGCAGTTGAACCGCAGCCATCAGGTGTTGCAGGTGCGCGCGCTCAACCCTGGGGGCGCACAAAGCCGAGCCATCGATGCACCAGCCGTTTACCTGATAGAATTGCCTGCTGGCACCGATCTTCAAAAGGCCACCATGGATTATCAGAAATCCGGTCTATTTCGCTATGTTGAGCTGGACGCAAGTGGGCAGGGTGGCGGCGTGCAAGGCATTGTTCCGAATGATGCGCTTTATGCCCGCCAGTGGAGTCTCAAGAATACAGGCAGCTTTATCCTTTCCCCATCTACGGCTGGTGCCGACATAAAAATGGAGGATGCCTGGAGTATTACCCGGGGTGATTCATCGGTGACAGTGGCTATTATAGATAGTGGCTGCAAGCTCGACCATCCTGAGTTTAATGGGCGTATTTGGCGTAACCGCCAAGAAATAGCGGGCAATAACATCGATGATGATCAGAATGGGTATGTAGATGATGTTACGGGCTGGAACTTCGTCAACAACAGCAACAACGTCACCGACGATTATGGCCATGGCACCAACGTAGCAGGCATTATTGGGGCATCAGGTAACAACACGCTTGGCTATGCCGGTGTGAACTGGGGGTGTAAGCTCATGATATGCAAAGGCCTCGATGCGCAGAATTCCGGGTTTTATTCGTGGTGGACCAGCAGCATCTACTACGCTGTAAACAAAGGGGCCCGCGTAATTAATATGTCGCTAGGAGGACTCAGCACGTCACAGACAATGCAAGATGCCATAACCTATGCAACTCAGAACGGCGTAACGGTAGTGGCCTCTATGATGAATGTGAACAGCAGTACCACGTACTATCCAGCCGGAATGACCGGGGTAGTGGCTGTGGGCTCTACCAACCCCAACGATACCCGTACCAGCCCGTTTTTCTGGGATGCAACGAGCGGCAGTAGCTTTGGGCCGCACATTTCGGTGGTGGCGCCTGGCAATTACATTTACGGCCTGAATTATCTCTCCAACACCAATTACAATACGTACTGGGGCGGCACTTCGCAGGCCGCACCCCATGTGGCGGGCCTTGTATCGTTGATGCTGACCATGAGGCCGCAACTAACCCCAACGCAGGTGAAAAACACGCTGCAAGCAACAGCAAATGATTTGGTTGGCAATGCCACCGAAGATACTCCCGGTTGGGACCAGTACTATGGCTACGGCCGGGTGAATGCACTGCAAGCTCTTACTGCTGTTATAGCCAGCACGCAAAAGCCTCGCTTTGCCGCCTCTACGCTGCAAGTGTTTCCCAATCCGGCTCATAGCCAACTCACGCTACACGTTACCGACACCCGACTATTAAACCATGAAGTACAGGTTTTTAATAGCGTCGGTCAGTTGGTCTATCATCAACCCCTGACTCTTTCCACCCTGTCAGTTCCTCTTTCGCTGGCACCTGGCACTTACTGGCTGACATTGGCGGGTACTTCAGGCATCGGCCATAGGCTTATGATTCAATAAAGCGGGCCGTTCACTGCCTTATTAGCAAAGCAGAACATGGTGGTTGTACACAAATGCAAGCTAGAAGCCGTTACAAAACCCGTGAGAAATTGAAGGGCGTTGAATTTACTTTTCAGACAATAAAAAAGCTTATTCTCTGGTTGGAATAAGCTTTTTTATTGTCTGAAACTTGTTTTCGGGCTACTGCTTACGGCAGCCGGCAAAGGAGCGGACTTTGGTGTAGTGAATACTGAAATCAGCCAGACCCCGGTTGTTGGTTACAAACAGGGCGTAATCGGCAAAGTCCCGGGCTTCGGTGAAGTACCACAGGCCGACTTTATCGGCGAAAAGCTTGTTGTTTTCGGCGAATACCAATAGGTCAGCATATCCTTCTTCCGGCTCCTCATACACCACCCCGAAACAGTAGCTCCGGCGGCGCGGGTCCCGCTCCAGGTACACCGACCCATAGATACGGCACGGCTCAACCGAGCCGACTGGCACGGCTGCCACAAACGGTATCTGTGGTGCCGGCATGGCAAACGGGTTGAGCGCGAGCAGACCGGAAACAAGAAGGGTGGAGAGCATAATGTAAGAACTGAGATAGGAGAGCGTAGAACCCAGAAGAGCCGCCGAAAGCAAAAAGCCTGCCTAAGTGGTAGTTAAACCACCCAAGCCACAATCTAAGTTCTAAAGTCTCTTCTCAATTCTGATTTAAAACGACTTGATAATGTCGGTAAAGTCGCGCGACTTCAGGGAGGCGCCACCGATGAGGCCGCCGTCTACGTCGGGTTGGCTGAACAGGTCGCGGGCGTTCTGAGCGTTGGCGGAGCCGCCGTACAGAATGGTGGTGTTCAAGGCCGCTTCGGCGTCGTAGGCTTGGGCAATCTGCTCTCGGATGTAGGCGTGTACCTCCTGCGCCTGGGCGCTGGTGGCCGTTTTGCCGGTTCCGATGGCCCAGATGGGCTCGTAGGCAATTACCACTTGGTCGAACTCCTCGTTGGAGAGATGAAACAGACCTTCTTTCAACTGCTGGCTGATGAATTTGAAGGTTTCGTCGGCTTCACGGGTTTCCAGCGATTCACCCACGCAGAAGATGGGTTTCAGGCCAGTGGCCAGCGCGGCTTTTAGCTTCTGGCTGAGCAGTTCGTTGTCTTCGCGGAAGTATTGGCGACGCTCGGAGTGGCCCAGAATTACGTACTCGCAGCCTACTGATTGCAGCATTTTGGCCGATACCTCGCCGGTGTAGGCACCGCTTTCTTTCTGGCTGCAATTCTGCGCGCCCAAATGGAAACGGCTGTTTTCGGGGAGTTGCTTGCCAATGGCGGCCAGAAACGGAAACGGCGGACAAATCACCACCTCTACATCGGAGCCGGTAACTTCATCCTGCACCATGTTGGTAATTTCGGATACCAGGGAGAGACCGTCCTGATAGGTGGTGTTCATTTTCCAGTTGCCGGCAACGATATTCTTACGCATAGAGTGCAGAAGTGAGGTGGAAGAAGATAGCTGCAAGTTAACGGGTCTGGCCAACCTACCAGTTCTTTTCCCAGCTAGCCACCCTAAACACTTAGCATGCGGCGGCGGCTGGAAGCCAGCACCACGCCGCCCAAGGCTACTACAATCGCCCCTATCAGGGCCGCCCAGCCCAGCTCTGGGTATTCGGCACGCCGCGCCACCCAGATAGCCACCAGCGCCCAAGACAGCACTAACGGAAATGCCACCTCCTGAAATTCCCGACTCACGAGCAGCCCCAACCCAACCACAACTGCCAGCAACAGCAGCGTCAGCAGTACCGATAGGTTTAGCGCTGGCTCCCAGCCCAGACGCTGCAAACCAATAACCGTGTTGATGGTAGCTGCCACTGAAATCCAACCCAGATATAGTGCGAATGGAATACTCGCCCAGCGGGGAGCTGCAGCGGCCAGTACCAGCCGCCGCGCCCGACCATAGGCAACTACCAATGAGCCCAGAATAACGAGCATAACCAACCAGCTCAGCAGCAGACGTTCATAGGCAAACAGCACTACCCATACAGCTGTAGCCACGTTAGCTAGCATAAGGGGCTGCGCCACAACGTCGGGCAGAGGGTTGGGGCGCTGAGCGGGCAGCAACTGCCAGATGGAATAGATAGCCAACGTCAGAAAAATCAGGCCCCAGATAGAAAAGGCGTAGCCGGCCGGGGTCAGCAGTGTGGGGTATTTGGCCGATACAGTTCCCATGCTCTGCCCGTTGAAAGGATAAGCATTGGAATAATAATTCAAACCAATATTACCTAAGATGGCAACTGCCGCCAGCCAACGCCAGATCCGGCTTTGTGAGGATGACAGAAACGGATTGTTGGAATCAGTAGGATGAGTAAGCGTGGTATCCATAGCTAGGTAGTAGCAGATTGAAAAAGCAAGTACGCATCTTATAGCAGGATGTTAAAGAAGTAGAACGCTTATTTTCAGATGAATACCTATTATCATAGCATCACTATTTGAAATAATTCTAAACTTTATTTGTAAACATTCTAAACAATAAACTTTTCTGAGCGAATTTTGCAGCCTCAACCTACTGCAAAACTTTATGCACGCTTTTGTCACTCGCCTGCTACGGCAGCCGTTTACTGTTCTGCTTTTCCTGTTACTTGTTGCAGCTGCTTTGCCAGCCCATGCCCAGCGCGGCATTGTGCAGGGCCATATCACCACGCCTACCGGGCAGCCTGCCGTGGGCGTTTCAGTGGGCGTGCAGGGCACCACCCGCGGCGCTACCACCAATACCACCGGCGACTATCGTATTACGGGGCTCAACCCTGGTACGTATTCGCTGGGGGTGCGGCTATTGGGCTACATTACGCAAGAGCGGCAGGTACAGGTAGAGGCCGGCCAGGCCAGCACCCAGGATTTTCAGTTGGCAGCCAGCACCGAGCAGCTAAATGAAGTGGTAGTGCAGGGCGACAAAACCAACAAGTTTGCCCGCAAAGAGTCGGTTGACGTGGGCAAGATGCCCCTCAAGAACCTGGAAAACCCGCAGGTATATGCTACCGTGGGCAAGGAGCTGCTAACGGAGCAATTGGTGTTCTCGGTAGATGATGCCACACGCAACGCCCCGGGCGTGCAGCAGATGTGGGAGCCCACTGGCCGCAGCGGCGACGGAGGATCCTTCTATGCCTCGCGGGGCTTTGTGGTGTCGAGCCAGCTGCGCAACGGCGTGGCCGGCGGTATCACCAGCACCATCGACGCAGCTAATCTGGAGAAGTTAGAAGTAATAAAAGGGCCCTCGGCCACGCTCTACGGCTCGGCCCTGACCTCCTACGGTGGCCTGCTCAACCGCGTGACCAAGAAGCCCTCCGAGAATTTTGGGGGTGAAGCGGCCCTATCGGCGGGCAGCTACGGCTTTCACCGGGCCAGTGTTGATGTGAATACGCCGCTCAACACTTCCAAAACCCTGGCTTTCCGTTTGAACGGCGCCTATAACTACGAAGACAACTTCCAGAATGCCGGCTACACGGGCTTCGTGAAGAACCTAGCCATTTCCCCTAGCCTGCAATTTCAGCCCACCGACCGGCTGACCATCAATCTGGACGCGGAAGTGTACCGCGGCACCAACGTAGGCAAACAGCTCATTTACATATACTTCCTCGACAAGGTCGACAATTTCGGCTTCTCGCGGGCCGACCAGGCGCCGCTCGACTACCGGCAGTCGTACCAAGGACCGGGCCTGACCCAGGACTCCCGTAGCACCAACCTGTTTGGGCAAGTGCGCTACCGTATTTCTCCTAGCTTCACTTCTACCACCTATCTCACTTCCAGCCGCAGCTACTCCGAAGGCAATGGGCCGTACTTCTACCTGGCCTCCGACATTGCGCTGGGCCGCGGTACCACGCCCGGCGTCAACAACCTGATTCGGGCCGACCAATCAACCCAGGATAGCCGCCGCCAGACGTATCAGGTGCAGCAATTATTCAACGGGGATTTCCAGCTCGGACGCCTGCGCAACCGTGTGGTGCTCGGCCTAGATTTCCTGCGCCTCGACTCGAACGTGGATTTCTTCGGAGGAACTATTGACATAGCCCCGCTTAATACGCCAGGCTTCGATTACCGCACGTTCAACCGCACCACCGTGGCGGCCACTTATGCGGATACTCCGCCACCTCACTACCTGGTTACTACCAAGGTCAACACCTATAGTGCGTTTGTCTCGGATGTGCTGAACCTGACCGACAAGCTCAGCGTGTTAGCAGCTGTGCGCGTAGACCGCTACGACAACAAGGGGGGCATTTTGTACTCGCCGGTAGAAGCCTACAAACAAACGGCCGTTTCACCGAAATTTGGAGTGGTGTTCCAACCAGTAAAGGACCAGGTGGCGCTGTTTGCCAACTACCAAAACAGCTTCAACAACCAGAACAGCAGTTACCTGAATGCCGAGGGTCAGTCATTCGTGACCAAGCCCGAGCGTGCCAACCAATTGGAGGGCGGCGTGAAGCTGGATGCAGCTCAGGGCCGGGTAAGCGCTACGGTGAGCTACTATGATATTCGGGTACAGAATGTTCTGCGCACGCTCTATACCCTCACCAATCCTGATAATGGCTCAACCCGCACCGTCAGCGCCCAAGACGGCACCCAGTGGAGCCGCGGTACCGAGCTCAGTCTGACGGCTAATCCGCTGCCGGGGCTGAACATGGTGGGCGGCTTCGCTTACAACTATTCCAAGTTTGTGAATACCAATGAAGACGTGAACGGCCGTCGGCCCAACACGGCTTCTTCGCCCTACCTGGCCAATGCCTGGGTCAGCTACCGGCAGCCCGAGGGCACCCTTAAAGGCCTGGGGCTGGGCTTCGGGGGCAACTACGCCAGCGACAACAAGATATTGAATAGCGTTTCGCAAGGCGTGTTTACCTTACCCAGCTATACAGTGCTCAATGCCAGCGCCTTCTACGACCTGCCGCACTACCGCTTCGCGGTGAAAGTAGACAACCTGACCAATGAGCACTACTGGATTGGCTACACCACACTCACTGCCCAAAAGCTGCGCAGCGTTGTTGGTAGTGTAGCTTACAAGTTTTAATTCAAGCTGTCATTCCGACCGTAAGAAAGAATCTGAGGTACGTTTTTCAACGACTTCTGCCAGATTCCTTCCAACGGTCGGAATGACCGTTCTCGCTTCAGCCTAAAGTTTCTTTATGACTTTCAAGCAAGCTGTCGGCAAAGTGCACCTCTGGCTCGGGCTGGCTTCCGGGCTGGTGGTATTTATTGTGAGCATCACGGGCGCCATCTTCACGTTTCAGGATGATATCCGGGACCTGACCGAGCCGTGGCGCAAGGTGGAAGTGCAGCCTACCGCGCCGGTGCTGCCCTCCCGCTTGCAAGCCGCCGCGCTGGCAAACCACCCCGGTGTAGGTGCCGAAACCTCTTGGGTGACCTACTTCGCTCCTGACCGTTCGGCTACTGTATTTTTCATTGACAGGGCTGGCCTGCCCATTCAAGTGTACCTGAACCCGTACACCGGCCAGGTATTACAGGAGCAGAACCTACGCACGCATTTCTTCACCATTATTCAGGAAATCCACATGCACCTGCTGCTGCCCGAGGCAATAGCAAAATGGGTGGTGGGCATTAGCATTTCCATTTTTGTGATGCTGCTGCTTACCGGCCTAATGCTGTGGTGGCCGAAACGTAAGCAAGAGCGCAAGCAGCGTTTCACCATTAAATGGGGAGCCCGCTGGCGCCGCGTGAACTACGATTTGCACAACGTGCTAGGCTTTTATGCGGCCAGTATTGGGCTGGTGCTGGCTCTATCGGGTTTGTTCATGATTTGCCCCTGGATGCTGGAGTCGATTGTGTTTGTGGTAGATGGTGGCAAGCCGGCGCCGCAGGAGATTATGAAAACCAAACTCGACACCCTGCAAACCGTAACGGCTGCCACCCAACCCCTCCCCGACATTGTGTACCAGAACGTGCGCCGCCTTTCGCCCACCCACGAAATGGTTCTCATAGGCCCCAGCGGTACGGGCAAAGACCCCGCGTATTGCTGGACGTACCAGAAGGCTCTGCACTACTACCACCGCGACGAATACGCCTTCCACCCCGTTTCGGGCCAGTTATTGGAATCCCGTTTCCACGCCACCAAAAGCACCGGCACCAAGTTCTCCGACATGAACTACGACCTGCACACCGGCCAGATTCTGGGCTTCGGCGGCAAGATTGTGGCCTTCCTAGGCAGCCTAATTTCGGCCAGTTTGCCGGTCACTGGCACGGTAATCTGGTGGGGCCGCCGCAACAAAGCTAAACGCCCGAAACGAGTTAGAGAGGTACAGGTAGCTTAGCTAGGCTAAAAAACGACAAGTGTCACTTATTCTGCTGCTGTCTCTTCCGCTGTAATGGCAATAAAAACCGGAGCATTTACTTGTTTACCATCAGAAGTAGTCAGCTGTACATCAAGCGAGTACTCTCCTACTTCAGCGCCTACTGCTATCGGCAGTGTAATAGTGCCGGTTTTAGCATCGAGCTTCATCCAAGAAGGAAGTTGACCGTCTGGCACTACAGCACTGATAATTTCTCCCTGAACAGTGGCCAGTTCGGCTGCATCAGCCAGGCCACTCTTACTATAAGAATTAGAGGCAGAATAGAAAGGCGAAATAGGCTCAGCAGCACGTGCGCCGTTTTGCATCCCATCTTGTGGGCGGCCCCCTCCACCGTTGTTATTTGCCTTGGCATTACTTGCCCCAAAATTCTGTGTCGATGACAAGCTGAACTGCTGGGCTAGCGCAGCAATGCTGGTTACCTGGCTAGGATCAATTCCGAAAGGAGCCGGCGGCAGTTCCACTAGTCGCTGCGTGAAGTCATTCAGAAATACGGCAAAGGATTGGGGCTGACCATCTGGCCCCTGACCGCCGGTGGCAACGTAGCGGTATAGCTGCCAACGAAGCGACAGGAACGCATGGTAACGGGCCAGATGAATGGTCAGGTTAGAAGCCAAGCTCAGCACTTTAGGCGTAGTCTGGCAATAAGTGGCCATTACTGCAAACGTCAGAAACAAGGTTTTTTGGGTGAGGTGCGCGAATTGAGCAGTACCAGATCCAGGAACCGTATCCCAACCTTTAGGCAGAATAAAAAATGCCGCAACAGCTCCACCGATAGAACTGATGATGAGCGTATTGGCCAGCGCAAATTGGAGAGATGTAATATGCACCAGAATATCCTGGTGATGCAGCCGCCCCGCGTGCAGTTTCTCCCAAATAGGCCCTAGTGGCTTCAGTTCAGGCTTTGTAGCAATAGCGGCATCCAGTATTTCACGCATTTCAGGCTCGGCCTCTTCCAGTACAGTCAGCGCTTCCATCGTTTCGCGGCGCCATTGATAGTATTGGAAAGAACTGTAGAGCCCTAAGCTCATAATGGTGCTAATGGCTAAAATGTCCTGCCACGTATTCTCTGTTACCCTTATTACAATAAAACAGCATACTGCCACTGCTACCCCAAACAGCACTACACTGCTCCACTGCTTGGGCTTGTCATCTTTGTCTTGCTTGGCTTGGTACTTTCTTCGATTCTCTAGGAATGCCGTGGTTGCCATAAGCAAGGATTTGTGGCGTCATGCTTAAAAGCCACATGAGCAAAGCTTTGATAAGCCCCTGGCAGACGCTTATCAAAGCTGTTAGCTGATGTATGATACCGCATCAGTACCAGCACTGAATCTGTAGCAAGCCCACTACAAAGCGCACAACGGCCCGGACGATATCTTCATCCGGGCCGTTTACTTTTCAGTATTAGCAATAGCACGCTAAGCAGGAGCTTTGCATTACACTTACAACTTCTCCGCCAGGAAGCGGGCCGTGTGGTTGGTGTCTTTGATTTTCACCATGTCTTCGGGCGTGCCTTCGAACAGCAGGTGGCCGCCGTTGATGCCGCCTTCCGGGCCGAGGTCAATCACCCAGTCGGCGCACTTGATGATGTCCATGTTATGCTCGATGATGAGCACCGAATTGCCTTGCTCCACCAGCGCGTTCAAAGCCGTCATCAGCTTGTTGATGTCATGGAAATGCAGGCCGGTGCTGGGCTCGTCGAAAATGAACAGAATCTTGTCGTTTTGCAGGGTGTTGCCTTTGGTCAGGAACGAGGCCAGCTTTACACGTTGGGCTTCACCGCCGCTGAGCGTATTCGCCGACTGGCCCAGCCGGATATAGCCTAGGCCCACGTCTTCCAGTGGCTTGAGGCGCTCCGCTATTTTGGGCTGGCCTTTGAAGAAGTCGATGCTATCCTCGATAGTCATTTCCAGCACCTCATTGATGGCCTTGTCCTGGAACTTCACGTCCAGAATATCCTGCTTGAACTTGCGGCCCTCGCAGGCTTCGCAGGTCAGGTAGATATCGGCCATGAACTGCATTTCAATCTTCACCTGGCCTTCGCCCTGGCAGACTTCGCAACGTCCCCCATCAATGTTGAATGAGAAGTGCGAGGGTTTGAAGCCGCGGGCCTTGGCCAGTGGCTGGTCGGCAAACAGGGCCCGGATGGCGTCGTAGGCTTTCACGTAGGTTACCGGGTTGGAGCGGCTGCTCTTGCCGATGGGGTTCTGATCCACGAACTCTACGTGCGTCACCTGCCCGTTCACACCAGTCAGCCGGTCGAACTTGCCCGATGCCTCGCCCGCGCCGCCACCGAGCTGCTTGAGCAACGCCGGCGCCAGTATCCGCCGAATCAGCGTGGACTTACCCGAACCTGATACGCCCGTTACCACCGTCATTACGTTCAGCGGAAACTTCACCGATACGTTTTTAAGGTTGTTTTCGCGGGCGCCGGTTAGCTCCAGTGCATTGCGCCAAGGGCGGCGCACAGTGGGCACCGCCACTTCACGCCGGCCGCTCAGATAGTCGCCGGTGTAGGTATTGGTGTCCTGTAGCAGCTCGTCGTAAGTACCCTGAAACATCAGGTAGCCGCCGCCGCTGCCGGCTTCCGGCCCGATGTCGAGAATCTGGTCGGCTACCTCCATCATCTTCTCCTCGTGCTCCACCACAATTACGGTGTTGCCGAGCTGCTGCAATGAGCGCAACACGCCAATTAGCTGCTCAGCATCTTTGGGGTGCAAACCAATGCTGGGCTCATCAAGAATGTACATCGAGCCTACCAGCGCTGAGCCCAGCGAAGTAGCCAACGAAATCCGCTGGCTTTCTCCACCCGAAAGCGTGCTGCTCAGCCGGTTCAGCGTGAGGTAGCCTAGGCCCACCCGGTTCAGGTATTCTAGCCGGTTGGTGATTTCCGTAACCAGCCGCTCGGCCACCTTGGCGTCGTGCTGGTCAAGGTCCATGTTCTGGAAAAACTCCAGCGCCCGGCTCACCGGCAGCAGTACCAAATCGGTGATGCTCTGGCCGGATATTTTCACGTATTGGGCATCTTTGCGCAGGCGGGTACCACGGCAATCGGGGCAAGTGGTGCGGCCCCTGTAGCGGCTTTGCAGCACGCGGTACTGGATTTTGTGCGTCTGGGTGGCCACCCACTTGAAGTAGTCGTCGAGGCCGTCGAAGTATTTGTTGCCTTTCCAAAGCAAGGTGCGCTCGGCTTCGCTCAGCTCATTGTAAGGCCGGTGAATCGGGAAGTCGAAGCGGATACCGTTCTTGAGCAGCGGCTTCAGCCACTCGCTTTGCTTGTCGGTGCGCCAGGGGGCAATGGCGCCCTCGTACACCGTCATGCTCTTGTCGGGAATCACCAGGTCCTCGTCAATACCCAGCACCGACCCAAATCCTTCGCAAGTCTGGCAGGCGCCGTAGGGGTTGTTGAAGGAGAAGAAGTTCACGCTGGGCTCCTCGAACACCACGCCATCCAGCTCGAACCGGTCGGAGAAGGTGCGGGTTTCGTCGTCCATCTTGGCAATACAGGTACCGTGGCCCTCGAAAAAAGCCGTCTGCACCGAGTCAGAAAGGCGGAACGTGAGGTCCTCGTCGCCGGGGTGAATCACGGCGCGGTCTATCATCACGAACACGTCCCCTTGCACCTCGGGCTGGCCCTCGGCAATCAGTTCTTCAATAAAAGCCGTTTCGTCGTTGACCACGACCCGGCTGTAGCCTTTCTGGAGCAGCAAATCCAACTCCTTGCTCATGGGCCGGCCATCGTCGGAGCGGAGCAGTGGGGACAACAGCATCACGCGCGTACCGTCGGGCAGTTGCATGAGATAGTCCACCACGTCGGCCACGTTGTCTTTGCGTACCTGCTCGCCGCTCACCGGCGAATAGGTGCGGCCCACTCGCGCAAACAGCAGCTTCAGGTAGTCGTAGATTTCGGTGCTAGTGCCTACGGTGGAGCGGTTGTTCTTGATGCTAACCTTCTGCTCGATGGCAATGGCCGGCGAGATGCCCCGGATGTAGTCCACGTCGGGCTTGTCCATGCGGCCCAAGAACTGGCGAGCGTAGCTGCTCAGGCTTTCCACGTACATGCGCTGCCCCTCGGCGTACAGCGTGTCAAACGCCAACGACGACTTGCCCGAGCCCGACAGGCCCGTAACAACGATGAATTTGTTGCGCGGCAGCGCCACGCTAAGGTTCTTAAGGTTGTGGACCCGAGCGTTTTTAATCAGGATAAACTCGCGCGGATCGAGTTGGTCAATCGGGTCGGCCGCCGGGGCGGTCATTTGCAAAGCGGAATTGTCGGCCATAGGTCGGTAAACAACGACGACCGGGGGTTTGGTTTCCGGCCGCTGTAGTTTGGATGGACGAAGGTACGGTGGAATAAAGGCCGACAGAACAACGCCTCAAAGAACAGGTAGTGGGCACGCGCAAATTCTTAACATTGCACTGCTTCATTTCTACTTATGCCGATGCCCCTTTATAGTCCGTTAGCCACCCTCCATTCCGTTTTGCAAACCATATGCGCCAGCGCCGAGACTAATGCGCCATTACTCCGCAAAAACGAAGCAGCTACCCGCGCCGCGTTGATAGACCCAGCCTTATGGGCCCTCGGCTGGGATACAGCTAATGTACAGATGGTGGAACCGGAACGGACAATTGGCAGTGAACTAAGGGTAGATTATCTGCTGCATGATGCTGCTGGCAATCCGCGCCTAGTGGTGGAAGCCAAGTGCCTTGGTGCCAGTCTCGACAAACACGGCTACGTAAGCAAAGTGCTCGGCTATGCGCTAGGGTTCAAGGTACAGACCGTATTCATCACCGATGGCATGCACTGGCATTGCTATTCCAATCTGCATAAAGGCAACACCGAATCAGTTACTTTCTCCTTGACCGATGATCTGCTTGCAGCCGCCTTGCATCTGATTCAATGGTTGGATGCAGCGCAAAGCGGCCACGGAATGTTGAGTGTGAATCACTGTGCTTCAAAAGTAGCTGAAGCTATACCTGCTACGGCATTGCTACCTCAGAAAAAAGCGGTTGCCAAGACTAAAAAATCTATTGAGCCTGCATCTGCCCAATTCGTAGAACTGACTCTCGTCAATACACTACAACTGGAGCCAAACCAGAAACCAAAACAGTTGCGGTTGCCGGATGGGACAATAAAATCTATTAAATCCTGGAAAGATATTTTGTTGGAAGCATCTAATTTTCTCTTGCGAAAAAATCCAGCCATTACGCTCCCTTTTCCTGATAAATCGGGGAAGAAAACAGCCTTATTTTCACAGCAAAAGCCGCAGAAAGGCAGCAGTTATACTACTACGTACCAAGGCCAGCCACTTTATATCTACACCAATTATAGTGCACCATCTTGTTTGGCTAACGCACTGTATGTATTCGGCAAGCTGTCGTCACAGGAAAAGCAATACGCACCGGCAATAGCCTTTTAACCCTACCTTCACTTCACCAAATACGGCTCTAGTACCCGTGTCCAGATTTCATAGCCGGCGGGGGTCATGTGCAGGCCGTCTTCCCGGTATAGCTCGGGGCGGGGCTTACCGTCGGGGGCGAGCAGCGGTGTGGCCACATCCACAAAGCGGAACTGCTTGGGGTGCGCCTCGATATACTTCCGGATCAACTTATTAGCCTCCTGCATTTTCGGGTAGCGCGCCCACCTGCTAAGGCTGGGCTTGATGGCTAGAAACACCAACTGCGTACGGGGCAGTTTGCGGCGCATCAGTTCGGCAAACACCCGAAACGATTGGTACACCTGTTGCGGCGTGGCTCCGGCCCCAATGTCGTTGTCGCCCTCGTAAAGCACCACTTGCTTCGGCTGATACGCCACCACCAGTTTGTCAAAGAAGTAGGTGGCATCAGGAAAGCGGGAGCCGCCAAAGGCCCGGTTTAGCACCGGCCGGCCCGGAAAATCGGTGGCTAGTGTAGTCCACATGCGCAATGAGGAGCTGCCGTAAAATAGAATAGGCGCTACGGGCGGTTGCTGCATACTGTCTTGTTGAGCGAAAGCGCGTAGCTCGGCACTCCATTGCCCCGGATTCGGCTTTTGGTCAGGCATTTGCGCAGCCCCTTTCAGAAGCGGCAGCAACAGCAGCAGGAGCACAACACTACAATGCTGGAAAGTACGTCTGAGCATATCAGGAAGTGAGGGTGATGACAGCTAAGGTACTATGTACCTGCTTCAGGTGCGAATTACTTGCTGTTCTCGAAGCCTTGTATACTATAGCACAAGCCTTTGCCTCACATAGCAGCACAGCTATACTAATTTTAAATCAGTGTACAGGTTGCCAGAGGCAGTAACGTGGAGTCTCGTGTGGCAACGACTTACTATTCCAAACACGAAGCACAGCTTTCGCACTACTGCCTTGCCCTGACCCGAGAACTGGTATGGTATTCTATTGCAACGATTCTATCAACGTTGCAGAACAGCAAAGTCGAGGCATCGTGCTGCCATAACCCAGAATTCGCGTGGAGTGGACACAGAGTAGTCAAGTGCCGCGGAAGCTGCTGTTTACCGTTCACTGCAAAAAGATCTAACTCTGAACTGTGGCAAATTTGTTAATTTTCGAGTCTCTTATCACTCATCTGCTCCTATAAGGATTCTTATTTTTCACTTTATGAAGAACATTTTATACAGTTTCTTTATTTTTTGGCTATTACTGGCTGGTACTCCCGTGCTGGCTGGCGATCCGCCAATACTGAACGGTCAATGGCGGGGGCCGCTTAAAGTACCCGGTGGTACGCTGGAGCTTATTATTACCATTGTGCCGCTCACCAACGGAGGCTACTACGCCGCCCTTGATGTGCCCCAACAACGCATCTACCGCATGCCGGTGGAAGTGACGCTAAAAGGCACTGATCTGACGCTGCAAATCGAGCAGGCCGGTAGCAGCTTCGTAGGCAAAGTGCAAAGCAACGGAGCTCTGCTGAGTGGCAACTGGAAACAGCCGGGGCTTTCGGGTCCGCTACAGATGCAGCGCGCCACGGCGGCGGCCACCGCCTCGGGTAAAGTCCGCCTGACGCCGCCTTACCGCGAAGATGAGGTTACGTTCATCAATCCGGCTTCCAAGCTGCGCATGGCGG
>Ga0210040_10005624_pt1 | contig 15898 bp, 13 predicted proteins | sample CryGeyCG12114_NA_FD_185462 | JGI IMG/M metagenome (GOLD analysis project Ga0210040, IMG submission 185462) | Groundwater microbial communities from aquifer - Crystal Geyser CG19_WC_8/21/14_NA (SPAdes) (version 2) | ecosystem: Environmental > Aquatic > Deep subsurface > Groundwater | place: USA... | reverse complement strand
GAGTACAAGTGGATGAGGATGAGGATGTGGATGTGGTTTGCAGTTCCCGACAGGCAAACTTGAAGCCTAAGTTATCTACCTTAACTTGTAGGAGGTAAATACCTATTTACCCAAGTTGGGCACAAGTGTAAGCAGTGAGGGGCATTCCACCCTCCGCCCTCACGTCTTCCTTTGCAATATTAAACGTCGGATTATCCGGATGAGCGTCAACCTTGGAACCCGGAACCTGGAACCTGGAACCTGGAACCTTGGAAGGCGTCGAACGTGACATGTGAGTTCGAGTTTGTCGCTCTAATGCCCAGTATGGCTACTGTAGAGGCTCCTTACCTACCTATCATGGGTAGGTACTCGTCCTCGTAGGCCTGCCAGTGACTCCTGGGCCGCTCATGCAGTGCCAGTGGCTGCAGCTAAGTTAACTGGCTAACCTACAAAGTAAGCTGGCCTGGTGTGTCTGGCCCCCACTGCAATTCTCCGTCTCGGGACCAGGTCACGCTGCCTTCCATCTTGTTGATTACTATAGCACACCCAACGATATTTGGGTACCCAGGCATTCACCTACTATTACTCAAGAAGGTGTCTCCATCTGCTGCCAGCCTGGGCTACATCGACCTTACCAGCGAGCCAGACGAGGAAATGATGGAAGCACATTCGCGCCGTGTGCGGTTTGACGAGCTGGCTGCATTGTTGATCTGTCGTCTGCCTACAGCTATTCTTTTCACAGACTAAGTTACCGAATATCAACGAATCTTGTGCCGGGTAAACAGCCGACGGTGGCGCCCAAAGCTAACCATGCTAATTACCGTAGAAGTCCTTTAGCTCATCATCCTCGTCTCCACTGTTGAGCTCAACCGCACTGTCCACAAACTCTGTACCCACCTCTACGTGTGGCCCGGCTTTCTCTCGTGGTAATCGATGGACAAGGAACTCGTGTGGTGCTCTGGTCTTCTTCTCCATCACCTCTTTCATGTAACCTTGTACCGCAGGAAGTGACTTGGCGGAGCGTGCGATCGTCTCGATCACTTTGTGCTGGCTCGCGACGATCCTCATGGTGACTGGCTCATAGTACTCGACCTCGGACTTCCACTTGTTCTGCTGTGGGCCACCCTCCTCGTCTGTTGGCTTTCCCTGTGCTGCCAGGATCTCCAGACCTTTTCGCTCGATCAAGTATGAACAGACCATCTCATTCTTGCCGTAAATCAGTTCAAGCACAGCATGTTCAGGAAAGAGCCATCGATCTTGGCTGGCACTTTGTGTGCTTGATGCCGCGCCGGTGAACTCCAGGACAATGTGCTTGACAAGAGCCTCTGGTCGTGGTGGCGGATGGGGGTATGCAAGATATGGTGCCATTAAGGGCGGTGCCGTAGGTCTCGGCCCAGGTGGAGGAGGACGTACAGATTGGTGTGGAAGGCTGTAGCCTGATGGATGAATGGCCACAGACGCACCCGATGATTTGGTATCCGCCGCGCCATCGAGTTGAGCGGGACTAGCAGCTGGCTGGGTATCTTTTGCTGACTTCGGCTTATTGCGCTCCCACGCAACGCGATCTGCTTCCTGCTTTTTTATTATTGCGTTGAACTCGTCAATGTGACCCTGGAATTCCTTCAGCTGCTCGGCATTGGCAGTTGACGTTGCAACTACTTTCATGAGATCTTTGAGCCTGGCATCAGTCGCCGCCCTGGCCGCCAGCATCTGTATCACGGGGTCTGTGTTGGACTTGGAAGCTGCTGGAGGCGTCGGTGGCTGACTATTACGGACAGGAGGTACAGAAGACTGCGGTTGAACGGGTGGGGCCTGCGTCGATACTGATTTAGCCGTGCTCGGACCTGCAGTAAGTTGCTTCTCTTGCTTAATGGCAGGCGTTGCAGATATTGCAGGTATTGCAGGCGTTGCAGGCTGACCAGTGTTCTTCTGTGTATTTGATGGTGGAGAAGCAGTGACCGAGGCAGGTGCAGGTCCGTGACTTGGAGCAGAAGCGATGGGATAGCATGGATTGTACGGAGGCGCGGCGGGTACAGAGGGATACGGTGGCTTCGCAGTGTGCTGGTTCGGATGACGGTAGTATGGCGGTGGAGGAGGTGCATGAGTGTCCTTGACTGTATAAAATACAACATCGAAATTGTGCGGCTCGATTGTAATGGTAGCAGTCCCAAGCTTCACCATGGATTTTTGTTCTGGATTATCGGGCGGAGCCTCAACACCCTTCCTCTTTACTGGTTTTGTCCAGTACTTGCGAAACACTCCATCGCAAAGCCATTGCATTCGAGACCTGTGCAAGGACGCAGCCAAGACGGCGCTGTCCGCGATCGACTGATACTCTGTGTCGCCCATGCCTTGGAGTTGTTTTTGAAGGCTGGTCGGGAGTGGCTTCGACGCAGTCAATTTCGTAGGTAGTGCCTCTTCAATCGAGGTTGGATTGGGCGTGTCAGGTCTGGAAGTCGGCGCATGAACAAGGCTGGCTCTCTTGACGTATTTGCGCTTTGTACGTGACTCTAGGGACTGCGCAGGGGTTGTCAATGCCTTCTTTGCTGGCGGCGAGTTCGCTGGTATCGGAGAGGAGGCCCTGCGTTTGGCTACAGATTCACGTCGATGGCGTGCAGGTAGCACCCGCCGTTGCGGCGTCTCGTCGGCCATCAGGGATGAATTTGTTTTCAGTCCACTCGCTGGCGTGCGAGCCTACGATGTACGGACCTTCACCTGTCGGAGCAGTTAATGAGAAGCACGCATGCGCGCGAATGGTACTATAGCAAACACGCCCAGACTGCCGAAAGTCGAATGTTTGGAAGCTCGCAAGGCTCAGCCCTGAGGCTTCAAGTTGTTACAGTGAGACCGTGGCATGCGCGTAGATTTCTTCAGGTACTTGGAAGCATTGTGGTAGTGCTCGGAGATTGAAGGTTGCCACGCGGTTCCCTGCTTCTCTGAGGCCGGATATCACGAGACAGGGTTGTAGAACAACGAATGCTACCGGCATAGCCCTATCATCTACGAGTTACAACGCCACGCCAAGTGGCAACCCTTTGTAGCTCTTCCCTTTCACCCCCCAGCTGTGTTGGCAGTACACCTAGGTATCCATCGATCACTGTAATTGTGCTTTTTGCATGTCATAGGCTACTACCTTCTCCTGACATGGAATTTTCTACAATCTTCAGACGTGCCTACTGGATCCTGGTAACGCTAGGTGCGGTGTACGTACTAGGTATTCTAGCATTAACATTTCCAATTGTACAGCGCAATGCACTATACGCCCATAACGTCAATCCGGCTCTATGGCAGAACCTATCCAACGTTGAACAATTCGGCTTTCTCAAACATCAAGTCCAACCGTTTACAGTAGCCACCGACAATGCTACACTTTACGCTTGGCATATCCTGCCCATCCAGCTATACCGCGAGCACCAAGAAGCTCTGGAAAGTGAGGAGGAAATTGTCCCCAAGCCGTACCTTGAAGCCTCCACAGGCGTTGGCTTTCAATTGTTGCTGAGTAATCCCGACGCCATCGTTGTGGTGAGCTTCCACGGTAATGCAGCTCACCTGGCGTCTTCATATCGACCTGCGACGTATCAACAGTTTCTCGGTCTTTCGACGCCCGAGAAGCCAGTGCATGTCGTTGCTTTTGACTACCGAGGCTTTGGGTTGAGCACGGGCACACCTACAGAGCAAGGTGTTATTGATGATGCTCTGGCTCTGTTGTCTACCATAACTGGATACGATACGTCAGTGCTTAACACAAATTCCGGCTCGCCTCTGAAAGCTGCGCGGTCCGGCGTCGATCCTTCTAGGATCATTCTCGTTGGGCAATCCATGGGCACCTTTGTTTCTACAGCATTGTTTCACGAATGGGCAGTTGTGCGGCAGTTGCCCGCGTTCAGGACACTCGTTCTACTCGCAAGCTTTACCTCTCTACCCAGACTTCTCGATTGTTACTCCATCAAGGGTCTAGCTCCACCAATGCTTTCGCCGTTGATGACTTTTCCCCAAGCGCAGCGATGGGTCATGTCGAAGATCGTTGACTCATGGGATACTGCTCGAAGGTTGAAGGAGTTGGTCGAAACCCCCGGAATTGGTCTGGATCTGGCTATTATGCATGCTGGGGATGATTGGGAGATTCCATGGCGGGAGGGCTACGGCAACTGGAAAGTAGTCGCCAAAGCCACAAACGGGACGGGTGTGATGACCGACAATTTTGATTCACTGGACAGATCCGCGATCGCTTCGTGGACGAGCGACGATAAGAGAAAGAAGGTACGATGGGAGAAAGTTGCCCACGGAGGACACAACAGAATCCCCACGAGCGAGCAGACCCGTTTGGTTATCCTCAACTCGATAGAAAAGGATTAAACTGTGCGGTCACGGTTTCTGTAGTTATCCTGCTTTTGCTTCACCATGTTACTAGTCCTTTTACATATTCTTCTACCCAAAGCAACGACGAATACTACATACGTGCTGTACAAAGCTGCACGGCGCAAAATCGCAACAGCGCAAAAGTCGTCCATTATAAAGAGGTGTAAAAATAAACGGCAGTCGAATTTTATCGCAGATGGCACATATTGTACCTAGATGCAGACCGGCAGCCGGCATTTGACTTACTGTATACTTGAGTGAGACCGAGAGTGCGGGAAGCCCAGTAGCATATATCCTTCAAATTCTTGGATGTTTGAGCTGATACGTCCGATCACACAGACACTGAGGTATCGAGACAAGCACTGTAGGAGTGTGGACCGTCCCTGTATCAATCCAAAGCCCTAAGCATTTTGATTTCCGATACCGGGGTACGAGACCCCAAAAAGAATAAAAAGTAGGCTGGGCAAGATCCAAAAAAGATCGTCCCCGGACAGGATTGAACTGTCAACCTCCCGATTGAGCTGCGACCTCGATAGAGATGCTTAACAGTCGGACGCGCTAACCAATTGCGCCACCTGTTGATGTTAGAACGGCTGAATCTTGAATGATTTCAAGACGTGTACTCACGGAGACCGTTTTACGCTGAATGTGGTGCAGATTTTCGGTGTTATCATATATAATCTACCGGTAATTGCCGCCCACTAGGTATGCTTGGCGGCGACTCGGTCTACTGTCACGGTCAAGGAAAGTTTTGGCGAACGTGCTCGTTTCCAGAGGTATGGGCTTATTAGTACCTCGGACTTTGCTATCAGGCAGCTAAGCCAAATTCTCACACCCTATGGTCGTTTACCAGGACAATGACAATATGGACTACGTGCAGCTTGACCAACGTGTTGACCAAAGGTGACACCAAAGCCATAAGGGCTTGCCACTCCTATACCTTGGGGGGTAATCCTGCTGGCTAAGAACGTCTTAACCACAAGCGGTCGTGCTTAAGCACCGAAAGATAGACAGCAAATTCGAGTACTAGCAATCACGCTGCGTCCTGCACACCAAGCTTGAGCATCTCCCACAGCTTGCCCTTTCTGGTGCACAAGGCTTTGTAAGTGCCCTCTTCGACCACCCTGCCGTCTTCCATGACGACCACTTGGTCCGCAAATTTCATCATTTCCTTCGTATGCGTAATCACAATTATGGTCACCCTTCCCTGGCTGTTCCTGACCAGGTCCCTGATACTCGTCTTGACGAGGGCTGCGCTTTCTGGGTCTAACGCGCTCGTTGCTTCATCAAGTATCAATATCTTCGGCTGTCGTACCAATGCCCTTGCAATGACGATCCGTTGGCTTTGACCACCGCTCACACCCAGTCCCCCTTCGCCAATCACAGTGGCATACCCTTGTGGTAGAGAGACAATAAAATCGTGGATGCCTGCTGCTCGGGCAGCTTTTTCAATGTTGGTCGCTGTGGTCAATCCACTGTTGAGATCAAGCCCATAGATTATGTTCTCACGCACGGTCATGGGAAACAGGACCGGATTCTGCGGCACAACAGTAACCATACTGCGCAAAGTTGGGAGATGAAGAGTCCGTATATCCCGTCCCGATAAAGTCAGTGAAGCGGGACCCGATGACGCATCAGAAGCTGTACGAACCGAGACGTCTGCTGTTGGCTCGTACAAGCCTAGTAGCAGCGACGCAATCGTACTTTTGCCTGAACCCGAGGCACCAACGATGGCAGTACATCTACCAGCAGAAATGGTAAGATTCATTTGACAAAGTACCGGCTTTTCAAGTCGGGTCGGATAGTAAAAGGTCAGATTTACGAAGCTGATGGGCCCGGATAAAGCGGAAGGGTCGTCCTTATCCAGGCGAATCCTTCCATGGTTTTCATGAGAATCTGATTGTAGGCGCGCAAGATGGAGCAGACGGTGAGCGGTGTCCGCACTGGAGGATATCTGGGGTATTGCTGCCACAACTGAGTTGGCGCTCGCAGTACTGAATAGTATAAGAGAGAAGGAGGTCAAGATATCCTTGACGGTGAATTCGTGCGAGACTGCGATCCGTGCTCCAGAGTAAAAGATCAACGCTGTGATAAAATTGACAGCCGTATCGGACAAGCCAAAGAAGAACCCACTGTAGAAGGCTCGTCTCATACCAGTAGACAATGCCTCTGCAGCAGTCTTTGCGTACTTTTTATGAAAGTACGATTCTAGAGTCAGTGATCGGACTGTTCTAATATCCGTGAACGTCTCCGCAAAGACAGCACCAACGTTCTCGCTTGCTGTGTTGACCATGGCCTCGCACTTACTCGACACCATTCCGAAGAGCTTAATGATCAAGTATAGCACAGGCGCTGTTGCAACAGCCACCAAGGTCAACTTCCAACACATCACCATGGACCAAATAATCGACACTAGCATCATGGATGCTACGATCACTACCAATGCTGCGAAACGACCAAGCAGGTTGCGCATCTCTTCCGCGTTGCGGTCCAGTGTTGTCACGATTGTGCTTAATGCATTCTGGTCCTTATCGAACCAAGCTTTGGGTTGTTGCAAGACCTGACCCATTGCCCGGACTCGTAACTCATCTACCCAATGCTGCGCCACAGTCTCCAGAAGGTAATGCATGAAAAAGGTCATGAAGCCGTCAACCACTGCGATACACATTATTGCCAGTGAGTATATCAGTGCCCTCCTACCGAAGCCCTGTTTAAGAGCAAACGTGCTGAACAGCTGTACCAAGACATATGAAAAAGCTGGAGGTACTGCCGCATGGACGATGGTATTCAAGAAGCCAAGCATCAACCGCAATCGAAAGCGGGCATTCAGATTGGGCCAGACAGTCATCAATATCTTTCGTATGGATATTTTTGTCGTTGCTGACTCAGGCTCGATAGATTTACGCATGCTTGATCTGCGAATTAGAACAGGCGTCTCGAAGACTTTAGGTGTTGGTAGCGGTTTCGTGCTCAAATCCGTAGTGTCACTAGGTGTCTTCATCGCAATCGCTTGGTGCATACTCATGGATCGAACTCGTGTCTCGGTGTAAGAGATGTCTCCAGGAAGTGGTGATGTGGTTTTGGGGGGTTCTGCCACATACAACGATTGAAAACGGGTAAATGTGCCTTGCCTGTAGCTCCCCAAGAACGCAGTCGCTCCGCCAGACATCCGTCGGCTCACTGCTCGACTCAATCTAGCTGTCCTTGTTTGGGACTCCGGAAGCTGCAGGAACGGTTGTGTTGCTAGAGCATCGAGTTGCATGTCGAGAGAATCCTTTCTCTCGGGCGAAGACAGCATCAAGACCGACGGAAGGCGTGGAGTCTTATGCTCAATGGGTAGACCACTCTTTGGACGCCTGTGGAGCTCAGAGTCGAATGCCGCCAAAGGTATATCGCTTGGAGATGTCGGGCTCTTGGGCTCCATATTCCCTTCCAGCCCAGCGGCGACATTTTCCCAATAGCCTTCCGCGACGATCGCACCACTTTCAAGAACATAGACGAAATCTTTGTCTTCGATCTGCGACATGTCATGAGTAATGACGATTGTGGTCTTTCCCTTCCTCCACTGCCGTATGTTCGCTGTAACCGAAAGTTTGTTGGCATGGTCCAGTGCGCTTGTTGACTCGTCCAATATCAAGATCGGCGTATCGCGTAAGCGCGCACGTGCAAGGGCGATTCGCTGCTTCTGTCCCCCTGAAAGTGCGGAGCCTCCAGCACCGACCTTGGTCTCCAGTCCGTTCGGTAGCCGGGATATGGTGTCCTTCAGCGCGGCAAAATGGGCGCATACATCAACGTGATCCTTGCTCACGCGTAGATGGTCTCGATGGCCGAACGCAATGTTCGTGCGAAGTGTCTCGTTGAAAAGGATGCTGGATTGCTGGACCAACGTGATATTGTTTCGGAGCCAGTTTGTTTCAATGTCGACGAGCGCATCTCCGTCGATCAGAATCTTGCCCCTAGAAGGCTCATAGAAGCGCATGAGGAGATTGCCAATCGTACTCTTACCTGAGCCACTCTTTCCGATAAGAAACGTGGTGTCTCCAGCTGGAAAGAAGAAGGTAGACTCGTTGAGGACTGTATGATCAGGTCTAGAAGGATAGGCAAAGGAGACCTTGACTTCGTTAGGTTCGACATGAGAGACACGTACAATGAGCACTTACTCCACGGACCTCAACTTCTCCTTCACAAAAACGAGGAGTTACGCCGAGTCGACGCACGACTTTTCGACCCTTCTCGACAGCGTCTAGGACGCCTTTCAGCGCCACACCAGCCGCCCGGCCCTTCTCAAGGACAACGAGATGCGGCAAAAAGCTAGTGAAGGATTGAATGGCAGCAAGCGCGGCGAGGAACGTTGTTATCACTTTACCGGAAGTCGTAGCACCCGAGTGTACGAGGTGGCCTCCATAGTAAAAGCCAGCAACGATCATGGCTGTCATTATCGCCGTCGCGTACCCCATCCTTACACCATTGATCCGTGCCTGTCGAGAATAGAAGTTTGCAGCTCTGCGGATCGCGCGCACGTAAGCCTGACCTTCCCGCTCCTGAGTATTGAAGCATTTGACTGTAACAACATGTGCTACTGCGTTATTGACCACGCTCGAAGCAGTCGCCAGCTCTCGTTGCTGCTGACGAATGTTCTCTTGCATCCCAGCGGATATTAGAAATATGCCAATGGCCATGACCGGTACTCCGGCGAGGATGACAAACGTCAATTTCCAGTTGTAGTAGAAAGCAAGTCCCAAGGAAGCGAATCCTTGTACGGCGAGGTTAAGAACGAAGCCTAGAGGCTGCGATGTGCCGATTTGAAGCTCCCTGATCTGCCTGGACTTCGTCAGAAAGCTTCACGGGTCATGTGCCTTTTGCTTACGTTTGCATACGAGCTAGAAGAGTTTCTACTCCTGTAGATCTTGCATCATACCACTCCAAGTCTTTCTCAAGCAGTGTTCGAAACAACACGTCTCGAACAGCTTTCGCTTGCAGCTCCCCGAAAGTCAACCATGCTGTGAAATAGCCTCCTTTGAGTACCAGGTTGATGCCTCCAATAGTTATCAAGATGTAGACATCTGTAAGAGTGTCACGCATAAGAGCGTTTTCGCCGATTTCACCCGTGCCAAATCTCGCGAAGGCATCGAAAAATCTTCCAATATAAATGGCAACTGCTGGTTCGACCAAGCCATCGGCAACGGAAAGAACAACGGCGGGAACAAGCGCAATAAAGTGAGGTTTGCAGGTGAAGGCGAAAAGATACTTCCACCCTGGTGGTGGTAAGATTTTGCTGTCGATCTGTGCGGACACGTGGTGATTATTATCCTCATTGCTATGGTCATTTGTCATGTCTAGTCTTGCTCAACACCATCGAAACCTTTGCCGGAGGATGTCGTACCCTACAGAAGATGATCCTGACTATTGGTGGGCACGCATAGACCATGAAACATTTCTTCGTTGCGGTCGTTGCTATTGGCATGGTTCCGCCAAGGACCTATCAGGACTCCTATTGTTCTCTGGGAATGCTAGATATCTCACTTCGCCGCCTCCACAAGCCGGATAGATGCCTCTGTGCTTTGCATGTGCTGATTTCGGCTGTTTGGGCATCATAGCCGTGTTGAAAGTCTTTGCTGGTGCCACATCCTTCACGAAGAGCACGGGAAGGGCTCGTGTCCTGTAGAGGACTGTGTTCCGAGCAGGATTTCAGCACTCATACACAGCGGCCGAGTATCTTGCCCGGTGTTCGTCCTGTTTATCTTGTTTGACGACTTGGGCGCTTCCCCGCCCGGCACCCCAAAGGCATAACTTACTAAGCAGGCTGTTCCACGAGCATCTTCACATCAAGATAGTCCTGCCCATGTCTTACTGTTGTAATCATGACTTGTTTTGCGTCTCCTCCTGTGCCTTTTCGTGGACCCAGTCGTTCAGACCCGCGCGGTTTCTAGCAATTTCGATGGCATAGAACTGCATCCTCACAGCAAACATTGTCTCTTTCTCTCCATACTCAAACTTGGCGTTCTTCCGAAGCATAGTACCGAAGTTAAAGTCCTCGATCTTTTTCTCACCCTTCTCGTCGTACACATTGCAGAAGTTCCGCCATCTCTCTTTGCCTTCTTTACTTTTCATTTTGTCCTCGTCAATCGTTTCCGCGGGATCGAATTCCGGGAAGTCTTTGTGGAAGTGCTCCAAAATTTCGTCATCCATACGAGTGAGCCGCAGTTTAGAGCCCGGCAGTCTCTCCAGAATGGACCAGTATATGGTCATGTGCTGAACAGTTTTGACAGCAAATTGCTTTTCCATATCCTCGAAATTGTCCGGATTCTCCGGGTCAAAATGCTTTGTGAGGGACATCTTGAAGGGAGTTGGGGTGACCAAGCTCGTGCAGTCTATCCGTCAAGGTGTTGCTTTGACAAGGTGCGGGAATGGTGCAAACGTGGCAGACAAGTAAAGAAAAAACTCAGCTATTGCTGTATGCACGCGCATGAATAATGAATTGCCAGCTCCAACTACCAGTCACGTGCCAGTACACAGGCATTGGTGGTCTTGGCGAGGTTACGTAGATCATGCAGACTGGCTGGCAGTGACCAATCAGACCACATCCCAGCTGCGTCATTCTCGGCGTACCCCCCGTCATCCGAGTCGCAGAGAACGTGCTTTGTGTGCCTTTCAGCTTCTGTATACCAACCTTGGAAGATAAAACCGACTCGCTAATCGACATTTCACGACCTCATTCCATTTCGTGACCTTCTGCACTGGCACTGCCCATTCGGTGACCACCTGCATGTATGGGACAGTATAACATAACGCTGCAGCACCGTGACTGCAGGGTGTCGTGTCCGCCGTGCCAGGGCCTTGGACCCTTGCCTGCGCTTTCCGAAGGACCTGGGGGGACACAAAACTCGCAGCATTGACATGTGAACAGACGCACCATATCCAACACAATGCCTGCCATGATTAGTACATAATATCCCCCCTCCCATTGCTGCCTCACGCGTGCGTCTCTTTACACTGTAGACTCCAATCCTTTCTTACAGACGACGCAGCAGACTTGAGTGTCATACACAACGTGTTTCTCCGCATTTTTCTACTCGCTTCCTTGCCCACGTACAGGCCTCCGCAAAGTCATTCAACTTTGCTATTCGAGCACGCCCGTTTGTCATCGACCTTCTTAACATACTCTCTGATACTACAATTTTTCAGCCTTGGTTGTTGTCCGCAATAGGAACTACCGGCAGCCACAGTAGCAACACTTCCGCCGTGGATTAGGCTGCAGCCAGGAACGCCCCCACCTGCCCTGTCTTTGATCATGGAAATGCCACAAGTCCTCCGTCCTATACCTCGCAGAGCCTTCGACCTCCCTCCTGCGTCCGAGAATTCGTCTTCGCCCCCTTCGCCTACGCCAGAGAACATGAACGCGGACCTGCTGATGGATCGACGACCAGGAGTCTCGTCTCCACCAAGTAGGACTCGATCGATACTGAACCTGACATCGTCAACACTGTTTGGTATATACTCTCCAACGGGTGGCGATGGCTCAAGAGAAGAGTTGACGACACCGTGGGGGACAGGGGCGCAGACGCCGAACACGAGACAGAGCCTGGACGACTACAAGCCTCCAGAACCACCACAATTGAGCTGGGACTCCGCGTCACATAAGCCTCGTGCGGTGCTGCACCGTGCAAAACCTAGTAACAGCAAGATTGCGCTTCAGACATCCATACTGTTCGCATTTGGTGTGGGATACGGCAATATAATTACGCATTTGCACAGGACCTCGCAGATTAAGCCGATTCCCATCCCAGAAGTCTCACGCAACAAGTTGTACTACCATGTTGCTTGGGGCATGATCGGCATCTTGCTTGGGAATGCTTTGCCTTGGGTTGATCTTCTATGGCACCAGAAGCGGGAGGAGAATGAGACAACACAGCCAGGACGTGCCAGAGCGAGCTCGCATCTCTCAGACGGCGGGGATCAAGAGCGTCGATCTTCAACCGAGAGTGGTCTTGGACCCTTCTGGTACTCTGCCGTACGAAGTATGGGAGCATTTATCGGCATAGCGTTTGCGTTGGTAAGTAACCCAAGCAGGCCACTCCACGGCTGGAATTGACCTTGTCACAGAGACGACTCCCGTGGCAATCCACCTTACAGGTCGCATTGACCCTTGCATTGGCGAATCCTGCCTTGTGGTATCTCATTGATCGCTCGCTTCCAGGGTTTGCACTCTCCTCGGGAGTCAGTGTCACCGGAACATTTCTTTTGTTGGTGGTGAATCCAGATTTTGTTCCTGTACCGGCCATTCATCAACAAGTAGCATCCGAAAAGTTCGGAGTATATACATGGTTAGCCAGTATTCTGTTCTGCACCAGCCTGTGCTTCGGCGCAATAGGTAGGAAGGTACGGTCCTGAAGGGTCAAGCGCTGAAAGTAGGATATTGTCGTACGATATCGCAGAGTCACGTGGCTGACACGCAACTACGCGCGAAGAGCCTTTTTCCTGGCTCAGTTTTTGTTCTTGCAGGTGCTAAAAAGCTCGATTGACACCGCTCCAACCCGGGTCCTCGAGATGTGAGCTCAAAAGGATACCGGGCCAGCTCGCGGGAGGTGCCTTAGTTGCATGATCATGATGCAGAGCTTGGTCTACGACAGCCTTGCCTAGAACCTTCTCAATATCAAGACGTGGAATCTGCTCTTCTATCTCTGCTCCATATCTGTCGGCATGTAGCTTTGCCCTTGTAGCCGGTCTAAAATCAACGAGCACACCTAACCGGACCAGGCGAGCCAGGGAAGAGATGCACTCTGCGATACCTGCTGATGTATGCAGGGCGATAGCTGTCCACACTTGATGCGCATCGGAGGGAGAGACGCCGTGTGCGTGCAGGTGGGCAGAAGCAGCATCTGCGCCCTCTACCTCGAACCGCTGGAGCCCGTTGTAGTTTTCGGATGCACCAAGATCATGACATATACAAGCCACGAACATAAGGTCAAGGTTTGCGTCGGAAGCCCACTCGCTTCCTTCGACCTCGGCCAGCCATTTAGCAAAGAGGAACACCCTCAGACTATGGTTGAGGATAGGCAGAGGCACAGAAGATTGGACTAGTCTGAAGGCTGTTTGACAAATTCGGCTGTCCGGGACATAGCGCAGAGTCCGATTTCCCTCAGCCGAGTCGCGAGCAGGATAGATGGACGTGACCGGCATGGCTCTGAGTGTGGTGTGGTGGTGGGGATGCAACTTGGTGGCGGTCAACAGCTGAGGCCACACAAGAACTGACGTAGATTATGCTTTGCGAGTGCACACCATGAAGACTCACGTTGCTCGCTAAAGATTTGTGTATCTGGAGCGTACTCAAGTATACCAAGATTGAACGACACGGGCAGCGCAACCCCAGCAGTTCGTGACTACTTTAGTACTGACCGCACGCGCCTGACCATTCATCTCTGACCGAGGCGTCATGCTGCCACTTGCAAGATGGACATGATTGGCGGCAGCCCCTGACACTAACTTTATGATGACAGGGTAGAAGCGCGTCGAGAGTCGAGCTTGCCGTGATGAGTTGGAGGCATGAGTGGTTACTTACCTTACCTACCTATCTAGGTACTGTGCTAGGTACATTGAGGGTGTGCAAAACAAACCTGAAGGCTGAAGCGTGCAGTGGTATCGCGATGGCGGAATCTAGGATCTGGGATCTGGAATCTGGGATGCGGGATGCGGGTCGTTGATGCGGGATGGCAGTGGCAGTGGCAGTGGCAGTGGCAGTGATGGGATGGAACACGAGAACACTTACCTAGGTACTTTACTGCTACTAACTTAACTCGTAGTACACTAACCAAACAGCCTGAGCCGACCGCCATGATAAGCACCAGCACGGATGGGGACTGAACAATACAGTATGAGTATCTACCTACCTGGTAGGTAAGTACTTTACTGCAATTGCACTCCACTCGCAGGGCTGGCATGGCACGGGCACGGGCACTACGAGTACGACTAAATAAGTTAACTTAGCACTGCCAGAGGGCATAGGATGAGACTCTGCCAAGGTTTGGTGTTTTTAGAATTGCCCTGATCAAGTCACCCTGCAGTGCAGTAACTTAACTTAGTGTTTGCGCCCTCCCCCCCTTCGCATGCAACTCGTCCCTCTGACATGCTGCCGAATGACCTCTTTCAACTCGCTCCTTATTTGAAGTCTGCTCCTCGTCGTTGCCCAAGAGCCGGTTCTCTTGTACGACAATCAAATCAATTTGCTGCCTGACCTTTCCACCCGCCTCTACGCAGTGTCTCTGAGAAAAAACCTACCATATCACCCTCTACTACCTCCTCTCCACTATGGTCTCCTTCCAATGCGAGGTCAGCATGCGCGCCCTAGACAGTTCCTGCATCATGACTGACTCGTCTATAACAGGGATGTGGGGATGTGCTCACGAAGAAGAAGCTCGATCCTCACCGGAACCAATGTCGTGGTGCGGTTTTCACATGCATCGACTGTATGACAACATTTAGAGGAACAGACTATAGGTCGCATACCGTATGTCTCGCCCCATCCACTGAATCACCATGAGCGCTATGCTCTGCACCTGGCTATGGCCGCGAAATGCTTGCTGACACGGTCGACCATAGTCCTGCATGACAGAAGACCAGAAGTATCAAGGCCATTTATACCGCGAAAAGCCCTCGAAAGCGAACAAGAGGAAGTCTGTTTCCATTGTGGAGCCTGTAGACAACAAAGCTCTTGTGCCTCGAGCAGCCTATGTTGAAGACGCGCCAGATTCAGAAGGTGCACTGCCCTTTGCCCCTAGTCCACCACCTGCTGTTCCAGCGAAGCCCGCAGACAGTGTTTTCGATTACTTGGTCGAGGACGATACACCGAGCCAACCTCAGATAGCCTTTCTCGACAGCTCCAAGGAAGAGATGTCCATGAAGAACGGTGCGCCTCCACTTTTCTCCATCAGCCGGGAATCGAGTCGGAATGGGTACAGGAATAAAGAGGAGCAACTAGCCAACAGACAGTACGAAGAGAAGGGCTATTCCTATGGCGCGGAACCTGTCAACCCACGACCATACGTCGACACGCATCCCAGCACGCTTTCTCTCGAATTCATGACGCCAGCGGCAAAGGTCACAAAAGCGAAGCTTGATCGTAAAGAAAGACCGGCGTCAGCCTCCCATAGCCGTACGAACAGTGGCAACACCTCAGAGAAAAAGCGTAAACGAGACGAACAAGGTCCAGAAGGCGACACCAACATGGTCGATGCGCCCGACAGCTCTAGAACCATCGTCCAGACCCCTGGCGTTGTCCATTCGGGGCTGACCGGGGGACTACATCGCATGCTCTCCACCGACAACGACAATTTTACATACCCGCAATCTCCACCAGATGGGAACGATCGCGGCCGTCGTGACGAGCGAAGACATAGTCACGCAACCAAGCACGACGACCCCACCAGCCCTTTGAAGCGTACTCGCCATACCAAGGACGACAACAACGGTCTAGGCATCTCTATCAAAGGTCGAGCCGGCAAAGTTCTGTCAATGGTTGGTTCAGCCTTCACCAATCCAGTTGAAGGATCGGTGAAGACCCGCC
>Ga0210040_10005623_pt1 | contig 15903 bp, 11 predicted proteins | sample CryGeyCG12114_NA_FD_185462 | JGI IMG/M metagenome (GOLD analysis project Ga0210040, IMG submission 185462) | Groundwater microbial communities from aquifer - Crystal Geyser CG19_WC_8/21/14_NA (SPAdes) (version 2) | ecosystem: Environmental > Aquatic > Deep subsurface > Groundwater | place: USA... | reverse complement strand
TAGTTTGGCAAAGCTAGAAACTACACATTAACTGTTCCACATTTCAGCGTTATGTGGGATTGAATTGAGACAATAGGCAAACACGACCAAAAAAAGAATTCCTGATGCAGAGATATGGAGTTTGTAGTAGTTGAATTGTGGAAGTAGTCATTGGCTTTAAATAGACTTAGACTAACTAAAAGACTGACTGAGAGTCTTTTCTAGGTAGATGTGTATAGATAATGCTAATGCTTAAGCTGTGTTATAAGATGATATTATAAAGCGTCAACTAACTACTGCGTTGTGAGCAATTAGAGGAATCTTATTGATGGTTTGAAAAGAAGTTTGCGTGACTAACTTGAGTTGAAATTGCGATCCAAGATAAGGATCAAGTGACCTCTTGAGTCTCATAAAACCAACTTGCTTTGGCGTTATCGTGTGTTTTTTTTAATTGGATGTACATGCTGAGAGTTTGTAAAAGGCTAGTTTTACCGTGAAAAAACTTGCTCACGAAAACCATTCTAAGTTAAATTAATGTCATACCGATTGGAACTTGGGAACATGCTCATAGACCGTAAGTTAAAACTTACGAGAGGTTTTTTTGTTACCCCAAACGTCAGCCCAACGGTATGAGAATACTAAAACCCAGCATAGCATAGTATACAACAATGTACTATGTAGCGAGTATAGGAATAACTAGAAGCGAATGCGGAACTTTTTGTAACAAACAGAGTTTACAACCTTTTTCATCCCTGATTATACTTGCATGTACTGCTGTATATTATGACCAATGCCAATAATAACAAAGCCTTTACATTCAGTTTTGGCTTGGTGCATAAACAAACACAATATTAATAACCGTCGAGTACACAGCAGCTGCTTTCACTTTGTGTGTTTTAAAGCCTCATTCACGATTTTATGAGACGAAGGCATTTTGCGCAGCAGACTTCAAATACATTAAGCTCCTTTAATGAGTGAAAATGTTATGCTGAAAGCAAGAAAACATGTGGATGGTTGTTCTCCCCTTGTATCTTCAATTTCAAAAAGATTATCGTGAATAATTGAATTGAATGTGATACTGTCCTGCTGTTCAGAAAGGAATTAGAGTAACTAAACAAGACATGCAATAAATTTTCAATGGGCTAATGCACTTTACTCATTCTTTGTGGAGTGGAAACTAGAGCCAATTTCAAAGGGAAGGATCAAATTCCTGCTTTGTGAAATGAAAAGCTTCTCTAAAAGGGAGCAGCGGGCTGGCTACAGGAAAGTCAGAGTTCAGTGTTTACAGGTTTTTATATGATCATATTGCGTTGTTTGAAATGTATCTCCATCCTTAGTATAGTTGTGCAAGGCGTGGCACGAAAATATTTTTCTTATGGTACATATCCATTAGCTTTTTGAAATAATGAAAATACCATGTGGATTGTAAAGTTGAGCTAATGTTTGCTCAATGAGTATGGGTCATTTTTACCACTGCTTCCACTTTTTTGTTTATTTAATTTCCGGGCTTGATATCAAATTAAATAGCTACACAAAGTCATTAGTAGCAAAAGCGGATGAATTAAGAACTTAACTTCTTTATAATTAAATCAATTATTTATTAGTTATTATTAAAGGTAAGTAAAATAGCTAACTAATTATAAGTTTCTACTATTAGCATTACATCTCACTCATCATACAATCTCTTAATAGGGTTAGCCACGCGAACGCGATTGTTTTTTGCCAATGGGCCAACTTGACTTTTCCCGTGCTAAATAACTAAGATGGTACACAATGAAAAAATCTACTTGATTAGAAGAGCACTCGAAATATGTTTTTCTTGTTAAAAATTCACTGATTGTTTGCAAGATACGGTTGGAAAGAATGAAATTTTTCAAGCTATTACGATTAATGACATGAAAAAGCTTATGTTTCTTGTTTGCTCTTGACATGATCCTGTTTTTCAAGAAACTTTCTTTACCTGATCATGATAGGTTCTATTAGTCTTGCATTTCAATCTGACAAAGGCACTCGCCAATTAATTACTCGAGCTGATCAAAACTGGCTTAGTTAGGACTGTCTACAGTTCTTGAGAACTTTTGCTGTTATCCTATCCTTGTAATTTTTAATGCAAAATAATAATTATAGGGTTGAGCACCATGTTAAAAAGCAAAAAATTATAAATCTTTGATTTTTACTGCGTAAAATTTTTCAAAGTTCGAGGTAAAATAGATTGTTTCATTAACAAGTCCGGGCAAGCCCTGACAGTTTTATTTTTTCCCTGACTTTGTGAAAAAAGAAGAAAAATTTGAACATTTGCCAGAAGAGAAAGTCAAACCGCAGGAGGGATTTCTAAAGATGTGCTTACACCTTACTATGAACCCAAGGATTATTCATCATGTTGGTTTCTTCCCATAATGTATCTTAAAGTGCTGACGAGAGGCTAAAAACTATACATGGTTACGCGCCCCACATCTTACAAGATATACGAGCAAATACATTACTTATACTTTTACAGCTCATCACAGTCATCACGCTCTTTTTACTACTGACCATTCTGGAGTTATGGTCATCACATTTCGGACTTGTCTTTCGTCCGTTCTTTGCGAAAGTAACACACGTCCAATACCATATTCCACCCAGTCAGTTTTTATTGATTTGCGACTTAAATTCTTCGAATCACGATTTTCTGCTTTTCAATTGTACTGCATTGCAGACATTTTTAAACGACGTGAGGATTCAATTACTCCCAGTGTTTATAGAGCTTTTAAATCCTGGAATCTGAATGTTTACTAATCCCATACAAAATTCAAGCGTAATCGAACGAAAGAAATAGTTAATCGATGAATGAATAAATTAAAGTGTTCAATCGAAAGATTCCTCTTCAATTACTCAAAATAAAATATACACTCTGCAAATAGCTTTATCCCGTATCAAGTTCATCCACAACATAAACAAGGCCCCATAAAGTTTGGATATTCACGTCTCTCGCGAAACTTACTACCAGTAGTTTTTCTATGAACGCAATTTAAAATTTCTTCGTAGGATCTTGCAACCAAACTTGTTGTTTACTTATGCTCTTACAAGCTGAACATTTTATATTTCAACCTCGTATTGTAAATGAGTGGTTTCCCCGACTTTTTCAACCCCCAGAGGTTTTTTTCTCTCTAGATAGTAGGATAGGATGTAGTGGTAGAAACTTTCCAAATGAACTTTACACAGCTAGTGAGTGATATGTATTTGCTCCCTTCGCTACAAATTTTCTTGTTCTATTTACCAACTCAGTTTGTACACGACTTACTTACTAGTAGAAACTATGCAGGCCTAAATATTCCTACACTTCTCTGTTTGTTTTCTCTCTCTCTGTCTGTCTCTCTCTCTCTAGGTAAGCAAGCAAGCAAGTCTGCATTTAATTAGCTTTGAAGTAACAAGAAATTATTGTTTCTGTGTCTTTATGTGGACACTGCTACTACTACCAGGTTACGTTAACTAGCTTGACGCATTCACTATTATTGTTTCAATGAGTACATGCAGGGGTTGAGAAGGAAACCTGGAAATGATTATTTAAATCCAGGGAGAACTTTTCCTACTACCACTAGCGCTTTGTGACTAGATATCTTTTTACGCTTCACAGAAAAATTGCCTTGTCGTGTCGGTCTCATCTACTTACGAATACTTCCAACCAATTTAACCAGACATTTACATAAAAAAAATCCGAAGCTTTCTCTCGTTTGTGTGACAGGCATGTTGTAACCAACTAGGTAACCTTTCCCCACAAAGTCAGGGGAGATTCGTTCTTCACTTATTGTTATTCCATGAAAAGAACCCATTCACTTTCATTTATGTTCTTTTTATCAACCTTAATGGAGAAGATGGACAGTTGACGTGAGTTGCTTTTTATACAATTTATTAACTTATTTTCTACTCGCGTTATTGATTTCTCGTGTGACGAGGAAGCTAGCAACTAACATATTCACCTCCTCGTCATATAACATCCCACTCAGAGTCAATGAAATTACTCTGATTCGTTCTGATGTGGTTTGGGTTTGTTAGACCCTGAGTCTAACTAACCAACTTACTTACACTTATAGCGAAAGGAATACATCCCATATGCAACCGAAAGGTACAAAGGAGATCACGCCATTACTCCTGCCAACTGCCAACATGCATTAACAGCGTACTAACTAACTAACTACCTAACTAACTAACATGCTTATTAAGCCTGGCAGCAGCACAAATATGTCAGGTCGACAGACAGAAACACCAGTCCATCCTATGACACGAAACAAATCACTCAAGCATTCACTTACGAACTCACTCTCACTCACACTACTACAAACATTACATGAAGCTGTCTGTGAATAAAAAGGTTTGGGACTCATGAAATGACAAAGAGCTTTTACTTTCCTTGACTTGATTTTGTGCCTCCTATTCGTACCCATCACGGAAATATGAACATGTCATCTCTCCATTACCATCTATTCATGTCTATATTCCAATCGCTTTAATGAATCCAATGAGCATTTGCAACAATCGGCAACTTGCTCACTAACGAACTTTATTCTAAAAGTCGACTCCACCTTTCACTTATCTATCGGCGTGTAAAAACATTGTCTGTACATATCATGTTAATACCATTTTCCTATTTGGATATTCGATGGAAACTTGGTATTGCAAAAAAACTGGTTGTTCCAGCCTGCAGGTCATATTTTGTTTATCATCCGCACCATTATCAGATAAGGATACTACTTAATGGCTTCCAGCCTTGTTTGGAAAGCACGATCGGCCAACAACACACGTTTTTCTCATGTGTAGACTGCTTTCTCCCGTATGTTGCTAGCTACCGGTTTACACAGTTTTCCTTGGTTGAATCTACTAGCAGTTATGCATCTATGCATGTGACAAAATGTGAGAGTAGACTGACTAGTATCATGATACTGTTTTTCACAGCTTTTCTTCCCTATGTACTAGTTACGTATACATATGTGCATATTATGTAGTTGGATGGAAGAATAGGCGGAAAGTTGTAGGATTTTGCTCTCTCATTTTACAGTTAGTTTTGGAGCCTCTACTGCTGCAATGCAGCAACGATCATAAAAGCTCTCACTGTATTCTCTTGTCTCCTGCATGCTCATGGAGGGAATATATAGATGGATACCATACCATGGCATTTCGTTTTTTTCGCAATCATTGCACAGATAATACTTGACTTTTGCATGCATCAGGCATGAAAATTTGTTTATCCTATCTGAACACGAAGCAATAAGAACAGAGTTTGTGAATAGTACTAAAAAATGCAGACGTGAGAACAGGTTTTTGATTTTTTAGTTGTAGTTGTACTGCTTCGGTTAACCAATCAGATCAGAATGGCATGCTGTATAATTTCAGTGAAAAAAATCCAGATTTCTAAAATCGTAGTGTCATGTCTATCACCGTCAGTTGCTCAAAATAAGGCGACTTTAGAAGTTAACTTTTGTCGAAAACAAATATGTTATTATTATTATTTTCTGTATTTTTACATTTGTATGTAAAAGCTCATGTGTATCGTTTCTTGAAAGCTCTGTATGGGGTGAAAGTGGTGAATTAACGCGTACTTATGTTGCACTCATAAACCATTATGGCCTCATGCTGTTTACTGTGTTCCATTGTAAGACCATTAAACAAGATCCGTTCATTAAAAAAACGAAAATGTGAGAATGAGAAGCAGCTAGCTGAATTATTTTGCAAGTTATTGGGGCTCGAATATGGTTCAGGCGTCTGAGTAGCAATTTGGAATTAAATGAGAAACCAATTGATTTCATAGTCTTTTTTATCATCCCAACTTTCTTTGATAATGGTAACTTAACTTGTCCAAAAGTGAGACACAATCCGGACCATACGGTTTTCGTCTTTCTAATTTTCTGTACAAAATAATTCCGTGTTTCATTTCTTTCATCATACGCACATTGAAAGGAAAAAGCTGTACAGAAAATAAAGCTTATCAACTTGAACCTTTTTTCTTTCTCTCTTATCGCAATCATCATAGACAGAAATGTAAGACTCGGCTCTCATTCAAGAACTACTTGGGCTGCGTTAACCATGTAGAGTCGTCTTTCTGTGCTCCCACAATCCTACTAACTGTATACTACTGCTACAATGACTGTGATACTTGAGAGCTTCTTTATAGACGCTTCATTGTTCGCCATTCTAACTAACTAAAAGCATATACGAGAATAAGTAAGTAAAGTGGCTGCAATAATATAAGTAAGTTACAGTCATGTTCCCGACGAGATAAATTGTTCTTATGTGGAACAATGAGAACTGTGAGATCATTTTGCCTCTACCACCGCATATAATAATACACAGTGGGGGAAAATATTGGCCAAGCTGAACTAATAAAATCTCACAGTTGAGCCTTGAGCATAGCTCAACCCGTGAACTGTAGTAATTGCTAGCACACTCAACCATTCCCTGTCAGTTTCGTTTCTAACTTTCATTTAATTTGTTTTCACTTTATCTGCACTCTTGACTTGTTAGTTGTGCTAGTTAGCTACTATAAGTTTAAGGGTACTCACATCCCATTATTTCACTAGAATAAGTTGAGCATTCATGAAAAGCCTAATACTCAATTATTGTCAGCCAGTGTCACCCTGAGAAATTTACGGAACGGAATGTATTCTGCAAAAAATGGAATATTAAGTAGAGAGAAGAGAAAGCAGCACGTGTATGCTGAAAAGTTAATGAGATGAAATATGACATGCTGCTCTTCATTTCTTCAAACGTATGAGGCTGTATAAGTTATTAAGTAAGTAATCCGATTTAGTGTAGTGAAAGCCTAGTAAGTAACGTTATTAAAAACTCGTTAGATTCAATTAGCTGAAATTTCATCGAATTTATCTCGTTCGAGAAATAGTTTGTTGGAAAATTCTGAACGCAAATCAGTTTTTTACCTTGTTTGTGGATGGAAAGCATTGTATTATACTTTGACAATAGGATATGCATGAGTAGTAATGAGTAAGTTAGAGTTGGAATGGCAACTTTTGGGCATCTTGGCATCTCATCTAATAGTTTCAGGATCATTAGCTTTTCTAAAGAGGTCCGAATATTCGACTTACCTCTTGATTCATATTATAATCCATTGTTTCTGACCATGGATCTGTGACTTTTGAAGTTTGCGGAGAAAGGTTTGAGATTCGCTCGAGTGCTCTGAAGCATGACTAGCGAATCCGTTCCATTTTGCTTGCAAGAGGAGGGCTGAATTCATATTTATAGCCTATCATTATATAATCATTAGCTTTAGTACTGTATTCCGTCGCGTGACGGTCATCAACGGGATTACAACTGTTTACTTGTTGTAAAAGGGGATATTTGCCGATAAATTTTATGTTTTAGACCGAGCAATCTGGACATTTCAAGTTGCTTGTAAAAGATAAAATGTGTTTTCTCTTTTTTACGCTCCCCATATAAATTACTATCTGATGTTATAACCAAATTTTAGTGCTTGGTGCTTGAGAGAATTTATTGCCCGGATTTTTTATTTTCAGTTTTACTTTCTGCGACCCACTAATTCTCCATTTGAGCCTATTGTTCAACTTTTTCGGCTACTCCAAGCCTAATTTACATACATACAGTTTGTATACAGTGAATTTTATTACTTTCTTTGGTCATACTTATTGATCGAATACTCGAATAACGCAAATAAGGATGATTCTACGCTTCATTTTTTCCAAACCATGTAAATTGACAACGGATTTCAGCTTTATTTCTGCTAATAAAGCATAGACTTTGAGGTTCTCTGTTGAAAACAATAAAAGGTGGAAAAATAAATCTTTCTCATGGGCATCAGAACTTTCACTTTTGAACACAAGTAATTACTTTCTCCCTTGTTTTTAAAGCAGACCCGGTATAACTTATTAGTTATTCCATCCACCCTTAGGGCGAATTTTTAATACTACTGAAATGAGCATGAAATATTAAAGCGCACTGCCGGTTATCTGGTTTCATTCTAAAAAGTGATGGTAATTACATATTGTTGATCTCCGTAGCACTTAAATAATGAAAGCGATGAAAAATGTACGTTAACCAATTTTGCTTCGTCTCCACAAAGAATGTAGAAAAATTACTTTTCGCCTCCTCCTTCCGTTGAGACCTCTTTTGAAAAGCTACGATGACAAGATTGCATTAGGTCTTATTAGAGAGCAACTCTTTTTCTGGCACCACAAAAAAATCCCTACCGACTAACCACAAGCGTAGAAAATGAACTGCTAGTAGTAACTAACTATTCACATATAAGCTTCCCATTTTGTACATGAACAGCTCGTATCTTTTCTTACTCTCGTGTAGTTCACAGATTCTCAAGAGTATACATAATATAAAGCTTTTATTTTCATTCCTATTATCTAAAACAACTCTTGAACCTTTCCACATCAACCATGGCTTGGGGCTGGACTTTTGCAAGCTCGTACCATTTATGCTCATTTGTTTTGGAAACGTTGGTGGCCAGCTCTTGCACAATGTTAAAAATGGAGAGCTCTAAAATTTCTTCTGCAACTTTTCTCGGAAGATTAAAACTGTTCATGTCATTAAGTTCATCATCTTTTGTTGTCGTTAAAGCCTCCTTGTATTCCGAAAAATATGGCGCTTGTCGCTTGGTTGCTTGCTTAACAAACTTTTCAAAGTCTTCAGTGTAGAGGATGTCCCTGGCATTAATAAAGTTTATTCTTATGTAAGTAACTGCTGAGTGATAAGTAGCCATTAGAAGTTGATTAATTTCCCAAGCATCTTTCCAGTTGTAACGTTAATTAACAAAAATTTAGAGTACTTTTTGATCCTGTGACTAACTAATCAAACTAAGACTGAAACTACGGTACATGATACAGTACAATTCTTAAGCCAAACCAATACCAGATCATCCCAGTCATTATTTCCCGGGTTAAATCGCACATTGTTGGTGACAAGCGTAAGTTAAAACCTCGCTTTCTATCATATTGTATTGGCTGACACACAGGGTCTGGGCAAGGGAGATGTAACTTTTCCCTGAAACACATGAGAAATTTTTTTCAGCATATTTATCTTTTCCTCTGGAACGAATCATCATCATAATGGTTCTTTACTTAGGTAAAAGACTGTTCATCGTTCCAAACACTGTGCCTATGTAGGCGGTGACGCCCAAAAGCAAACTGAATCGTTCTGGTTTCTCTGGTGCTTTAATCACCTAAAACAAAGGCTGCAGGTTATGTTAATTCCAAGAATGTACTCTACTAATTAATCCATCGGACATCTACATGCTAACTATAATTAACTAACAAAGCAAATATGAACAAAATGTATGTGACGGAAAAACTGGTGTTGGTGTATACATACAAGACTATTCAAGCCTTGCACTCAAAGTCTCAAAGTCTTTGCTGGCTACAATTATTAGTGTTTTAAAGTCTGTAAGATAGTTTTTGTGAATAGTTATTCCTCGGTAGCTGAAAGTAACTACTGTCTGTTCAAATAAAATACGAACCAAAATTTTCCGGCAGGTTGCCTGGCAATGTTCGGATGTCTCACTATTAAAATCTTTAAAAATTCTGATGCTATTAATAATTCCATTGAAATGTGAAATCAATGTTTTGAGACTTTGTTAATTTGGCAAAAAATGTGGGGCTTCCTCCGCACTTAAATTGGTTAGGCTGAAAAACTTAAAAAACTACCAATCCCGAAAATAGACGAATTACTGCCGTTTCAACTTGATAGAGAGCATTCGATGTAACATGGCAAGCTTTGTTTGGTAACCTAGAGCTCGTCTAGAGTAGCATTGGTTTAGTTCGTATTTTATTTGAAAATTTGTACAGACGGTAACTTTGGAGTGACTTTCAATTTTAAGTAACCTTTTTGGGTCCAGACTTATTACTGCTATCTCCCGCACTTCCCACACTACACGTTGACACGAATCCCAAAGTAGTTGACTTTTCCCACTCCTTGTGTAAGCATTCATACATTGCATTCGCGGTTTCGTCTTCTATTAAACATCTTGCCGTTTCAGAGAAAGTAATGGAAGCACCACCAGCCACTAAAGTCACCATCACAGCCACACTTTTCTACTTGTCATAAATTGAAAGAAGTTAAAAAATTCAACCTTTTCCGCAAGATTATGTAAATGTGATGATGATATTCACAAACTTGAGGCTCTACTATCCCACTGTGTGGAGCAAATGTAATGCGGCCTCCACCGAGAATTTGCGTTGTGGCCCATGCAAATGAAATTTTGTTGGTGTGCGATAAATTTTTCATGAATATGACGCTATAACCATAGAATCATCATAGTACATTATTTTTTCGTTTGATGAAATGGAATGGCTTTTCTTACGCAATACGGTATACTAACTAAGTAACTAAAACTATTACCAAAAATGAAAATAGGGTGTGAAAACTGTACCGTGAAACACGATGGCCGGTGGCAATGAAGTGTGCAAATGTAATATGAGTGGGAGTAATGCTCATCGGGACGATTGGATTAAATATGATGAACTTGGGTAGAATGTAAGTTGGAAGATCCGGACGAAGTGACAATGCGGGAGAAAAGCATGGTGAGCCATGAATTTGAACTGGTTCACAAGTCCCTTCTGGGCCATTGATTATTAGGTCAACCTGGGTAGACAAAGACCGTTGTAAATAAATAGACAGTGAGTGAGGCTGGTGGCAACTACTTACTCTAACTGTTACAGAAGACCATAAAAAGGAAAAGAATGGGGCGAGATTTTTTGGTGTAGCAAATGTACTCGCATTATTTTAATGGTTAGGGGAGAGCAATAAATTTGTTTCTTTAGTCAGCAAAGGGGTATACGATAGATATAGTCAAGGGGGAGGGGATGATAGTTTGAGATTACCATATAGTCTTTGTATTCTATAGGTGAAAATCTGAGAGGAAGTGAACTCCATGATAAGGGTGGTATAGTCCCACATTCTTGTCCTACACTAATCACATCGTGACCAAAGTTTTCATCCCGTAGTCGCTTGAATGGGCGAAGGTCTACTGTGAAATGAGCAGATATCGTTGATCCATTGTACATCCGGAATAACTGCTCTAGATGCAAAGTGCAATAAAAAGGAAAGCAATATTCTGTATGAAATATACCAGTTTCTTGGTCGACTAGGCTCAAAAAAGAAAGTAGATACATAAAATATTCAACCTAGTTGAGTTTTGGTAACAAAACAGCCCCCATTTCCGTTCATAAATATGAAAACGTTTATGACTATGAGGATCTAAAAGAAACGACTAAAAACTACAGCCTTTATACTAATATTGTTGTTCAAAGTACTCACTTGAGTTGGTGGATCCATATTGGAAATGGAGATGGGATGCAAATTAAATTTTTTGTCGTTCATGAATTGAATAGCAGGTTGATCGTTTGAAATGGTCCGGGCTAGCAAGTCGATCCAGATGAAAATGTCAGGGTAGATTCGTAAAAGTACAAACCATTTGTGACAACCTACTTGTGTATACGTAAATCTGATGGTGATCTCCTGACTATCTCCAGGGATCAGTTGTCCTTTGCATGGTAAAATCTTAAACAGCTCAGCACTTTGCAAAGGATTAGGAGATTCCGTTGAGTACAGAGGTTTCATGCTTTTCCCCATGCTCATCTTTCGGCCTTCACTGACTGTAAAAGAACTCTGAGATAGTTTTGAAAGGTTACGGGCCCGAATGGGTTGCTGTGAATTCGGATGCTGTTTTTGTATAAGTTCTTCCGTTTTCAATTTCCTCATCCATAGCAATCGAATGAAGTCGAGATCGTCGAGCTCATTTAATGCGTCTTGTGACACGGGTCCAAATGGATTGGATCGAGGCATTCCTCGAGACTGGTTGCGGGGTGGATTTGTATAGATTTTCCACAGAAGTTGACTCTCAGATGTTTCCAGGTTTGCGAGCACAAAACTAAACAAGGCAGGCTCTGTGCCAACTGGGGCAACAGGGAACTGGAATGGCACCTTATTGATTTGAATTGAACTTCCATCTGCCCCTATGTGAGGGAAACTGCTGCCAGATGCCAGGCACTCGTTTAATCTGTGTACAATTTACTCAAGTACATTTGTTAGTTGATGATTGGACTGTTGGGCATGTGAGATATACGGATGTGATTCCGGTCGGCGCACATTGATTAGTGACATTTGTTTTCGCTGGTTGCACATGCTACCAGTAAAGGGTTATATTTAGCTTTAGGGAAAATTGAATTTGTATTGGGTTGGTTTGTGTTGATATGTTTCGTTTAACTGTGAACGTTTGAGGTTTGAAATCACGAGTTTACATTCAGTGGAAATATTGGGTTTTCTATTGTAGAATTCAATTATGATGATTCCTGATTTCTGAGTACTTAAATAACGATTTTTAGAATATTTGAAGGAATCGTCGTTCATTAGGAGAAAAAAATTGGAGAAATTTATTAATTTTTAAGGCTTTTGAAAGTTTTTCTTGTTTTTTTTTCGGTTAATAGTTTTCTAACTTGTCAACGGAGCACATTCATAGCTCACCATTCATGCCTACAACTTTTCATTGCCAAAAAAAGTGGATATTGCAGTTTACCAATGGCGCGTAACTTACGCATCAATAGAGAACATGGACCAACATTGTTCAGTGCTCCACACAGGATGGGATGAGATCATTGAAACATCCGTGATCTGAAGTTACCAAAAGAAAAACTTTAATCTGATTGTTTTTTATTTATCTTCTCAGGCTTCAAAGCCTATTGTTTACTTCAATCCAACTATGTCAACAATTTAACCTTTGCTTCTGGTGTCTCCCATAGGTTCTCTGTATTTCCCAGCGTAGTTGTTGCACTTTCTGTGTACTGTTCACCGCCAGGTTTCTCAGGTTTCACAATATTTTGTGGTTCTCGGTCTCGGTCTAATGAACTATATTGTGCTATCGCTGGGTCATCATCATCAGATTTTGGCTTCTCTTCTTGTGTTTGAGGGCAAAAATATTGACCGGAAATCAAATTTTCGTCAATCCCATAACATTTCAAATGCTCTCTTACTGCTTTACAAGCTGCTTCGGCAGCCATTGCAAAATATTGTTAGTAAAATGGTTACAAATACGAAATTCCAGCAAAGATTTTTAATTTCTCAGTCAATAACACAATTTATTCCCTACGAATGCTGTGGAATCATCATTTCGTATTTATGCGTGGTGCACGAGCCATGATAAATATTTTTTCTAAACTGCCACTGTTATTTTCCTCCAGTGTGCAGTTTGCCTTGGAAACTTTTTTCCCTCCCATGAACCTACCGAACCATGAATGATAAAAGATGCTCATTGTTTCAGTTAAAGTCCACGTACCAGAGTCGTTTATATGAAAAGTTTACCCCACAAATTTCGCACGTGGTAGTTCGATTATCATTTTGGCAACTATTCAAACCCTCCATTGGGGAAATCACCAATCCGTCTACTCATAAGTACACGCTTTGTTCTTCATGTCGCTCAGTTGGCCCATTTATCTCGACAGAAAAAGTATCTTCACAGAATCCGTTTGCATTCCTTCCCTCAACAGAACGGACAGAATATTTTTCACCGAATTTGATTCATGTGTGGAATATTTTGCCATGCTTCAGTATCCTAGCCACTCAAACATAACACCTACTTAAAATGCGCAAAAAAAGTATTTTCAACGTAGAGAAAAAATGACGCTGTCATAGCTTTCTCCCATATCTGGATGCAGTGAAGAATGAGAAATTATGATGGTTGTTAAGACATGAATGATGAATGAATCTTTTCAATAGTAACTTGTCAGTTGTGAAAAACTTTAATAAATTCAAACTACTCGGATCCTTATAGGTAGAAACAAAGGGAAGAAAAATGTTATGCTTCCCTAAAAGAATCATCCATGCATTCATACAGTACATATTTGAATGAATAATATTACATTGGTTGGTTCGGTTGGTTACTTACTTTGCATGGAGAATTGCTCCTTAAGAAATGAAAGGGATCGGTAGACATGGGACGCCTGAGAACTGACGGTTTACTTTTTTGGATACTATTTCATGGCAAATTGCCAAAACTACAGAATTGATGGCTGATCACCATATTTACTCATCCCCTGTGACAGATTACCTTGCCTAACAACTCTTCCCGAATCTTTACATTTTAGTTGGTTTTTTCCCCTTGCGAACATATTCATGCGTTATGTATATGTAGGTCGCGTGAAATTTATCTGATGCAAGGCAGAGTTCTCGAGTGTGAAAGTGTCAATGCTGAGAATAGTACAGACGTCGTTTTAAATTCACCATTCATCCATAGTGAATTGACAGTTGCTTATAGGTTTAGTTTGCCTGAAACGAGATGTACTTTTTCTTGTTATTTTCACCAAAACGAATACCTACGGAGGAATAAATTGGATGCAGTGACCAGAAAAAGTTGTTATTGCCAAATATGTATTATCTCTGCAGTTCGAGAATAGTGCTATACAAGCTAAGTAAAGTTATTCTTTCTTTTTCAACTTTATGGGGAGTACGCCATCTGAAAACAATGTGGATGCATATCAACGAGAGAGGAGACTCATTCCTTTATAAAAATTCATGCAATGTGTTTTTAGTATGCTACTACTGACTGAGAGACCCTCATTGGCTTTGCATGCTGGCATACTCGTATCGTGTTTTCGCCTCAGTGCACTCAGCGTCTGATTTGGTTATAAAATTTGTACACTACGCGAGTCGGGCAATGGAGTTCCTATTTTTCCTCCCAACTAGGAAATCAGTGGTTTGAATAATAATCATCATTTAATCACCCTCTTCCTCAGTTTGTCAGTTAGGATTTTGCTCTGAAAACGAACTATACCAAACGTATTGCTATAGACAAGATTTAACAATGATTTTGGTACACTCAGTCAGTATCTGAAAATTGCAATGCATAGTAAATGATTGCTTCAGTTTCTGAAGTTAACTGAGTGAGCGAGCTTTCTCTACTTTTTCTTTATCCATTGTAATTCCATATCTGATAATGACAGCCATGATTGTCAATTGTGTCAGGGAATCCAGGCCTCCTTAAACGAGCTATAAAACTGTTAACATTGAAAATGAATGACGCAGTCAAATCTTTACTACTATTGTAACGCAAGTTAGCTAAGTTAGTTAGTTAGTTAGTGAGTTAGTTAATGAGACACAAAGTAATTGAACATAGGGGTTCCATCATTAGGTTTGGTGAGTGCAATTTGGACTAGACTACTGCAATTTTTTTGCTATCATTAACTTGTGCTGAATTGCTCGGTTCTCGCTGAAGACAAGATTAAGTTGTATTACGTAATTCTTTCCACTCATTTCCTTCAATATGAGTCAATTATTCTTTGGGTCTTAACGAGCGATGAGTACTGATTATGCTTCTAGTTTTTGCCCTCATTTATCGTCATTATCTGCGCTCCCTTTGGCTTGTTATTGTGAGACAAGTACAAATACGCTCATAATATACACAAGCTCTAACAGTGGAACATTAAGACAGCACATGACAAAACAGTACAACATTGCATGATACAACAGTTAGGATTTTAGTAAAAATGTGTAGAGTTTTACAGAAATTAAAACCGCAGTGTAAGCAACTACTGGTTGTTGATGTAAACAACGTGCAGCGCTTAGCGCGCAGCGCCCACAATAGCTGCGGAGTGTTTTAGACCTGCTTCTTTATTCGAACCGGAAACCACGACGTAACAAGGCGCCAACCGATATGTAGGAGCTCTGCCCTACTAGAGGATAGTATCTAACCTAGCCTAGGGAAGTATGTGGGAGCGGGAAAGGCTTTTTGAGCACAGTGCCAAAACTAAGAGCAAGTTGAAAAGATTTTGTGTTTGCAAATCGCCATTCAGCGTCGCCCTACGACTCCAATGAGATTTTTCGACTTGATTCAGATGATTTTTGACATACTGTTTTGGTATGTACTGTTTTAATAGGTAATCCTTGTAACTTATGAGCTCACGTGTCCTGCGGTGAAATTTTATT
>Ga0210040_10005622_pt1 | contig 15905 bp, 2 predicted proteins | sample CryGeyCG12114_NA_FD_185462 | JGI IMG/M metagenome (GOLD analysis project Ga0210040, IMG submission 185462) | Groundwater microbial communities from aquifer - Crystal Geyser CG19_WC_8/21/14_NA (SPAdes) (version 2) | ecosystem: Environmental > Aquatic > Deep subsurface > Groundwater | place: USA... | reverse complement strand
GTTTGGTATGTAATCTTATCAGGGATGACAAAATTGTTAGTTGATAAAGGGTTTCCACCCTAAAAATGTACATAAAAAATAAGGATACGTGTAAATTATTGTTATCCATTACAAAGTAATGTGTGGCAGAACAAAATAGTAGAGTTCACTAGGACTGCACGCAGCAATTAAAGGAACACAATTTCCTTTGAAATTAAAACCACCGGACAGTATTATAATATGAGTGATTGAAATCTTTAATTAAACAGTAAATAGGGAGAAAGGAACTTGGCTATACCTACCGGAAATGTCATTTCATGCACTTGTCAGATTCGTATTGCTGTGCGTGCAAGCCATTTTTTTATCCCTACAAAATTATATAGCGCAGGTTGAGTTTATTATTATGCAGTAGATTAAATGCCAAGATCCATTTTAGGGACGTGAGAAAGTTTCATTATTTTTACCAATGAATATACATTCTCATATGGAGACACTTTTTAAGCTTTGTCATCTTTTCTAATGATCATCTCTCAACCATATATGACCACTTATCCAGCTTACTTGATCACCCTGAATTGAAGTTGACAAATCGTTTCCTTTGGACAGTCCCTTCAGGTCATATGTATGTATGTAACGGGCACAAAAAAAGTATCCCTTTGAGTTAAGCTCTAAATTCAGTTCAGGCCGCTGAGTTTTTTTGTTGTTGTTGTGTACGCAGCTTTACATTGCATACAAAATCCGTTTACTTACATTCCATAGAAAAACATGACGATGATACAATTAAAGCATTTGTTACCGTGCATTTATAATTTGGATATTCCCGTTTTATCATGCGTGTGAGGATGAATATTGAGTAGACCTAATCAGTAAGTAAGCCAGCTATTTGTACTGTTATATGCTATAACTAAACTACAACATTTTATAGTAGTCAAGGAATACTGATTTTTTCAATTCAGTCAAGATGTATAAAAGCAGTCTTTATCATTCAGCTACAATTAGAGACCATTGTATTGCTTTGGTATAAAAATTGAAAACTCTAGGGGGTGAGTATAAGCATAAAGGAACAACATATTCATGATGCTTCCTTTCACTTACAACGGATTTATCAGATCCATCATACACATTTTTTGTCGTCCAATATCTTCAAAATATCCGTAAGTTCATTGTTTTACATATACATAGAAAAAGACTTGTGATAGACACTCTTACTAACATGTGTATCTAACAGTAATAGACACACTGACTATGTTGTCTGTATAGCATATGTCTATATAATTTTATATATTTAACTAACAACTTAGTTAGTGCTTACAAATTTAAAAAAAATAACTCTTCAAACCTATAAATCTCGACAAGAGTATTAAAAAAAATAATCTTTTTAGAATCCCAAATCCCACTTTAATTCATTTCTTAGAGTTAGCATTTATCAAGCTCTTCTTGCTAGATAAAAAGTGACTCAAACTTTTTTTTTCTTACGTCAACACCTCCTACACAAACTATACAGTTCACTCTCCAATTTAGGTTATCATCATTCTTTAATTAAGGTTAAGCAAACAGAGAAATGAGTCATTTCCCCAAATGTGAGAACCTCCTGTATGTACGACATGGATATTGACAGGATGATATGACAATCGTGTATAGTCCGCGCAGAATTGAAACGGAGGGAATGCAATGCTATGGGACATGCATTTGTGTGTATTCGACGTCCGTTTGAGTTTTGACAATCGTGTACAGTGTTTAGTTGGGCTGCACATGTGCATTCACAGTGTAGGTTAGTTTTAGTTAGTTAGTGTCAGCCAAAGATCACTCATTCTCTGCATAACTAACTAACTAACTAACTAAAAGCCACAACTTTGAATGGAGAAATTTTTTTTCTCTGTAGTCAGTCATCCAGTAAATAGCTCATTCTGTTCTCCTTGACAGTCTCTGTAGAAATTTGTGTCAAACGAAATGTGAAATAGAAACATGCATATGCATTTTTTTGGTTCAATCAAGCTGGCAACAAAATGAATGAATTATTCTTTTCCTCAAATTCTAGTCTCATCAAAAACATTTTCTGACTGACTTATTTGACATGAGACTAACAAACAACCGACTTTTTCACAGGCTCTACCAAAAATATCTGCTAACAAATAAGTTCAGCAGTTTACTATATGGTGACCTGGTGAACTATCACCAACTGGCCATGCAATCAATACAAATACGTTTATTACTTTTGCCTATAATGACATTGACATTCTATGACATCCATTTGGGTCCCATGCAAACACAAACACATTTATTAGTCCAGTCAGTCAAGCATGTGTAGCATGTAAAGGTAGGTAGCCAAAGCTTCACTCACTCAAAGTGAGTAGGGAATATTCAATGATCCATTAAACTTTTGTACATTAAATTATTCAATGGATGAGTTGATAGTTAGTTAGTCAGTTAGTGTTGACGAAGCAAAGACAAAAATTTCACCTTCACTCACCAATTTCGTTTTGATGAGCTTTTGCCCACTTTTAAGTAGGAAACCCATAATTTGGTTCCTGATTCATTTCCCAGTTGACCTTTCCCTACTATGAATGCACACGTAGGTGTGTTTTAATGGAAACCTTATTTCCCATCCGTTCTCGTAAGTAAAACACCAGCCCTGTCTTCCCGAATTTCAGGAAATCTACTATAGTCACTGTTTAGTACTAACTAACTTGGTTTTCCAATCATAAAAGTGACATAAGCGAAATCTACTAACTCACTCATTTCATCGTTTTTTCGTCAAACTGCCAACAAATGAGTAGCTATAAATTGACTAACAGTCACTCACTCACATATGTAATGACATGATTACTTGTGCCTATTTATTTCATCTCTCTCATTTTATGATGCCTGACCTTATTGGTGTAGCATTCTCACTCGGTGCATTTAAAAATTCACCATGTAGTTAGTTAGCTAGTTAGTGCACGAGGCCAATGGGAGTTTTTTAATGTCCATAAAATAGACACCTGGTCACCCTTCTAAATTTATGAGCCGGCATTAAGAACACACTTTTATTGCTTGCGATCATTCCTGACCTGCGACAAACGGCTATTATAAAATTACTAATTAGTCGTCCGCCCTCTCATATTACAAGTAATTAGGCAGAGCTTTATAACCTTACCACTGCACGGGAAAAAATTAAACTGGTTTACACGTGCTATCTGTCTACGTGAGTGAATGTAAATGAGACCGGCTAATTTTTTCGTACTGGAGAAGAAATTCAACACCATGCTCATTACTTGGCACACATAGCTTGTCCGCATGTTACATACCTCACCAACTAACTAATGCTTTATGGTTGTTCGTAATGCATGTTGTGTCCAGTTTATAATGGTGATGAGACCATTGTCATTTAAAGCTGTGGTGCACAGCATATCAAATGAAACCCCATGGTTGAAAAACCTGGAACCCCTCTCTTTGTAATGAAGTGTCGACCTTTTCCTGCAACTCCATAAGAAACGAAGGGTGCGTGACAGGGGAGAATTTCCTACCTGTAAGTTTATCCCTCTAGCTGTATTATGGTAGTGTGATTGTGAATGAGCTCTTTTCATTTTGGATTCACAATGGCATGTCCTTTAAAAAGCATGAGCTAGGAATCGAAAATTGAGCGCACAGCTTTCATTGATCTGCTTACTTGCTTACTATACTCACAAAACTGTGCAAACTTATTGAATGCAAAAAATAGGAGCAAAAATCATACAAATGTTGTAGTATATGCTTTTCTGATATCAGTATTATTATAAGTCGGGTCTTGATTACTATGCTAACTAACTAACTAACTAAAATAATATTAAGTAGGAAAATCATATTTTCTCGTTTTCAGACAAAAACATCCGAAACTACGCTTTATTGTGAGCGCAATGTGCCATTCTCAACCAGTCTCCTTCGTCATCCAGTTTACACACAATCAAGATTATCTTTGGTCATAAATTCTAATGGCTCCTGTATCCTTAGTTAGTTATTAGTTAGGTACGGCCATTACGGTCTATTGACATTTGTTTCCAGAGCCGAAATGATCCCCCAATCCTGCATTTCCATAACTGCCTTCATTTTTCATCAAAACAGCAGGATTAATGGTCAGTCCACTACGATACCTACCTCAGAGTTCAAAGTATCCTTTTTCACTCCCTCACCGTATCTTATCTATTGTGGGTAAAAATGAACCAAATAAATGACAACTCTCCCGCAATTTTCTCATTCTATTCCCCTGGGTGAATAAAAATACATTATAAAACTCCAGCTTGGACTCTTATCATCAGACCAGGGTAAAACGCCATGTGTGTTTGTTTGCGCCATCCCGATGTCCCCACATCTGTCATTCCTATCTAGCTCTAGCTAATTAACTTATAGAATGCTCCACTAGAAATATAATAGTATGGCAATTGTGAAATTGCGATTCCTAGACCATTTCAACATGCATCACACAGAACGGAAAACTGTTGACCAAATGTAAGAGCTAAGATTTTTCTTGTCTACAAACGAAACGAGTAACAAGTCCGTGATATTTCCGGTCAGGCAGTTAATTGTGGCGCCATAGTGGCAAAGTTGTGTTATGATTCTTGTACATTCACTATTATTCCTATACGTTCAAAAAAGTTGAGTAGTTGGTTTGTTAGTTACTTATACAACTAGTTTGAACCACTTTCCCGAGAAAGTATATATTCCTGGTGACTGTACATATATTTTGCCGAGTTTGCAAACATGCACTCAATCTCTGTTTTTACAACTGGTTCGTATTGTATTGATTGCTCGTGGCTCCGTTTCATTCCTGTGTGGGTAAAAGTGGTTCACAATACATACTACACACAGTGTGCGTGTGCATAGATTTCCATATTTACTACACCTGTGTATTTTTAACTCGGTTACCTCATTTTCCGCTCCAGGTGATTGTGCCACGTAGTTTTCTGTTTTCGGTTTGTATTTACTTACCAACTAATTTTTAGCACTCAGGAAATGCACCATATACAAAGTAAATGTAGTTGGATAAATCATCAAATTGGTGGGCAAAATGAATTAAATGAGGGAAAAAACTCGTAAAAATTGTATTTTGAAGTCGTTCCAGTCTGTATTTGTGTAATCTATTCATCGCAAATGAGGTGAAGGCCTCATCAGTATTTCTGGTTAGTAGCTAGTTAGTGATCAGTGAGTGCTTTTGCAATAAATCTCACAAACTTGCTAATAAGATTGAAGAGCTCACCCGATGAACAAACGCATGTTCACTCAAATTTGATTAGCACTTTGTGGGGCAAGTAGAAGGAATGATGAGTTTCTGTTGAAAGGCTCGTAAATTTTTCGCACACAGATGCTACAGCTTTCACTAACTAACTAACTAGGATGGTAGGCTCCACTTTTTCGTACTAGTTTTGTTTTAACGATTCATTCAATGTGCCAATTGAATTTCAGTGAATCCATGTTGTACACCATAATCATTAAAGTGATTGCACTTTTTATCTAATGGATTTCACTTGGGGTTTTAATGCTTGAATTACATACTTTAGTTAGTTGTTAGTGGAGCAATAGCGAAACGTACGATGATTTGATGGATCACTTGGATGAATTCAACACCTTAAATTGGCATGTGTGAACGCAATTTTGTTATCAGGCTGTTAAAATTTACGAATCTGTTTGTCCTTGTCGATAGATAAATGTGTGGGGAAAAATAGCCACTTGAGTACCAGGGTGTCTACATATTCTAAACTGTTAGTTAGTCAGTGCGACTAGGTCATTCCAGTAAAAGGCATATTTTCGAGAACACAAACAATTTTATAGCATTTTCATGGTTTCCCTTTATTCAGTTCTGTAACGTACATAGGTATATGAGGTTATGTGGAGGGAAAATCTAAATGTTTATGAAAACAAACGCTGACGGTTTTTTCATAAAGTTTACTGATCTCATAAAAAGTTATGTATGCGATACGCAATAGAGGAATGCGACACGCATTTTCCACATTTAGCATTCTAAAATGTGCTCAAGGCAGTTTTAAAAAAAGATCAAGAAAGATTGGAGAACTAAATAAATAAATCTAGCCTGTTGTGTGGCAAAAAAGGATAAAGAAAATTGCTCTTGGAATGAGCGAGTAATAATTCGCTATACATTACGTACTTGGGTAAAATGCATAGTCGTTTTCTTTCCAGTGTGAATGTTTTCTTTAAACCTTTGGTTAGTTATAGCAGTTGTATCCGGGTTCCGTTTCAAAACTCAGCATGCAAAATTAGGACGCACTAGTTGGACCCCAAATCCTTTGTAAACCAAACCGACTGGACATATTATATCATACTTGTATTTCCTTATCACCCACAGGCATGTTTATTTTCCCAGTGTGCACACTTTTAAATCCGTTAAGCTGCAGTGCTGCAGAATCACTTTGTGGAAACCCATTTGAACGTACCGACATTAATTTTAGTTAGTTAGCGTCTAGTGCTAAAAAAAGTGGCACAACCTGCAAATTCTTCGCATAATCCTCCATTTGGCAAGTTGTACACACAAAAAACCATTGAATATTAATAAAGTGAAAACAAAGAAGGTTTTCATTGAACACTAACATAGTATTCCTGGGCTCACTACTTTCCTCATTTTTGCAAAAGTTCCCCCATCTTATGTATGTGTAAAAGCGTAGCCTTGGCCAATATTATAATTACGAATTGAAGTTTCCTCTGCGTGTTTACAGCTACTGGAAAATTAAAATTGAAGCTATTAAGATTATGTCATAATCGGAACAATATTTTATAACGATGGGAGCTTTACTTAATTAGTTAGTTAGGTTAGTTTCCTATTTAACTCTACACAGTAGAGAAAAACGTCCATGTAACTAAAAAACAGTCTAATGCATTCGCCCATGCAATATGGCATAGGATGGTGTGCAGCCAGAGAACTAAAACTTTACCCATCATTTCAAACCTGTGAGCTGTGTGTGTATAAGTAATAGAGCTGTGTCAGGCAGTAGTTAGTTATAGCTAGTAAATGGAGTCTGAAAAAAATGGTGCAAAATTTTTGCAACTCAAAATTGAGCTCTACAGGAAGTTGTGCATTAAAATGAGATGCTATGAAAACGATTCTTTATTTTGCACGTGGAGACAGGAATTTTTTCCCACTTGCTCTAACTAACTAACTAACTGGGAGAGTTTGTAAACTCTCTAGAATACAACTTGCTATATATGTTACAAGTTACTCATCTGTGAGTGAGTGAGTGCAAAGCAACTCTATCTAACTAGTTAGGCACAAAAAGAATACGTCAAGAGTAATGACTGGAAAAGAACGCGTTATCATCTTTGTATTAACACTGGAGCTTATGTTACATATAAGAACAGCTGTCAACCGCTAAGGATTCCTGCCTGTCAATCCGTCTACTGAACTCACAGCTTTTTCAAATATGTAATCACGAGGCTTAGTTTAGATTTAGAACTAAACAGAAAAATAACAACAAAAAATCCGTTCCCCCTATGTGCCACACATACTTTTAGTTAGTTAGTAGCATTGCTAACTAACTAACAACTAACTAAGGTAACTTGTACGAACAATGACGAGAAACTGATTGAGATCAGACAGAAGTAAATAATTGTGGACTGATAGTATGGGCAAAGTGAGTATTTGCTACTCCTTTTATTATGCTTTCTTTGTTTGCAACTGACTGAGTGAGTGAGTTTGAGTCAGCTATGACCGAATCGTTAAATCCTTGGGTTTGTTGTACAAACTTTTTTGTCCCGTCAGAAACACACACTTGTGAACTCCATATATAGAGACAGTTTTGGGAGATTGTCCCTTTTGTCAACATGCCAAATGACTGTCTTTTGTCGCTTCTAGCACCAATGTGTGTGCATTGTGAGAGACTGTCATCAACTGGACTCGTCGTCAACTCAATGGGATGTAATGGACGGAACGAGAATATTGTAGACACATAGAAGATATGAAGGTCGTTTTGCAAAAAAAAGAGTTATTTAGATGGGAAGTCATATGCAGGAAAATGGGGAACCACTCCCAAAAAAAAGTGAAACTGTCTGATTAGGTAAATAGATTGCATCACTTTTTTTTGTTTACCAGAAACTCGTAAAGTAGGTGAACTAGATGCGCTTAAGTAAACGAAAAAGGAAGTGTTTGCGTTACATAAAATGTTAAAGTTGATGAGTCTAATACGTGTGAGCTTATTTTTTGGGCAAATAGGAAAACACGTTTTGAAAGAAATATGCAACATAGTTCAAGAAAATAAATGTATTTGTATTATATAATGTCTGATAAAGTAGGGAAGGAAATTTGTTTCTGACTTCGTTTCAGCTTGTAATGCTAGGGGTGGGTTGCATATTATAATAAGCTCAGGAGATTATGGAATGAGCATGTTTTAATGCTTTCACTAGATTGTACTATAGCCGGCAATTCATTTCCCTGAAAGTGGAAAAATTGTGGACAAGAGATTGTATACGCGCTTAATTAAGTCCCTGTCAAATAATTTGTCTTGAATAACAAGAATTGTGCACACAATTTTCATATCTTACGCACATGAGAACACTTGACAGACAATTATTCTTTAGACTGTGAATTTAAAAACTGTTTAATTCAAAGGGACGACTTGTTGACCTCAGGGACACTCCATTATCCACATGGATAATTTATAGCATGAGAAATTTTAAGATTTTATAGCTTGCGGGTTAAACACACTCACGTATAATGCTTGCATTGTGTGCGTATTATAATGTAGTCGCTGAATTGTATAATCCCATAAATTTTCATTTACGTGTACGTACGCACACTGTGTGAGACTGAAGTGCAAAAATTCCAGCGACTCAATATTACAAGTAACTAACTATAAGCCATATTTTTATTTTGTTTTTATTTCATTTAAACTTTAAACTTGTGACAGTGCACTATTTCAACGCGTTTAGTCTGTATTTAATAGCTTTTAAATGTCTTTCCAGTTGACATTGAAAAGTTTAGATTTCTATTAGCTTGCTTAGTTTGCATGGGAAAAGACACACTACTGCAGAAATAAAACAAATTTATTGTGGCGACGACAGCAATTGGTAAAAGAATAGGTTTACACATGCCAATAGTATAGTTAGTATTGAATTGAATAGACAGGCTTACGCAACTTCAATGAAAAGTTCTTAATGAATGATTTACTACTTGTATCGTTGTCAAAAAAAATGCTTCAACTTTGTGCGATTATCTTTATTTAGAGTTCCATGCATGGATACGATATCAGTTGTCTGTATAATTAGACTAAAATTTCTTCATAAGTAGTGGAGCTGCTGAATACACAAAAAAATCCATTCAACATTCTGAACCCCACTGAATGAGAAAATACCCATAGCTAACATTAAATCCAAAATATTGTAGCGACATAATGTAGAAAAAAAGTGTGCGGAAAAGTTTATGAATGGAACTGTTTATTAGACATGAGAACGCCCAATTTTTGCAAACCATTATTTAATTGCCATTTGTCCTTGCCATTTTGTTTGGCAATTCAGATTTTCATTGTTCGACCCATGGTACACTTACTGAAGCAAATGTATATTCTAAACATGTGGGAATCTCACTGTTTGGCTGATGCGTACGTATTTATGTTTTAGTTGATGCGACGGCAGACATAGCCCAAATGTTAGAAACTCACGCAATGTAAAATCATGTTTTCCCTCCACTCATCTCATTTATTTTATTGCTCTTTCATGGACTTGAGAGCCCAGCATCGTTTTGCACTCTTATTTTCCTTGGAATGAGCAGTAAACGGCATTAAATAATCAGTGAAAGTATATAGAAGCCTTGAAACAAAGTTCTCAGTCAGTCCAACTCACACATTTTCAGCAAATAAATTTTTCCTGGAGAATGGAACAAGAAGAAGAATTTTTCATTTCTCCAAATCTGTGTTCAGTCAGATATGGAAGCAATAAGAATAAATTAAATTCTTTTGCTGCTGAAACGATCAGCACTTTATACGCTCCACCTACGCATTACGTGCAAACGGAGAGAGCTATAAATTATTATTTAGATGGTTACACATATGCAGAAAATTACTATTGTTTATTGTAAACGTGCTATGGTTGCTTCATATTCAATAGTTCACATTGTACATGACGATTGAAAATAAAGGATTTTTTCATGCACAAATTGGCCAGTGGGTTACATACTCACAGTTAGTAACCAAAGAATCTTACACTGGAATAAATTGAATGTGGCACAAAGATCTCATATTTCAATCCTCTATTATGCCATACATGAATTCAATTTCACAAAGAGCCATGCATAAATTTTTCCTCCATTTACCAATTCAATTTAAGCATTAAGTGTCCTTCTATTGGCTTGTAATAATAATATCAAATCGTATATCCGGATTTGGATTCGAATCTATGGTAGAATATTTTTAGCGCCTTAATAACGCTTATAAGACAACTGATCTGGAATAATTCTTTCGAGTCTTAGTGTATAGAATGGAAATCTTTTGGACTACAAAACTTTAACTTCCCATGATACCATAGTCATACGGTTTGTTGTTTATTTAGCACTAGAAGAGAATAAATGCCAGACCCTTTAGTTAGTTAGACTTTATGTGAACGTGCCTGTTTAAAAAAATACACTAACCTGGGTTCAGCTACAGCATTAATCTGTCTAACTAAAGGGAAAGGAAAAAGCCACGGCGTGAAAGACAAAAGAAGTGCGGCAATTAGTAGCAGCCGAGTCTCTACATGTACTACTATACAAAAGATGTTTCAAAAGGAGTTCCCTTTTAATGCCACAATTTTTTTTCTTCCTGTGGGTTGCACCGCTCTAACTAAAGTGTAGGAAAAAATCATGCCCATATCCAAAAGTTGAATGCACAAGCAAATACGAATTATTGTGTGAGAAAGGAACATGTAAAAACAGTCATGTGGTAAAATGAAATCTCATGGACCACGTTGAAATGAATCTTTCATGACATGCTTCTAAGAACGTGGTGTCACAAAAAAGACACATCTAATGGTCCTTTAATTCCTTTGTGCACTCTCTTTTTTTACCCAGTAAGCTCCCTTGTGTACTTCTAACCAACCACTCCTGGCCTTACACACGGAGGAATATATAATGAGCGTAGCGGCGATGATAATATTTTAATCATCCAATGAGCTAAGCACTTTGAGAAACCTTTATGTGCAAATATACTCTAAACAATCATAATTCCCGAAAAGATAATAACTGTCTCATTACTGTCCTACTGGAAATTCATTCTGTCACACCAACTTATTCATGATGAATTTTTTTACCCACAATTCAACCACCCTCCCAATTACGCCCCATTTTCAAGTTCCAATGAACAATGACAACACATGTGAAACTCGTTGCATTCACTCACTGGATCGGTGAAGGAATGGGAAAAAAAGGGTTTCAAAACTCTAAAAGCTTTTTACTTTCTCATTACCCAATCTCTATAAACTGTGGCTAGAAAGAAAACTAACATTACTAACCAACCAACTAACTAACTAAACCAACAACATAAGAGTAACTATAACTATATTGCTTGTTTGTCAGGAACAAAGTTTCCGTTCTTGAATCAGTACAAGTTTCACAAGCATGCCAACCATGTTAATAACTACATCTTGGAATGTTTGTAGCCCACAAAAAAACGTAGTGATAAATAGTCGTCAGAATTTAGAAAAAAGCCGCTTTTTACAACATGAGCTAGTTAGTTAGCAAGCCGTGTGTTCAGCACAAAAATCTACCTGTTCTAGTTTTCATAAGTTAACACCCTATTACTATAGTTCCAACTTGAACCATGATAATCAAATTCTCATATTAGTTTGCTAAGTACACACACTAGTTGTGAAGAAAGCTCAGTCATATGGGTTTTAAGACAATGTGTAAAATGAGTGATGATTCTGTCACTTGCGATACAGAATAGACTCTCATACTGGAGAAGCCCAAAGGACTTGTTGGTTAGCGACTAACTAACTAACTAACTAACTGCTGAGTAGTCCAAATTAGTACGTATGTAAAAGGCTGCCAAAAACATTTATGCATGGAATGTGCATGGAAATTAAGGAGATAGATGAATGAATGAGCGTTTTCACAGTTTGTACAAGGTCTCTCTCTGCACGCATCATTGTCTAAACCAAAGCAACTAAACTAACTATAAGTGACTATTCATCTTGCTTTTACTATATAAGTTACTGGTTTATTATAAGCGCTAGTTAGTTAGTTAGTATGTTCGTAAGTAAAATGCGCTTAATGCATAAGGGATATTTTTTTCCCATTCAATATAGTGTAAATCTCACTTCTGCTCAAAGTGTGCAACCCATTTATCATCATGCTAATCACTAGCACTTACACGATGCGTTTGTTTTCTCCGCGTCTTTCTTCAACTCCAATTAATAACTTACGGAATGGATCAAAATGATGATGGCATTGCAGGAATGGCTCAGCTGTGCAACTCACACAGACTGCATATAATATGCATGGGCCAATTTAATTGCATTCATCTCTGTCGGTCTTTCTGTTATTATTATTATTGCTAATGATGAAAAAAACTTGCATCTGTTCATTGCTCTGAGCTCTGGTCGTCAGTCACTGCTTCCTTTTTTTTGTGCCTGAATTCTAGTTGACTTTTAAATGTTACTGTGTGTGATAGATGCGTGCACGCATCTGCACACTAAATGCGTGCATTTTTTCCAGTTTTTTTTGCATCCATGTGGTAAGGTTAATGTAGGAATGCCTTTTTATCCCAGTCTAACTAGCTAACTATTGTCAACAAGACGACGGGGAATATATTGCCGTTTACATTACACTAACTAACTAATGTGTGTCTTATAGGATCATGGCTTTTCTTGAACCTATATTTATGGCGCACGGAATGGCTAGGTTTAATTTGTCCTTGATTATTCGTTGTCAGCATTATTTTCATTGGGCCCAGCGTTAAATGATAAATGTAACAAGTTGACCATGGTCAGCGGAATGGACAGTAAGCCTGCACATTATAAAACAATGTTGGGCAATTTAAAACCATCAAGCCCTTCTGGTTCGTGTGAGTCTTTTTTTTTTTTCATAAATTGTAGAGCGCTATGTTCAAGACGGCTGTTATTAGCATAATTTTTAATGAATATTTTTATTTTTATGAAGATACATGGGTATTAGGTTGACAAATAGTCGATAGGCTATTCGTGCATTACACATTAGTCTTTACTGGTTGCTTTGTATGTTTTTCCACTTTTTTTCAACAAATGGAAGATGCACATTAGCCGTGAAACTTCAGAGTAATAATACTAATAAAGATGATGGTAATGACTACGAAGCGTTAGCTATTTTATGTCGTGGCACAACACATAAATAATGACATAAATTTTAAACTCTTATGGAGCATTAATACAACTTTTCTTGTTTGAGCCAACTAACTAACCAACATTTTTTTAGTATTAATATTATTATTTGGCTACACCCACTACTTAAAGTTTAGATGAAAGGTCGTATAGAGCACGAATGGTGAGCTAAACAGTTGCTGCTAACTATTGAACTGTAGTTGACGACAAAAGTACTGCCATGTGTGTTCCCAAGACAGGGAAATGGAGACCCATTATAATAACGCATCTTACATAAATTACGTATGCATATGTGCAGAGTACGAAAACTGCCAATAATAATATTACACACCGAAACAATATTTGGGCATGCATGAAAACTTATGGAAGGTAGTTCCATTCGCTGGGTGTCTGAAAATCTGAAAAGACCCCAGTATTTTGCGCAGTGAGTGATGATATTAAATTATTTATCTCATGTACGAACGAGTGGTTATGACTGGAGCAAAGTTAAAAGTTAGCACCGGAAAAAGCAGGAGACGAGAGAGTTTAAATTTTATTATTATTACCCTGCTCATGTAGTCCACCATGCCTGAATTCAATAATGGAGGTTGGTTATAGTAAGTAACTAGCTAGCTAACTACTGAGGCTTGACAACTTAATACACTGACTAATAATAATTATTCATGAATCATTGTGTGCTCTAGCTCACACACGAATAGTTTAGCACTTTGTGAGCCAGTAAACACCAATGATATCTAGCAGTAAATCAAGCCGTAAACTTGTCCAAACCTCAAATGCAAAGACCTTAAAAGGCTTACATAACACCTTAAATACTCTTGCCCACATATTTAACACCAGAAGAAATATAATATTGTTCCATTGTGATGCAAAGTCGTAAAAAAGGGAATCCATTGTACACTGGGACTGTGTACATGTGATCCATGACAAATCTTGAGTCTCATTCAATCTGTTTATTTGTCTTTCTGTTCCATAGGATTTACTCGCACAAGACTATTTTCTCAGGATGAATACCATTCCACTAGACTGCGCTCACAAAAGTTTGTCCCGATCCAAACCCTCTACCTCTTGGGCTGGAAGTCCTGGAAAGTCAACAAACTCGTTCACAGCCAATACAAAACTGACTTATGAAAAAAAACTATTGGCTACAAAAATGTCACTGTTTACAATATACATCCTCCTGATCTCATTGTCGCCAGTGGTGGTCACAGTCACTACAGCGACCATGTCTTCTTCCGAGGAGTATGGAATGGATGCATGTAACTTTCAAAACTACTTGTATTGTCAATGCGAGGATGAAGATCTGGATCAGATGGGAATCAAATGTTTTGTATTTGACGCCAAATCCACAAATTTGATGCCCGAATTCCGAGCCATTGCTCGCAAGTCGTCTACGGTCTCACTATCAATGAACAATCGGCCCAGTCGCATTTTGAATCGGCTTCCTCCACCATGGGTATTTTCAAAGCTTCCAAACCTCAAATACTTTGAGACAACACTGATTTCTGCAACCGTCGTAGAAGCCTTTGCATTCGGCAATTCGAGTACACTGATTTTGGTTAAACTTGTGGACAATGCGATAGAACATTTGGAGCCCATGGCATTTGCCAATCTGCCCAACCTTCGGGAAGTGAACTTGGGAGACAACAAATTGAAGGAAGTGAACCGAGGAGTATTTGCAAATTTGCCAGCACTAAGGAAATTGTATTTGGACCAGAATCAGATCCTGACAATCCATGACCGAGCATTTGTGGAGCTTGAGCGACTCGAGGAGCTGGAACTGCAGAATAACAATTTGACAGTGATTGCTCGAGACGTGTTCAAAGGGTTGAAAAATGTACGTCGACTGGACTTGCGAAAAAACATGATTGAGTACCTGGGAGATCACGTATTTGCGGATATGACACATCTTCAAGACGTGGACTTAATGGGCAATAAAATCCGATTCGTTAGTTCCGCCGCTTTCTTGGGTCTCAAGGAACTCACACGATTGGCACTCAAGGAAAACAAGATTGTGAGGTTTGATCCAAAAACTTTTCAGGATTTCAAAATTATTCACTTTTTGGACTTGCGACAGAATGAGTTGGAAACTTTGAGTGAGGAGTTGATGGAACCCATATATATCAATTTGAAGAACGCCAGTATGCAGCTTATGCTCGAAGGTTAGTTTGCCACTATTTTATGAGCACTATGATTAAAACAAATACCCGATCCGCAGAGAAACATGCATAATGCACGTACTAACAAAGACTTAAATTAACGCACGAAATTTTCTAATTACTGTCAACCCCAAAAACAGGTCTTATTGTTCCTTAGCGTCAGTAAGACTTCTTGGCAATGACAAAGCATGAAATGTATTTAGCGTTGAATCCGCACTCATAAATACCAATGTAAAACTCAACGTAAAATTCATGAAACTCACTTCGGTCCTGGTCCAAAACCCGAATGGGTTTGCTTTCCTTTCCCAACTAGAGATGATATTCCCGGGAATTCCCGTTCCCGATTTCCCGGGAATTCGACGATTTTTGATGCGGGAATTTTCCCGGGAATTTTTTCTCAATTCCCGGGAATTTCGGGAAAATTTTGCAAAGTCTTTACGGCCAAAACGTACCAAAATTATGTCATTTCATCGTGTAATTTCACTA
>Ga0210040_10005621_pt1 | contig 15909 bp, 15 predicted proteins | sample CryGeyCG12114_NA_FD_185462 | JGI IMG/M metagenome (GOLD analysis project Ga0210040, IMG submission 185462) | Groundwater microbial communities from aquifer - Crystal Geyser CG19_WC_8/21/14_NA (SPAdes) (version 2) | ecosystem: Environmental > Aquatic > Deep subsurface > Groundwater | place: USA... | reverse complement strand
AATATTACGCAACTGGTAGATGGTAACGTAGGCGTGCATGCTATGCTGCCGAAAGCCATTTTTGTGAAAAAATAAAAACAGTAAAAAAAGAATAACTTCTTACGCGGAGTTATCACCAGCGGTAAAACTAAAATACCGATTAAAGATAGAGTCGGATTTGTAAATCTAATTACCAATTCTCACCAAGCAGAAACGGTAACTATTTATAACTAGTGTTACGCAAATATAGCCTAATGCTTAATTTAACTTCTTTCCTATCATAGCCGTCCTGCCGGAAGAAACTATTTAGCAAGTAACAAATAGTTTCCTCCGGCAGGATAATTTGAGGAGCATGGTAAGTTGTAAATTTATATTAGTAAAGCCTGCTTATACCTGGCATGTTACCCTATTAACCCGCGCCCTGAAAGAGCAGGTATAACTTAACCTGAGTTGAATAATTTGTATCCGCCAAGCTGCGGTTAATAAAAAAACGACACTCCCGGCAAACAGCATCATTGATAACCTAATTTTAGACCATGCCCGAAGGACCCCAAATGGTTTTCCTGAAAGAACAGCTAGAGCCATTTATTGGTCAGGTAGTTTTAAAAGCAACTGGCAGTGCGAAAAATATTCCTTATGCCAGCATGCAGAATCAGGTATTAACCAGTATTAAAACTTTTGGAAAAGAGCTATTATTTTGCTTCCCCGATTTTACCATTCGGATTCACCTAATGCTATTTGGAAAATACGCGATAAACGAAGAATTAAACCGGGTACTGCGGTTAGGATTAGCGTTTGAAGGGGGCAGTATTAATTTTTACGCTTGCGACTGCCGGTTTATTTCAGAACCTTTAAACCAGGTTTATGACTGGAGCACCGATGTGCTACACCCATCTTTTGACCCGGATAAAGCGCTAGCAAAGCTATACCGGAAGCCTAAAAAATTAATCTGCGAAGCGCTCCTGGACCAGGATATTCTGGCCGGCGTAGGTAACGGCATTAAGAACGATGTCTTGTTTCGAATGCAAATTCACCCGGAAAGCCTGGTGGGCGAAATTCCCGAAGCCGCCCTACAAAAGCTGGTTCAAGCGTGTGTAAAGCTAAGTACCGAATACCTCGACTGGAAACGGGAAGGTACAGCTGGTAACCACTGGCAAGCGTATAAGCAACCAACCTGCCCCAGAGATTATATTCCCTTCCGGAAACAGAAAATCGGGCCGTCTGGCCGGACCAGTTATTTCTGCGATAAGTGCCAGCAATTGTATCTGCCGGATACTATCTAGAAATAATCTATTACTATCGCCGCCAGCGTCCTCGCTGGTGCTATTTATCTTCTGGCCTCTGGCCAATGTAGATTTTATATCTATTTTCAAGGTTTATAGGCCAGAGGCCTGACAAAAGGTAGACACGAGGCGGAGCCTCGCACCATATAAAAACAAAGCCAAGTTAGCTTAAGCCCAGGTTCGTAGTAATAGCGCTATACTGTTGCTATTATTAAATTGCCTGGTAAGGCTAAAAACAATTTTACCTTTCAGACGCGCGCTATTTTATAATCGGCCAGGTATTTAGCTACGGCTAATTCCTTGGCTTTGGCTTCGAACATAATATCAATTTCCTGATTATAAGTGTTTACCTCTTCGTATAAATAATCGGCATGGGCGGTTTGTACCGAGGAGGAGTCTTCGTGCAATTTTTTAGAACTGGAATAATGCACCACCGGCGTGATTCCGGCCGACCAGGTACTCACGGCTGCCAGCAAGGCTTCCTGTTCGCTTAAGCCGCCGGTGCAAAACTGGTGATGAAAATAATCGAACACCACCGGGATGCCCGTTTGCGCGTGCAGCCACAACAAATCTTGCACGCTAAACATGTTGGCTTTGTCGTCGTTCTCTACCGTAAGCCTGTTCCGGACATTATCCGGAAGCTGCACGTAATTTTCGGCAAACCGGGCCAGGGCGGCTGTTTTGTCACCGAAAGCCCCGCCCACGTGAATATTTATTTTGGCGTAAGGCGTTTGCGGCAGGTTCAGCAAATCCAGGAGTTCGGCGTGCTGGCCCAGCTCGTGCAGGGTTTTGGTAATTACGTTTTCCTTTTGCGCCGCCAACACATTAAAGGGGCCCGGATGGTAGGTAAGCCGCAGCCCGCTGTTGGTAGCCTTTTCGCCGCACCGGGCCAAAATGCTTTTAATAGCTTCGTAATCGGGTAAATCCGTAAGCTGGTACTGGCTCATCCAGGGTATTATTTCGGAGCTTATCCGGAAAAACAAAATATTGTTTTGAATATTCCAGTCAATTACTTTTTCAAAGTCCGTGAAATTGGCTAACGCCAGCGTGGAAGCATAAGCAATTCCTTTCTCCAGGAAAGTCCGTTTCATCATAGAGCGGTTTACCTGTATTTTCTGAGCCGCAAGCGTTAAATTAATGGAGGCATAGCCAAAGCGCATAGAGTATTCTGTTTAAAAATGTGCCCTGGTTAGATTTGAGCACAGCCAATATTCCGGAATGGAAGCATTTACGAAACCTGAATAATGGTAAATTGTTTTAGAAGCTTCGGAAACATTTTGGAAAGTAATTAAAGTAGCTAGTTAGGCACGGAAGTAAATTCCGCCCCATAAGGTATTACAGAACTAATTCAATCAGTAAATTTATACTAGAACCAACCCTTTAAACTTTAAACCATTTTAGAAGGCTACATTAAATAAATTAATTAATAACAATATTTAATCTTGTTTCAGGCGGTAAAATTATAAATTTACCAATCAAATTTTAATTTGTTTAAATATGGCCTGGAATGATGGTCTTCAACAAGACACCCCTGCGTTTATTTTAGCTTCATCTACTGCACCAACTCTTCGAGCTGTGGCTGGTCCTGGCTCTGGCAAAAGTTTTGCTATTAAAAGAAGGATTGCTAGATTGTTAGAATCTGGTTTAGAACCTGAAGAAATTTTAGCAATAACATTTACAAGAGCTGGAGCACAAGATTTAAAAAGAGAAATATCTTCACTTGGCGTGCCAGGTGCAGAACAAGTACACTCTAGAACTTTACATAGCCATGCATTAAAAATATTAACACAAACCCATGCACTAGAAAATACAGGCAGGGCTTTTAGAATGGTTTTAGAACATGAAATAGCTCCAGCCTTGAGAGATATTGAAAGTACCGAATACCCTAGTATTCAAGAGAAAAAAGACCTATTAAATCTTTACTTATCAGCTTGGGCGCAACTGCAAACAGATATTCCAGGCTATGCCAAACACCCAAACCAAGAATCTTTTGAATTGAATCTGATTTCCTGGTTAAAAGAACATAATGCCCTTCTTGTCGGAGAAGTTATTCCAGTTGCTATAGATTATCTAAGAAATAATCCAGCTTCACCAGAGATTGGTAGATATAAGGTGATTCTTGTTGATGAGTACCAAGATTTAAACAAAAGTGAGCAGGAGTTCATAAAGCTAATTAGAGGGAGTGCTGATTTAGTTATTGTTGGTGATGATGACCAATCCATTTATGGCTTTAAATATGCCAATCCAGAAGGTATTAGGGAAGTCGAAGCACTTCATGGGAAATACGAAGATATACCTTTTAATGAATGCAGAAGATGCCCACAGTGGGTTACTAGAATGGCATCAGCATTGATTTCTAAAAATCCCAATAGAACTTTAGGTGATTTAGTGCCTCATTCCACTAATGAAGAAGGTATAGTTGAAATTATTCAATGGAGAACCTATAATGATGAAATAGCAGGAATAACTAAAATTATAATAGACGAACTTGCCAAAGGAGTATTAAAACCTGAAGATGTAATGATATTGGCACCACGTCGCCGAATTGGTTATCTATTAAGAGATAGATTACTTGCTGCTAGGCTACCTGTAAAATCTTACTTTAGAGAAGCAGCTTTTAAACAAGAACCCGCTAAAAGAGCATATTCCTTATTAAACCTTCTTGCTAGACCAGATGATAGTATAGCTTTAAGATTTTTATTAGGTTCTGGTTCTAGCGATTTTCGAACTTCCCAATATAAACGAATAAAAGATTTAGCAAAACAAGAAAAATTAACAGTATTTGAAACTTTAACTGAAATATTAAAGGGTACTCTCGGGCAATCTAATGTAAAGACTATTGTTGAGGAATTCCGAAAAACTATAAATGAATTAGCAATTCTTAAAAAAGAAATCCTGGATAATCCTTTAGAAGGTTTCCAAATTACATTTGTTAAAAATGAAGACGATGAAACTGACTTTTATGAATTAATACAGGTTTATAGAAAAGCTGTTCAAGATGAAGGCATAGAAGTTCTATCTGATCCGAACGAATTTGATAATTGGATAAAAGTAATATTCGACTGCGTACAGGAAAATTTAACTTTAGCTGAAGCTCCAGAAAAAATTGACCATATTAGAATAATGAGTTTGCACTCATCAAAAGGGCTGAGTGCAAAGTTTGTAGTTTTATGTTCTATGATAGACCAGTTGATGGGGACAATTGACGAGGAAATTGAACCCGAATTTGCGCCGTACCATGTGGAAGAGCAAAGACGCCTCTTTTACGTTGCTATTACTCGGTGTAAATCCTCTTCTGATTATCCTGGCAGATTAATTATTAGTTCATTTCTATCAATTTATGGAATCGAAGCTTTAAAAATGGGAATACCAGCAAAGCAGCCTAAAGCAAATCTAAGCGTTCTTTCAACAAGGTTTATAAAGGATTTTGGTTTGACTTCTCCAGTACCTGTTATTGGAACATCTTTAACATAAATGTAAAATTTTGCAATAAGAATCCCCTATGGCGCGGAAGTTACTTACGTGCCATAGGGAGCTATTAGTTTGTATATAGAAGTTTTAGAGGCAGATGGAGAAGTAGTTCCGGATGATAGCCAAAGCCTGGAATATACGTTAACGTTAGCTTTCTGACTTTTAAAGTTTTATGCCTTTTTTATATTATTTCCCTTTAATTTCTAATTACACTAACAACCATTGCATGGCGGGTTGCTTGCTCGTAAAGTTTTGAATTTGGTAAGTACTCGGGCTTTGTAAAACAGCTTGCTGTACTTTTACAGCCATCTTTTCCAGCTCCGTCGTACTACTAACAATCCGGGCTACCTTTTTCAAATTGGTTTTCATCAGGTCCATAGAAACCTGGTAAATGAGCTGGTTGTATTCGGCATCGCCTACTTCTACTACGGCCTTACTGGAATCTAGTAATAACCGGTGAATGTTATAATTACGCACATGTTCTATCATAATTTCAAAACACCTCTCCGCTTCACTCAACCCGGCAGTACGCATATCTGGTAAATCAACTCCTAATATATCGGTCGAAAGAGTATAGTCCAGCCGGAAATAGCCATTTTCGAATATTACCATATTTTTTAATAAAATTATGCTACAAATATACCAGAATATAATCAGGAAAAGCCGCCGGGAAGCCTTAGGATTGGTTTTTATTAGCGTATAGGTAGCCATCAAAATCAGGTTAATCACCCCAACGACGCCGGCCAATATTACCTATTCCCTTTTAGTTGGGTATAGCCCCGGCAAAACTTTTTCGACACAAAAGAATCTGTATTGCGTTTATCCTGGGCAGGTATATTTTTAAAACCGTTATAAATTTTAGAACAACTTGATATTAAACACCATGAAGCCTTATGTAATTTGCCACATGCTCGGTTCGGTAGACGGCCGGATTAAACAGAATATCTGGGGATTTAAAGACCACCACAAGTATTTTGAGGAAACTGCCGAAAAAATAGCCGCAGATGCGTGGCTGGTAGGCCGGGTAACGATGCAGGAGTTTTCGAGCAAAGAAAATTATACGCTTACCCTCGGAAAAGAGGCTATCCCAAAAACCGACTTTGTGGCCGACCAGCCGGCAAAAAGTTTTGCGGTGGTAATCGATCCTTCGGGCAAATGTTTCTGGGACACCAACATGGTATCTACCGAACACGTGATTGAAGTATTAACCGAAAAGATACCCGAAGGCTACCTGGAGCATCTGCAAAGCAAAAATGTATCGTATATTTTCGGCGGCCAAGAAGAATTAAATTTAGATATGGTGCTGCAGAAATTATACAAGCTTTTCGGTATCCGCACCGTGCGGATTGATGGTGGCGGGCACGTAAACGGCTCTTTCCTGAAAGCGGGCTTAATTGATGAGTTCAGTTTGGTACTGGCGCCCGTGGCGGATGGCACCATTGGTTCGCCCACCGTTTTTGAAGCCGAAGAAGGTTATGGCGACCGGAAAGCCACGCACTTCAAAATTAAATCGGTGGAGCAGATATACGAGAACTTTTTGTGGATAAGGTACCTGGTTGTAAAAGAAGATAACCTGGAGCAATAACCTATTAGGTGGTTAAACTTGCGGAACAGTTAGAAGAGAAGGACCCTGGTAGCTCGGAAACAGATAGCTGTTCCTTACTATTGCATCATTAGTAAGTAGGCGCTTAAACGTTTGCCGCCTACCACGCTTCAGGCTAGGCAGCAACTTATTTCCCGATTATTTGCTTACGGTGTTCTTCTCCCCAAATTCTTAACTCGTCTATTACTTTTTCCAGGGACTTTCCGTGCTCCGTAATAGAATACTCAACGGTAGGCGGAAAGGTGTCGTAAATGGTTCTTTTAATTAATTGGTTTATTTCTAAATCTTTCAATTCCTTCGAGAGCATTTTATCGGTGATGCCGTGTATCTCGTTCGCAATTTGTTTAAACCGCCGGGAGCCGTACGATAAGGTAACAATAATGGGTATTTTCCATTTACCGTTTAAAACCTGCAATGCATCTCTCACGGGGAGCAACCTGGCCGTACATTCTGGGTGGGAATATCTAATCTTTTCCTGTTCTATCATTATTCTAAAAACCACTATCCTAAAGCATAGCGCTATCCTAAAGCATAGTACTATCCTTTATAAAGCAAATATACCTAAGTTTGTATTGTAAAACAATAACAATACAACATGGAAACAGCAAAGTGGTCTTTCGACCCCACGCACAGCGAATTAAGTTTTAAAATCAAACATTTAATGATTACGAATGTAACCGGATCGTTTACCAAGTTTGATGTACAGGTAGAAACGGCCAGTAATGATTTTAGTAGTGCGCAAATTGTGGCAACAGCCGATATGAATTCTATCTCTACCAATAATGAACAACGCGACCAGCACCTGCGTAATTCCGACTTTTTTGAAACGGAAAAGTACCCGGAACTAAAGTTCGAGTCTACCAAAGTTGAAAAAGTAGATGAGGAGACTTTTGATTTATATGGCAATTTAACCCTGAAAGGTGTTACTAAGCCGGTTAAGTTAAATGTTGAGTACAGTGGTTTAACCAAGGACCCCTGGGGAGGGGAAAGAGCCGGATTTGTAGTGACCGGCAAAATAAAACGCAGCGACTGGGGCATTAATTTTAATGGTGCTTTGGAAACCGGCGGCGTGGTGTTGGGAGAAGAAGTAAAGCTCCAAAGCGAAATACAATTAGTAAAACAACCTGCCACGGCAACCGCCTAAATACGAAAGCCCCTGCTAGTTGCAGGGGCTTTGTTTTAACCCGATTTATATTTTTTGTTTTATTCACCCACCGCACCTGGTTATGGTTTTAAATCGTTCTAGGAACAAAAAAAAATAAACTGGGTAAATTTGTTGATGGCCCAACGTACTTACCACTTATTATTAATTCCGGCAGTAACCGTCCTATGAAAAAGACCCTCTTGACCCTAGCAGCCGGTACATTACTTTTTAGTTGCAATAGTTGCCATCGCGCCGCCGAAACCACCCAAACCACCCAAACCACCCGTACTTCGCCCGCCGACCAAGCGCCAGCCACCCTGTCAATCGACGAAGAAATGTGTTTCCGGCAGGTAACCGGTGCGCAAAAACAAGATACGGCCTGGGTGCATTTAACCATTAAGAACGCTAAAGTAAGCGGAACCTACTGGTATTTGCCTTATGAAAAAGACAGCCGGCGCGGCACTTTACGCGGCACCCAAACTAATGACGTAATTACCGCCACCTGGACCTTTATGCAAGAAGGCCAAACCGATTCGCTGCCCGTGCAATTTCGTTTAACCCCCAACACCCTACAGCAAAAGCCTTACTGTTACCACCCCAGCACCGGTCGGGAATATCTGGCCGATTCTGCCCAATTTACGTTAGTTTACAGTAAGCTGGGTTGCGCTGCTCTCCCGGCTCTTCGTAAGCGCTTAAATTAAAAGTTGCTAATTAGTAAGGCGGCGGCAAATAAATCCGGAATTAGTTTTTTATGAAAAAGAGTTGGTTAAAAACTTTGGGCGGGATTACGTTAATGCTGTTTAGTTGCCAAACCAACTCCCCAGAAACTAAAACGCCAACCAAGACCCAACTGCCTGCCGGTAATTCTGGTGTCGGTAATTTAGAGGACAAACCTGCCGGCGCGACCGAAAACCCGCCCGCAACCGTTGCCACTAACCGCTTAATTGTACCGGGTAAAAGCATTGGCCAAACCGCCCTGAACATGAAAACCGATACGGTAAACCAACTACTAGGCAAAGGCGATAGGCAGGATGCGGCCATGGGCAAAGCCTGGGTAGTTTGGTATGCCAAACCTGCCCTACCCGACACCCTCCCAAAAGAAACAATTATTTATTTTGTTACCAATATGGGCGGCCCCGACGAAGCCAGCCGGGTAAAGCAAATCCGGGTAACTTCGGCTTTCTTTAAAACCGCCGCGCATCTGGGCGTGGGCAGCCACTTAAGGGCGCTCCAAAAAGCTTATCCCCAATTAAGTCCGCCCCAAACGTATACCTCTCCCCAAACAGACAAAAGTATTACTATTCTGGATGATAAAACCAGCGGTATCGCTTTTGAAATAAACGCCGCCCATATTTGTACCGCCGTAGTGGTGCACGAGCCCCAGCAACCCGTAAATACAACCTACATTCACCTGTTTCCTTAGGAGCAAAAGGTTTATAGCCTAGTTAAGTTTAAGCAGCCGCAGTTTTAACTTAAAGTAGGTCTTGCCACATTATAAATAATTCCTTTTTTAGCTACTTACCAATATTCAGGCATTTCTACCTGCCAATAGAGGACGACAATGGATTTATATTGAGAAAGACACGGAAGTGAATGCTCCATAAAGACTGCAAAATATACTAATTCCTGTATTAAACAATTTATGTTTAATACAGGAATTAGTATATTACAGAATAAATAACTTAATGCAGAATACTTTATGCACAGTAATATATTCCCTGTAGAAATTAGTTTTGATGAATTTCAAGTCCAAAGGTTGCCTTATCAAGATGGTTTATTAGATTCTTTAAGAGGTCAATATAATATTACTCATTCTTTTTTCAGAAACGATAAATGGATTTATATTTCATCTGGCACTGAAAATGCTGAACAACTAGGTGAGTTAACTCAGTTAAAGGTTCAAGAGAATATAGAAATTGTAGGCGCCCTAATTAAGCATATTTTCTTTAGAACATTCATAAGAAGCTTTCCCGATAGAATACTAGGTTTTGACCCCTTTTTATTATTATCTACCCAAGAAAAAGATAATCTTTTAACTCCCTTATTCCCAAAACCCTTATCTGAAATTTCATTTAAAAAAGTAATAGAAATATCATTCCGACCATTTAAACAAAATAGTAAAATTATTTATGGAATGCTTATAAATACATTTTATAAATGGTTTTTAGAGAAAAATTGTCTTGAACTTTCAAACCTTGGCATTGATTTAACGAATTTAGAAGTAAACATATTATCTTCTAAAGATACTTCTAAAGGTGTTGTTGCTCCAGAAGAAAATTCCTTAGGTAGAATTATTAAGGTATTACATTTAAAAGCAATTGTTGATACAAATGATGGTAAAAAGGAATATTTTCTTAATGAAATATATTTAAATCGTTCTACTGAAAATATTAAAATTTATTTAACTTACAAGTTAGGAGAAAGAAGTGCTGAATTAATAATTAATAACATTAAGGATAAAAGACAGTCATTAAATAATCCAGTAAATGCTTTTAAAGAGATTACGCCAGTAGCAAATAGATTATTTAATCTTGATTATAAAAATTATGATGGATTTACTTTTAATATTACTGAAGATAATGAAGTAAAAAGTAAAGGTTTGAATTAGTAAGACCAGAATATATTTTCAATTCATCTATGACTAAAGTTCATAAGTCTCCAAGTTTTGGGCTAAATACTTTTGGACCTTATGATTATGGGATTCGAGCAGAGTTAAGCTCTCCAAAAGTCTTAGTTATATGTCATGAATCCAATGGGGGTGGATTTGATACCTTTTTAGCACAACTTAAGAATGGAGTTACTAATTCAAGTTTTTTCCCTAATGGAATGATTGGAAAATATAAAATGCGGGATTTAAGTTTTAGTCAATTTGAAATTAAAGAGTATAATTCAGAGTCTTATCTCGACAAAATTAATCAATATATTAAAACTAATAACAATACAAATCCTGATATCGTAATAATAGAAACTCGTGATGAATTTTCAAGCAGACCGAGTTCTAGCAATCCATATTACATAATAAAAGCGCATCTTTATACATTAGGAATACCAGCTCAATTTATCAAGGTCGAAAATGCAAGAAAGCCAGAAATGATTATTGATTCATTTGCATTACAACTATATGCAAAACTTGGAGGAACACCTTGGACAATGCCATCAAACCAAACTGTTGATAGAGAATTAATAATTGGAATTGGAAGTTCTTTAATAAGAGAATCTAAATATTCAGGCACTTTAAAATCAAGAGTTGTTGGTATTTCAACTTTCTTCTCTGCCGATGGCCAATATTTATTTAGTAATAAATCTCAAGACGTTAATTATGAAAACTATTTTCCAGAATTACTTAATAACTTAAAATCTTCCTTAAATGTTATAGCTAAAGAATATGGATGGAATACAGGTGAAAATGTAAGGATTGTTTTTCATGTTTTTAAGCCAATGAAAAATATTGAAATTGAAGTTGTTTCAACTTTAATAAATCAATATTCTCAGTATTCAATAAGGTTTGCTTTCGTCACTTTTGCACAAAAGCATCCTTTTTTACTTTTTGATTTAAAGCAAGCAGGCATTAACTTAAGCAATGGCGGAAAGAAAGGAATGTATGTTCCAGAAAGAGGAGAAAATTTTATTTTAGATGAAAGCTCTTGCCTTTTTCAAACAAAAGGGCCTCGCGAAATAAAAACTGATAAGCAAGGAATAAACGGGCCGCTTTTAATCAGAATACACGAAAAATCTACCTTTAAAGATTTAGAATATATTATTCAACAATCTTATAAATTAATGAATATGTCTTTTCGCACATTTATGCCAGTCAATTTGCCTGCAACTTTATATTATGCTACTTTAATCGCAAAACAACTTCATCAATTGCGAGCAATAACTGGTTGGAATCCTCTTGTAGTTACAACCCATCTTAAATTTAAAAAGTGGTTCCTATAATGAATAATCACGCATTAATTGAAAGAATAAATTCGCAACCCATATTAAAGAACATATTTGAATTTATTTTTGATAATAGAATCCCTTCTTTTATTGAAGAAGATTTTACGTCTATTCCAAAAATTACAAATGCATTATTATTTTCTATAGGGACAAATAATAAAGATTTAGCATTTCGAATTCATGAAATTATAAGTAAAAGGAATCCAGAAAAAGAAAGCGCCTGGATATACGACGATTTATTAGTTTTTTTATTAACCATTACAGTTGCGAAATTTAAAATTAATAAAGATTGGCTTTCAACAATTCTTATTTTTTGGACAAATGCAATTGACGAAGAATTAAAATTGGTTGGTAACACATGTTTTAAATTCTTAGAAACTCATAATAATTATGATAGCACCTTTCATCCGCTATTTCTATTATTACAAAATTTAATAGGTGAACAAAATATATCAAAAGATTTAATCTATTCAAGTTTTATAATTAGTTGGAGAGAAAGAAATCAATACAGGCTTGAAATTTTAAATATTGCATTACTACGTTGCCCTGAGCTTTCCATATTGTATGCAGAAATAGAAAATTATGATTCAAATAAAAAGTTAAAAGTTTTTGAAACAGTTTTTACTGAAAGAATCAAACAGATTGCAACGATAATTAATATAATTTTTCATTTATTTATAACGTTGCTTGTTTTCTTTGTATTTAAAAAATTCCCTTTAATTCCAGATACTTTTTACTTGAAAACCATAATAAACTTTTTTATAGGTGGAGGTATTGGAATAGCTTCATTATATATTTTTTGGAAACAAATACAATCTTTTATTATAAAGTTACTTAGTATCTTTTTTGGGTATTCTTTTATTAAACCTTCAATGCAGATTTAGTACACCACAACATGGAAATTACTTCTGTTTCTTCTCAATTCCCCAAACCGCAGCTTTTACTTAAATTACTCTTCGTTTACAGCTGTTCTATTTTAACAAAATCGAAGCAGCATTATGGAAAACCAGGTATTGGGGCATCCTCTCCTATAATGCCCCATTTATTTAACAGGCGGGTAGAAATATCTCATAAACCCATTCATTAACCACCCTATGAAATACGCCGTATTTGTTATCTTACTTTTCGTAAGTGCCTGTACCCAAACCAGCCCGCAGAAGCAGGAAAAAATAAGAGTAACCGGCGAAGGCAAAATTCGGGTAAAACCGGATTTAGTTACCTTAACCCTCCAAGTTTCCTTTACGGAGCCCCGCATGGCCAGTGCCGTTAAAAACACCCAGGAAACCGTAGATTCGGTGCTAGCTATTTTAGCTCCTTACAGCCAAAGCGAAAACGACATAAAAACCAGCAGCGTTTCGGCAAACAAAGAATATGATTATAATGGCCGCAAACCAGTTTTTGTAGGCTACAAAGCTGAGCAATCGCTGAATTTTGTTCTGAACGACATTGGGAAATTTACCGAACTGACGGGCAAGCTGCTCGGCACCAAAATCAGCAGCATCTCGCACATTCAGTTTGGCCACTCCCAAGCCGATAGTTTATTCCGCGAAGCTGATTTACTGGCCCACGACGATGCCTTGAAATCGGCACAAAAACTATGTAAAAGGGCCAACGTGAGCTTAGGAAAATTACTTTTCTTAACCAATGTGCAGGATGGCAATAGGTATAATGAGTCGGCGGACTACGCGGTTGCCCAGGAAGTGAATACCTATGCAAAAGGCTTTGGTGGGAGCGGTTTTAAAATATCGCCGGAGGTGCTGGAGTTTAAACGTACAGTTGTTTCGGAATACGAAATGGAACCTTAGTATTAAATATTGTAACTTTAAAATTAATTAAAATAATTTATAATTGTAAGTAGTATTCTTTTATATTATTATTTATATATTTAAACTCTATTTCTGAATATTAAGATTTAATAAATTCAATTTCAATCAAATGAAAAAACTTTTGGGTTTTATTTGTCTATTTATTTTTATCAATAAAACTTCACATGCACAAATAGTACAACTTGTAAGAGTTGCCGCAGGAGCTGGTGCTAGTAGAGCTTTATCAGACAATGGTAGTTATGATTTAAGAAAAAGAACTACTTCTGAATTTGTAGTAAATGGAGAAACGATTAAATATACCAGAACTCCAAAGACGGAAATTGAAAAGATGAAAAATTCTAAAAAGAAGGTTGCTGCAGCAGCCTTAGAAATGGAGGCTATTGAAAGTGAATTAGAAAAATGCAGGGTTATTTTAGAAAATAAACAGGTACTTACCCAAATACCTGATTTAGAAAATAATTTTAATACCTTAAAAGAGAACCTACCAGGTTTTAAGCAAACATCTTATCGGGAAGAGCTCGCATTTTATAAAAAAATGACAGCAAAATTCATTGAATAAATTTAATACTTACCACGCTCTTAACGAAGCTTACTATGGGGTGGATGTATTTACTAATCCTCCCACTAGCCTTTGTTTTAGCATCAAAATATCCGGCCATTATTAGCCTATTTCATTCTTCTGTCTTGTCCTAAAATAGGTTTACACACTATGGCGCGGATTTACTTCCGTGCCTTTAGACTACCCGAAACGAAGCAGTGCTATTAGCGTTAATCTAATGGTAGTATGAGGGATAAATACAAAGTACAGAACCAAGAGAAAATCCACTTTATTACTTTTGCGGTGGTACAGTAGATTGACGTTTTTACCCGCCGCGAATACAAAGACCTACTAACCGACACCCTGAAATATTGCCAACAAGAAAAAGGCTTAGAAATATACGCTTGGTGCATTATGACAAACCACTTGCATCTGGCTTTAGGAACCACCGGCAAACTTCCCCTCCCCGACATTATCCGGGATTTTAAAAAATACACGTCGGTAACGGTAGTCCGAGCGATTACTGCTAATCCGCAGGAAAGCCGGAAAGAATGGCTGCTGGCAATATTGGAGCAAGCGGCCGAAAAAAGCAATAAGCACCAGCAATACCAATTCTGGCAAAACCAATACCACCCCATTGAATTGTCTGATAATGAAAAGCAGCAGCGTTGCCTCAATTATATTCATCAGAATCCGGTAGAAGCAGGTTTTGTAAGCAAACCGGAACATTATGTTTACAGCAGTGCACTGACTATGCAGGTAAGAAAGGTTTATCAGATATTTGGTTTCTAGAATAGAAAGTGTGAGGAAGGTACGGAAGTAACTTCCATGTCATAGACAAAATCATCTCCAAAGCATAATATAATAAATTAGTTATATTTGGCAAAGACTAAAACATACCTTACGCAAAATATTTGCCAAAATTCGTACTAACTAACTAAGATAACTAAGACAATTCCTTTAAGCTAAAGCTCACTATCCATGTATCTTTTCTTTTTGTGTTCTGCCAGACTGCCTAGTATGAGTGGGCTAAGAGGGGCCGATTTTCAGCCGGAAGAAGCGAATCGTGCCGTGATAATTTTTGGCCTTATATGTTTGTACATAATTAGTTACACCCTTTACCTATATTATAAACAGCGGAAACAAAAGGGATTGAATAAATAAAAAACTTATTTATAAGCAATATTATATTCTCATGTTTAACTTAATATTATTTCCTCACTGCCTTTTTCACGGCCGGCGCCACTACTGTATGGCCCGCATTACCTGGGCATGCGGCAAGGTGCCTACACTGATGTGCAACAAGAAACGGGTAATACCAAACAGCTCCTGTTCCCATAATATTTTATCGATTATTTGCTGCGGACTGCCCACCAGCAACGAACCTTCTGGGCCGCGCATCATTTCGTATTGCGGACGGCTCATGGGTGACCAACCCCGTTCGCGTCCTAGCTGGCTCATCACGTAGGCATAAGGGCCAAAGAATTCGTCGGCCGCTTTCTGCGAACTATCGGCAATATACCCGTGCGAATGCACGGCCAACTGCATCTTAGCCGCATCGTGCCCGGCGCGCTGATAAGTTTCTTTGTACAGGTCGGTAAAAGGTACAAACCGTTCCGGGCTGCCCCCAATAATAGCTAAGGCCATGGGCAAACCATAATTAGCCGCCCGCACCACCGATTCCGGCGTACCGCCCACAGCTACCCAAATAGGCAATTCTTTTTGGTACGGCCGCGGGTAAACGCCCCGATTATCGATAGCAGGCCGGTGATGCCCTGCCCAGGTTATTTTTTCGCTTTTGTTTAGTTGTATGAGCAGCTCTAGCTTTTCGGCAAACAAAGAATTATAATCTTTTAAATCGTTGCCAAACAACGGGAAAGACTCGATAAAGGAACCCCGGCCCGCCATAATTTCAGCACGGCCTTGCGATAATAAATCGACGTGGGCAAAATCCTGAAATACCCGCACCGGATCGTCAGAACTCAATACCGTTACTGCACTCGAAAGTTTGATTTGCTTGGTTTTAACCGCGGCCGCCGCCAAAACTACCGCCGGCGACGATACCACAAAATCGGGCCGGTGGTGCTCGCCAATCGCAAAAACATCCAATCCCAACTGGTCCG
>Ga0210040_10005620_pt1 | contig 15910 bp, 7 predicted proteins | sample CryGeyCG12114_NA_FD_185462 | JGI IMG/M metagenome (GOLD analysis project Ga0210040, IMG submission 185462) | Groundwater microbial communities from aquifer - Crystal Geyser CG19_WC_8/21/14_NA (SPAdes) (version 2) | ecosystem: Environmental > Aquatic > Deep subsurface > Groundwater | place: USA... | reverse complement strand
ACTCGTGTTATTTACTGCTGCTGACCTTTCAGTTCTAAATTCTCAGTCAGTTATCATCCAGTTCTCATATCTTACTATAACTAACCAACTAAATTTGACACTAAAGGACGGAAATCTATGCCATTTTCGTCTCAAAAAGTAAAAAAAAAAATCCAATTCTATCAAAATGCAAACTAACTATTTGTAAGTTTTGTAATGTAACGCACAATTGCGTATTCAGTTATTGTGACTCGCAGATTTTAAACAGGCACACATAAACAAAACAATGTGTTGATCAATACCATTTGTTTTTGTCAACATTTTATAAGTTTGTTAGTTGGCAGTGAAATCGAGAACACTGGTCGCAATAATAATTGCTTGTAGATCCTATTTATACAGACTAATGCAAAGCATAGGGATATCAGCAGCCATAGTTAGATAGTCAAGTTAGTTCAGGCAGATTAATGGGGCAAATTTATTGTCGAAATAATGATAAAGCAGTTTTAACCAGTGGAAAGGAAGTACTGTGCTTTTAACTCTTGCATTTGCTACTTGAACTTTTACAAAGGAGTAGTATATAGGATGGTTTTGTCGTTTTGTAGGAAACTAACAAACTTTCCCAGAATCTGCACCATTTCTTCCCACAACTTACCGTTCCGTTCACTTTATTGATTTTCCTCATATATTATTTACTTGCTTTGCTTGCGAGCTGAATAACTGGTTAGTTACAAGTGACCAATATGTCCGTAGTTATAAATTTTGTACCATTTTTTGTCCATTAAAAAGTAAATATGACCATTGTCACCAAAACAATGTCGACTTTTGAATGGCCATTTCTTTAAAAATGTGATGATTTCTACTAGAACTGTTTTAACTCAAGCATGAGGGTGGCTACATGTACTTTTTAGTATGCATGCATGAAATTGGAATCCTTTTTTTGTGAATTGAACATATTATTGTTTATGAAAAATTGATCACTTCTGACGCGCAAAACACATAAACTGTATTTGAATCGCAAATATTTGTTGTTTTGTTGAACTCTGTTCAACTTTAGGCTCCAGTAAATATAGTCTAGATTAAATCTTGCTACATACAGTATATTAGAACCCCTTGGTCTTAGTTTGTTGAATTTCGTAGTTTTGGTCAGTCAATAAGCAAGCTAGTTAGGAACGTATAGCCATATTGACGGTTTTCCACCCAAATTGTCTGTTTTTGGGGCATTATGGGGTAAATCTGCAAGTTTTAAAATTTTTGGCTAACAAACTAACTTTGTACAGACACCGGCATGGAATATCATAGCTTTTTGAAACTTTTATCTTTGAGCGAGCACAATGGAAGCATAGATATTAATTATAGTTTGATCTAACCATACATACACAATATTTGAGACATGTGTTCCTGGCGGTTTCAAAATACTGATGACATTGTTTTATGCTCCCAGATGGATTACAAGAATATACTGGAGGGAACTCGTCCTTTTTTCCAAAGGCTCCCATCACCTAGAGAAAGTGGTCAAGCTAATAGTAATACGCCTGGAAATAATTTGAGAGATTCGCCTTTCCAGCCACAGCATCACAACAATCTTCTGGGTCATTATGCTAATTACCAAAGGCAACTGAATTCGCCGAATCCTCAGTCAGCTCCGGTTGTCAATAATACTACTAATATCAATAACAAAAATATTTCGCAATCGTTACCACAGCACGGAGCTCCTATTCAGTCTTCCTCTCAGGTACACATTGAAAATTATTTTCACCATGTGAGTTTAAACATGAGACTAAAAGTATTGGGTTTTTTTTATGATTCACCATCCGGAGAGATTTTTTTTGCTCCCGGGTATATTGAGTCCCATGGTACAATATTTAGTTTGCTAACCAATGTGTTTTTGTATTATTTTCGTACAGGAGACTTTGCGCCCTAAATACGAAGAGGGACTAGGGGCAGCCCTGAGTCAAATGTACAGTGCGTCCCCGTCTCTTGGCAAAAGCGGGTCGTCCGTGGACTTAACGTCCAAACCGCCACCCAAAAAAGCTTCCGCCAAGTCTGCTATGGTGGGAACCTCTCCTCTAGACTTATCAGTGAAAACTGTGCGCCAATCTGCAGACTCGTCAACAGCTCTAGCTGACTCCAGTCGTTCCTCAACTCCTAATATGGGAGTCCGTGAAAATGTGATCTCAGCTGTGGCGAATTCTACGACCACAGAGCCCGCGAGGGCACCTCTGTATCCTTCCCGGAGACAAGAATCGCCCTCCTCCTCTAACACTAATATACAACGAGCCCCGTACGCTAATCAACAACAAACCTCTTTTCCCAATTCTAGTGGGTCATTGTACCAACCTTACAACAATACGGCGGCGCCCGCAGCACAACAACCTCATCCACAGATTCAGAGGCAATCGCCATTTCATCATTCGTATGAACAGCAGCAGCCACCTCCAGTGCAAAAAAGTGGAACTGAGGTGGCTCAGTCCCGACCTCCGTCTGTGATTCCACCGTACAATCCTAATATCAACTTGGCGCAATATAGCGCCCCTCAACAACCTCAGGTGGCCGCCCAAAATCATCAACAAGCACAGCAAATGTACCATCATCAGTCTTACTACCATCCTCACTATGCTTACTATAATCAGCAACAGTACCAACAGCGCGCACCCGCGCCTGCGCAACAACATTCCGCGAATCCACAACAGCCGCCAGTACAGCAACAGCAGCAACCCACTCAACCTCAGTATTATCAGCATCAAGCGGCGCAGAAACCTCCATTGTCTTACCACTCTGCGCCACCTCATGCTGCCGCGCAGCAACAGCAAGCGCCAGGAGCGCCGCATGCAGGTTATTATCATCACCCACAGGCCGGTTACTACGGTCCACCGCAAGTTGCCCCGTCGCAACCGCAACCTGCGCAGTCAGTGCAACAACAATCGCAGGTGCGTACGCAACAGCAGCCACAGCAGCAGCATCATGCACCAGCGCACTACTACACACCTCCTAATTACCCGAACCATCAACCTCAACAGCCGTCCTACCCCATGCATTTAAATTATCCAACATACATTCCCTCGCAACAAGCGCAAATTGCTTCGCGACCATCGACCCCGGTCGCACCTTCGGCTCCTGCTTACCCTCAGTATCAGCAGCATCCGGGCTTAAGGGCGTCAACTCCGTCTGTTGCCCAACAACCATATCCTAGCAGCGAATCAGGGGTCCCTAGTCAAGCACCTGTACAGAACCATGTAGACAGTATTCGTCCTGGACTCAAGAATAATCCAGAGCCAGTAAATTCAATACCTCGACCTGCAAAGGCGAAAGAAAAATCGCCCAGCAAACCAAAAGGAGCAAGTAGTAAAGGGGCCGCCAAAGGAACAAAAGATGCACGCAAAAGTATTTTGAATCTATTAAGAAACTCTGTAGAAACGCGGATCCAAGATAAGCAAGATAAAGGGGATACCGGAAAAGGTGAAAAATTTCAATTCAATCACCAGACTTGGAATTTTCATGGACGAAAGTATAATAATCCGTTACCGAATATTGTTCCAAATAATAGTAATAGTGGACCGAGTAGTAGTTTATACCCAGTAGCAACGAATGGGACGAGTCCTGCAACAAATTCTAATGGATTTAGTACTAACACTATGTTTTCCCGCCCCGGCTTTCCACAAGAACCCTCCCAAATTAGGGAAAAAGATTCCAACGGTTCCAGTTTTGTTCCCATAGGGTCGAATTCTCCTCAAAATGGCGACCCTTTGCACCGAATTCGTACCAAGGCGGAGAAAAAGCAAGTGTTCCCTAATCTACTGAACCAAATTGAGCAGGAGAATCTGAGAAAAGAGGCTGAAAAGATGCAACAAGGGAGTAGTAACAAAAAGCAGGCTTCCATTTTCGATTTTAAAGACGAAGATGAGAGTTCAGACCCGAGTCGGCTTATCATTCCTACCGTGCCAGCCCCCATATCACATAATCGTAAAAGTAGTGGAAGTATTTCTCCTTCGAAACAACCCAAAGCACCCAAAAAGGAGGGCACTACAACGAAAAGAGTGAAAAAGACTTTCCATCCTCCTCCCCCTGAATACCAATCGTATTTGGATTCACTGAAAAATTCCTCAGAGTCTAAGACTAACACTAACCCTAACCTCAACTCTGTATCCCCCGCTGTAGCCTCGATCGCAACACCGCCTAAACCACAACCAAACGCTTTGGCCACTCGAACAGTAGCCAGCGCAGCAGCTGAATCAATTGACGCATTTTGGGCTGCTTGTGATTCATTCCTGGACGACCTAAAATCCAACCCGATGAGTATAAAAAGCCGCCGTGGTGGCCTATGGGCAAAATTAAAACAAAAGTCCAAACCTGCTGAGACCGCTTCTACCTCGAAAAGCGCGCCGGGGCCCTCTACATCTCCCATGAAAGGTCGCCGCCTCCGGAAGAACTCAAGTGAAGAAGACTCAGACTTTGAAATCGAAGAGAAAAGCGAACTAGAAGATCCCGAAGAAACTGATAGTAGTAATAGTGATAGTGAATCCTCCGACAGTGATAATAACTCGAGTAATAGTAGTAACAACTCTTCATTCGATAATGATAAAACAGCTATCAACAACCGGTCCAAAAAAAACCGACGAATCGACTCGGACGATGATGAGTCTTCAGAAGACTGTAAAAACAATCTTAGGAAACGAAAACGAACTATTGCTAATTCCGACGACTCTGACGAACAAGAATCAAACCATAGCAGGGCTGTTCAAAGCCGGAAAAAACGAAGAAAAATTAGCAAGTCGGGAGACGAGTCAGCAGATGGGGGCAGGGGTGTCCAAAAACGAAAACAAAGGAAATTTCGCAAATCGGAAGATTCGGATGATAGTGACAGGGCTGTACAAAACCGTAGGAAGCATCGAAGGAAAAAATCATCGGATTCAGACGAGGTCGATGAACCTAGACGGGGTGATAAAAAGAGAACGCTTCAGAGGAGACGAAGAGCTGCTGTTGTGAACAAAAAGACGCTAAAACTTTTTAGTGACGATGAGGAGGACCCGTTGGTAAATACGAAAGAGGAGGATAATGATTCCAGCGTGCTAGAATTTTCTGAGAACTCTACCGATACGGATGATAATAGCAGTAGTAGTAGTGACAGTGAGGACAGTAGTGATGATGGCTCTATAGTAAAAAAGAGGAGGAGGAATAATAATACTCGGAGGAGGAAACAAAGTGACGACGATGAAGACTCTGAAGAAGAGGATCATGGGACCAAACGCAATTTGAGGAGGAGACTCAAGAGGGGCAAAAATAGTCGCAGTAAGGAGAAAAAACGGACGGATGAGAAAAATAGGCTCAGGAAGTTGCCCAAAAGGAATTGTGCACCACCTTCTGGGTCCAAGAAGTTGAAGGATATTTCTGAGGAAGAAAGTAAGTGGATTTTTTTTGTTTTCGTGGGAAAAAAGGTATTTTGCAGTTTTTATTGTGTTATCAACAACTGCATTTTGTAGAGTTTATGGAGCAAAGTGAAAGTGCAGCATTTTTAGTGTGTTTTGCATGCATTATCAAATAGATATGGATTCAATCGATCAAAAGACCACACAAATGCGCATCTTGTATGCATTTATGTAGTACGTACAGTTTGATTGGCAAGTTGTTTGTGAATGTAAGGAATATGCGGCATTTTTTAATTTCATTTACTTTGTCACTTTTCAACGCAGATTTTCTTTTCTAACTCATACTCTAATACTGTCTATTTCAGAATATACGATACGATATTTATTTGTCCGTTGCCGGTCGCTATATGTTATAGAACGATAACAATGCAGGATTAATAGCTAGTTTTGCAGAATTTTAAAGCAAACACAATTGGAATCACAATGCTAGCGATGCCTGATAACTAAACAAGCAAAAATAATGCTTGTAAATCTTTTCTGAAGTGGACTTTTAACTTTTACTGGATACTGTATCATTTTCTAGGCATTCAACTATCTCCTCTGTGAGAATATGAAATGAAAGGAAAATTCCAATGCATTTTTTTAATAGTGGAATTTCATTATTACTTTCATTTCTGACCGAGCTGTATTTTTACACTGGCCATTTCACATTAAAATTAGAATGTAGGGTCTGTTGCTTTCTAACAAAATGCCACTCGAGTCTGCGCTCCCCTATATCTCACTGACTAACTAAAACTAAAAGTAACTTCACTTCAAACTTTTGTGATGCCTGTGGCGTAAAGTGGATGTTGAAACACTCCTCGTCCAAACGATTCACACTGAAAAAATCTTACTATGCAATGTTGCTTAGGACGTTAATTCGATTCATGGTGTAGAGGAACTTTTGGTTTTCACCGGTCGGCACTCTTTCTAAACTATCACTACAGCGGTATGCCATTCTATTTGTATAGTATATGTGTAGGACAAAAATGAGGGGTACACCCGAAGCTGTGTAAAATCGTACATTTCTACGTGCGTAAATCTCCCAGCCAATCAGATCAGTAAGGAGAAGTTGGAAGTTTGCTCTGATTGGCTGGGAGATTTACGCACGTAGAAATGTACGATTTTACACGGCATCGGGTGTACCCTTATGATTTTGTCCATATTCATCTGAAGACTCACACATGTGTGTGCGTATGTGACGTAAATCTGTATTTTAAGGGAAAACAGCATTTCCCATCAATCAATAATATGAATGAATTTCCCAGGTGAAACTTGAATAACAAACTTCATTAACTTACACAGGTGTTTTGTCGTGCCAAGCACTGCCATCTAAGCAGTCCCTTTGTTTCCTATTATGCTTTCAGTTTGTTTTCAACTTTGGTGCTGACAAGTTAGTTGAAAATATTTTTAGTATTATTGTATTTTACAAGCTGAATATATCAACTGTTTCCATTTAAAATGTGTAGTTAGTTCAGATTATCTTCGAAATACATTTTTCACCCCCAAGCATGCATTTGAAACCGATCAGTACAACCTGCTGTGTGTTTGCATAGCCAACGTTTGTTTAGTTTGTATGCACCGTATGCACTATCCGACTGGAAACTTTGCAAGCTACCCCTAAAAAGCCTCACAAGTTCAAAATCTGCAATTTTTAGCTAAAAAACTAACTAAACTTAAATCCAGCCCATACCTGTATGGTATATGATAAGTGATTGAGTTGGTTCGTTTACTGAACCCATCCGGTGTATGCATATAAACATAGTAAGTAAGTAAGTAAGTGCTGACTGTAACCAGTTATAATGTGTGGAGTGCTGTGAATTAATTATTCATTCAGTCACTCACTCTATCTGTGTGTACGAAGCAATGCACTCAAGTTCTCATTTTGATTTCATAGTAGTTAGTTAGTTATGAAATATTCTAAGGATGAGTATAGTTGGATTGGATATAGTTAGTTTCCCATAAATTTTGCACCAGAGGTCAGATTCGGAAACAATCGGTGAACATTCTCCGATTACATTTTCCCATTGAAAAATGTGAGAAGTATTGTGATTGTGCAATTCGGCAGGATATGTGCGTTAGGTTAAGATAACGCAAATAACGCTATGTTTAAATATAAGCCGACGTTGTAATGTCAAATTAAAACAGTGTTATAGAATAGCAGGAGCGTTGGTTTCAACTTTCAACTGTTAGAGTTAAAGTTATGAATGTGTCTCACTAAAAGGGACATCCTACAATGTTAGTTTACCTTCCTGTCTATTCATACAGCAGTTTTTATGGAGCTATACCAATATATTGCATTACACGCACTTTTGTAGCTACTGGTGAGTTAGAACGCAAATGGGCGCATTGTGTGTTCTAAAAGCCTGAATGTGAAAAATGGATTGCCGGCTTAAAAAATAGCAATGTGAATAATCAACTAAATTTTTTTGTTTTTTGAATTGCAAGTATCTATTTCATAGTTTTTGTAATCTGTTAAAGTTGGCGTTGTTTTGAAATGCTCGTATCATTGTTTCATTTTGGTTCCCATTTATTGATTTATTCACGATTGTGCGTATCCAATATATTCATCAGGTTGTACTCACACACTGCTGAATTTTATCTTATTTGGCTTTGTGGTTTCCCGTAATTCGTATCCAGTTTTATTTTGTCAGCACCAAATCCTGCAAGTGAATTTACTCGTTATATGCTCTGCATGGTTCACTGGAATGCGTTTTGCACTACTACAGGGGACATAAAGTTAACAATTTTGACTATTGGAGTTTTAGGTGAGAAAAATGAGATTTTCAATTTTAATATAAATGATTATGTAGGTAGTTTTTCAATATCTGTATAACTAATTTTTTCTGCTGTCTCATTCATAATGAAATGTAATTTTTGGAATTTTCATGCATATTACATTTGATGTTACAAAATATTTTTAGCTAAATATCTTATTAAACTTTAACTTTACTTTTTCAAATTTAGCTTGTCACCGTCACAGTAAGTTAGTTTGTGTGTATATTATATTGCCTATTGATTCTGTGAGTGAATCGATTTCCAAATGCATAATACAAGTGTGCTACCGCTTTCGCCGCATTTATGTCATAGTTTCTTTGGTCTTAGTCTTTTCGCATACAAAATTCACGTGGTAAGGAAAAGTCAACAAACTAATATAGATTCCCATTAACTAACTAACTATCACAATTTACATACTATTTCATCACCCAGTAGCTAACAAACTAACTAACTAACTATTTCTCATTTGTAAAATTCGTAGCTTTCAAACCATTGCCTGGACTCATCCTTACAATGTTTTTAAAGCCACGAATATATTCTTCATTGTGATGCTGCATGTAATGCATGCAAGCAAAGTCTTTGCAATTTTTTTGTGCCAGCTTTTATGCGCCTCAGCGAAGCGACTATCTCTCATGCACTTTTGTATAGCAACTATTTAACTAACTAACTACTATCATCGTATGTTGATTCCATATATATATATGTTAGTTAGTTAGGTATTGGTTATATGTTGCAAGTTAAATCCAATAGTTAGCTAACGAGGCCAACGTAGAGCATACAAAGCTAAAGATATAGTAGCTAACTTACCTTATTTGGAACAATATTGTTCCTCTTTTGATATTGCTGGGATCCTGGAACTCACTTTTTCTCCAGGGAACCACTTATGCACACAAATACGGTGGCATACCAGTGATAAGGAAATTCATTATTAGCATGTGTGTGTATCGTTCTAAGTAACTAACTATAACCAAAGCCATAGTAAATATAGTGGTCTGTGTTTTCTGTATATTTAGTTAGTTATAGTTAGGTGGCTGCAATAACAAAAAATATCTCATTCCAGATTCCAATTCCAGTTAGTTAGTTAGTTAGTTAGAAACCTTATGCTGTTTGTGCGGTTTTGCTACTATTGAGCAGATTGTAACGCTATTTGAAAGTTTTAATACAATGCTGTTGAATCTGTTCGTGGTGTGAGAGAGGGGGTTTGAAGACCCGAATGGAATTTTAGTTGTTTGTGTGAAAATGTTTCGCAATGACATTATGTGCAATCCATTGGAGAGTCAAATGTTTGAGTTCATTTATTTCCCCGAGAAACGGATGTACTATAAAATATTGTGTAAGTTATAGTCATGTTGAAAGAAAGTTAGAGGATGTAGAAGAACAAATAGGAGATTTGTTAGGAGTATTTCTATTTTGGTTGAAAAATGAAAAACTAAGTTTTTGCCACGTATACAATGATTATGCTAATAAGAATTGAAGTGAATATGCATTCATTCAGATTAGCGATTTTTCTGATCAACGTATTGAAAATGTATAAATCTTTTGTTTTATTTTTCTCAGGTGGAGAAGAAGCTGTAAAGCGGCCATCAGACGAAGAATGGATAATGCATGACGAGCTGGGTAAAAAGAAGAGACGAGTGGTATTTGGTGACGGCTCAGATTTTCAAAGACCTGGATGGGAAGAAGAGCTGATAGACTTTAAGAAAAAGTTACGAATGCCCTCAAAATTGATCCAAGTGGCCAAACCGTCTTCTTTGTCACAATCTTCGACTTCTGGGATCGGAACTGCGTCTTCTGTTTCTGCGTCCGAAGTGAAGAGTACAATCTCACCTGCCAAAGAGAACAAAAGTCCGACAAAGTCCCCAGGCAAGAAGGGACAGAAAAGTATAGCATCGGAATCAGGTATGAAACTAAACTAACCAAATGAAATGTACAAATGGAAGCATTTTGAATTGATCCTTGTTTAGAACTATGGGCAGTTTTTGGATCGAAATTAAACTATCGCCGTTTTTAGTTTCAGTAGTGAATGATTTGATTTTTGTACAAAATAATTCCCTTGCATATGCCAAAAATTGACATTTCAAAATTCAATTGGACTTGATTCATATTGACCTATTTATAAATTAAATTTCAAAGCAATTTTTTTTCATGTTTTCGCAAACTAAATGAATTTTTCAAGCCGTTTCTGTTAAATTCTGAAGACTTTTATGTGATCTTGGAGGTAACATGTATTATTTCCAAGCTTTCGCCATTATAATTGATCAAAACTTTTGTCCTGGGCAGTCGCAAGTAGTCCAGCAAAAACGCCAATTAAAACTCCCGTCATAACTAACAATGGAGCCCCCATGGAGAAGAAAGGAACGCCCGGGAAAGGGAAAAGAAGTGCCAAAAGATCGGACAGTAATGATATGGATGACCCTGCGATTGAAAAAGCTGTGGAGAAGATGAAAGCTATTACAAAGAGAGAGCAAAAGACGAGTTCACCCAAAGGTGGCCCTAATTCAAAATCTAAACCTAATGCTAGTAATAATGGAAATGCTAGTACTACTGCTACTACTACTACTACTAATCATAGTAATGGTGAGAAAATCTTACTCAGATTCTTTAATTGTTTCGAGAGATTTTTTCTTGTAGGGTAGACTTTTTAAAACATTTTGAATTTATGGATTCGCTTACAGTTTCAAAGAGTTTGACTTGCGTATGGTTTTGCAAAGTTTTCAGACTATATTAGATTTTTTTTGTGGATTTTTTTGGGTCTAACAAAAATTAACTTTGTATATGAAAATGGAAATTTCGGGGTAGTATTATCATAAAAACCCTTTTTTTAGAGAATTTAAAAGCATATATAAACAATGTTCACGATATATAGTATTTTGTACATTTAACTAATTGGGTTGCAAAAGTGCAGACTACTGAAGACCAGAAAATATATTTTTTATGATCTGCTCTGAATTTATGGTTACATTTGTTGATTTTCTTTTGCTTACCTTCACCTATCGATGTAATATTGAAAGCAATATGTTTTGTAACTCCGATTGGGAGAATCTACGTTGAAAACTATCTATCGAATCGATGTACATAAGCATAACTGTCACTAACAAATATAATTAATTTATAGAAATCCAGCTATTACCTACACCGGGACCCGCTGGTACAAAATTTAATAAGAAAATGTCGATAAAATCCGTTTTCGGAGTGGAACTACCCGAACCTAGTCAGAGTCAGAAGTCGGAAGAAATCTCAGCAGCCACTACCCCTGTAGTCACTCCTACGCCTACACCTGTGAAGAAACCGCTCCGAAGAAACAAATTCAAAAGTGGGTTTGACTATATGCGGAAAAAGAAGAAAGTTGTGAATCATTTAGCTGCTGATGGATCTGTGATTCCTCCTCCCCCGAAGAGAGTTAAGGTGAGATTCACTTTTTGGGTTAAAACAGGGGTAATTTTGACTTTTCCCATTCTGGGACGTTTGCTTATAAACAGAACCTGTGCGTAAAGGATTTATTGACTGCTCATATTTGACTATCTAAATATTCATTTATATATTGTCTTTGAAAGCTTGGTTTTAAAATAAAATGTCATCCTCAACTATCCCGTCTAATTCTTTACCTAATATCTAAATATTGTTGACTGTATGAACAGTATTTAGTTCTTTAAACGGTGGTATTTTGTTAGCTACATTTTCTGATTTGAATCAATTTTTGACTAAAGAAACACTTTTGGATTGTGAAAGTCCTCTCAAAAACGTTTACACTCCCTAAAGACAAAGAAAAGCGTTTTTTCACACGTTTATGAGACTAGGCTATCGAAAATGTTCTTAGAATTTTGTTTCACTATAGAGAATTTAAGTAACAACTTTTGAATTAGGTATAGTTAATCACTGACGTTCTGACGTATTTTCTGCTGACTTTTACACTGCAAACTAACTGCTACAAACATAATACACTTTTTGACAATCTGAATGAATGCTGAGGCTGAACTGAATGTTTTTAAACAGTAGATATAAAATAGTTCCTAGTTAGTTGAAATTATTGGCTGACCCTGATCTGCTTTTTATTTTCTGTGTGAATCTTGCAAAAATGATGATTGATTGGGTGACAATGCGACTTGGCGCTTCTTCATCTCCATTCGTCCTTAAATTTCATCCAAACTATTTCACTTCTTAACTGAGTAAGTCAGTTTTTTCGTACATTTTCTCACGCAATGAAAGAATTGATTTGATTACCAAATCCTAACTCACAGTAATTATATTATGAGACCCAATAACTCACCACACTGGATGACTCCTCTTTGGTACAAACATTTTTGTTCAATGTATTTATCGAATGTTCATGATATAAAAATAAAACACTGCAATAGTATTTTCTAATGGAAACTTAGCAAATCGTCAGTATGTTGCAGTACAGTTAACTTTTTCTGCATATAAAGTGACACATCTACAAAAAAAGTTTACAAAAACTGTTTATGAACACTCCAACAACAATCAATAATTCCGCAAAAACAAAGTCGATGGCGTCAAATCGTCTCATTCATTTTTCCCGCAGAAACGAATTTGCTCATAATATAATTGTGTGTAGTACCAAGAGTTCATCCATTGTATTTGTTATCACTGGAAACAGTATCGAATGCCTGAAAAATATAGGTTATAAAAATCATAATATATGTATGGCACAGACTGTGATCGAAAAGAATGTGACCGAGGAAGATGTGGGGAACGAAGTGCGAGGATTTGTGCTCAACAAAAGTTTAGGGGAAACTCTGCTCCATCGGGCATCTCGACTAGGATATCCCGATGTGGCTGCCTACTCGCTGCAACATGACCTGTGTTCTCCGAATTGTAAGGACAATGCGGGATACTCGCCCTTACATGAGGCTTGCATGAAGGGTCATCTGGAGGTGGCCAAGGTCATGTTGGCTTATGGTGCCAATCCCTCCCAAGGTGCTCCTGGTGGAATTAGGTAAGGCAATACAAAATTTCACCTGGTTTTTTGTGTGTCTCAAGGCTGGAAAATTGATGTACAGTCGAGAAAAGTTTTAACATATGTAGGAAGGAAATTTTCGGGAGCTATTCCCAATTTTAGAATGTTAAAACGACATGTACAATAGCGATTGATATATACTTTGTGTGTTCAATTTGGCGTTTTCTAAAAATAACTGTAAAAACATGTGTTTTTTATTTTCCAGACCATTACACGAAGCCTGTGAGAACGGGCATGTGGAGTTGGTACGACTTTTGATCTCATACGGAGCGGATCCCCTGTTGGCCACTTACGCGGGTCAAACTCCCCTGGAATTGGCTGAGTCACACGAGCCAGTGAAAAGGCTGCTGGAGCAACATATCAATGATGTCCAAGGGCGACTGGAGCGGACTTGGGAGTTTCGGGGCACAGGCAGTTGGGCTGAGGCTCCTTATCAGAATGGGTTCGATGTGACTGCGGGAGCGCCTAGTAATAGAAGTGATCTCTGTGATGACCTTGTTGGCAGTAGTAGTGACTGCGAGTTGGAGTTTGAGAGCAGTGATAATCCACTACCTGTATTATATAAGTTGAAGGTGAGCACGAATATTTTGAATTGTGGACTTTTTTTTGTTTATCAATTAAGTAATGTATCTGAAAAGTTATACTTGCTGTCATTTCCAGGATGAATCGTCATATTACGTGCTGCTTAATGACTTGCTGTCATATGTGGGCCAAACGAAAGAGCGATTCTTGAAGTCTCACCCTGTAGCCCAAACTGTGGAGCTGAATGCCAATGATTTCCTGGAGGAGGCTCATTGTTGTCAACTTTTGGGAGAAAAGTTCACCCTCTCTTCGTCTTCAGATCTGCTCACGTTGATCAAGTATGATGACTGGGTCAAGAAAATGCTCAGCATTGAAAGCATTTTTATAAAGTAGGGGTAGTTGTAGATTTTTATGGAGAAAATGGGTAAAACGAAATCTAATGTTTTATGATGGTGGCATCCGAAATTTGGAGTATAGGGAATTATTAGGTGTGGCAGTTTAAGTTTGAAAAAACTGATAACTACACACACAAAAATGTATACCAAAAACTGACTGTTGTATGCATGTAAATACAAAGTTACTTTGTACTAAAATATAAAGTCATGTACTAATTGTAACTATTAAAAGTTAGTATATGTAATTTGGCATGTTTCTCAATGTAGAGTTTTGGAAATATGGAGGATTTTTTTACCTGTTAGTTAGTTATTTAGTTAGTTACCTGTGAAATTTTTATGAATAAGGATAACGTGTTCAGTTTTTAACACAATTTTGTGTTCACACTTATTACGTTAAATTATTTTCTGTTATGAACTGTACAATTTTAGTTTTTGTTTAATTAGTTAGTAATAGCTAGGGGTTCTTTTGTAAAGTTTCATTATTGTGAACAGAATATAATAATTTTAATAGATTGTACGAACTAACAAACTGTCATTGTTCTGTAAGTGAATTATATATATGTTTTGTGCAATAAAATGAATTTTGAAAGTTGATGGGTCATTACTAAACTTTATTATTTAATTTTCGGGTTTCAGATGAACGTAAAAAACTTTGTGCTGGGTGTGTTTAATTGGTTTCAAAATGGTGAGAAAACAAAGATAACTTACTGCATAATTTAAGTTATAAACAGACCCTGCACCCGTGGCAAATAAAGATGAATTTCTCGGATGAAATGTTCCCAACCATTTGTCAAATGTTCAATTTTTTGTGCTAAACTGAATTACTGAATCTGAAATCAGATTTCCCGAAGTCTGTTTCAATCACCCCCTACGGATCACAGTGGGTCAACAAAAATAATTTTTGCATTCAAAAGTTGAAAATAGCATTTTCTGCGTTCAAATATGCCATGTGATAATGATTTTGGGAATGGAAAACCGAAGAAAATGGACGTTTTCCTGATTCAGGTATTATTTGTGTAGAAATGGTATTCAAATTAATATGTTCCGATTTGATATAGACAGGGACAGGATGACAGGAATGAAGCCGATGAAACTATCGCGCACAGCAGGATATACCTAAGGCATCCATAGAGGGAGTTCCAGGAGCTTTTGATTTACCTGATGATTAATAAAAAAGTGAAATTGTCGCACTTCTCCCAGCACTATTTATTTTAAGTTGAATACACATAACTAGGTGAGCAACAATTTTTTTCATATGTGTATCACTTATGAATTCTGGAGCAGTTGGTCTTCAGGATTAAAAAAAGATATCAACACATTACGAACATTACGAGTTCAAAATAAGACAATAACGCCTGGTCACAAGCAACTTTGCCTGTTTATATGGGAGGCATGGGATTACGTAGCACAGCTGAACTGTCTTTATCGGCTTATTTAGCCTCGGTTCACAGTGTTACAAATCTTGTCTCTTTAATTATTCCAAACAAAAATTTTGAAAGTTGTTTTAACGATGCCTTGAATCATTGGAATGACAATTTTGGATCTTTTGACAAACCCGATATTTGCAAAAGCTTGCAAAGTTGTTGGGAAGATGTGTATTTGACAAAAAAATTGGAGTCGCTCTCCATTGGCCTTGACGATCAAGTATCTCAATGTCGTTTACTTGCTTTATCCTCTAAGCATGCAGGAAAATGGATCGATGCTTTACCTTCATCTTCTTTAGGTACTTTTTTAGATAACGATACTCTCCGTATTGCTACAGCATTAAGATTGGGAATAAAAATTTGCGAGCAACACACTTGTATTTGTGGAGCAACTGTACATGAAAATGGTTTTCACGGACTAAGTTGTCAAAAAAG
>Ga0210040_10005619_pt1 | contig 15911 bp, 7 predicted proteins | sample CryGeyCG12114_NA_FD_185462 | JGI IMG/M metagenome (GOLD analysis project Ga0210040, IMG submission 185462) | Groundwater microbial communities from aquifer - Crystal Geyser CG19_WC_8/21/14_NA (SPAdes) (version 2) | ecosystem: Environmental > Aquatic > Deep subsurface > Groundwater | place: USA... | reverse complement strand
TTGATTGATTGATTGATTGAAATTCGTTTATTTCAGTGACAACAATACATAATCTGTGTTACAAATTCTTTTCAGTATCAGGTCACTATGTTTAAAAAATGAAAAACAAAAATGGTCAAATATCTGTGTCACGGATTCTAATTTACATTATAATAACAGTAATCGCAACTATGCATTAAAAGTAAATATATTCATCTCTACGTTTTAGTAGAAGGTGTGCCCTGAGACGCATTTTGAAAAGTTGAAAGTTGCTTGTGACAAGTGGTGTGAATGAATGACGATCCTATAGACATCTAATATCTCATATATAATGGTTGTAAACACTTGAAATAACTCAAACTAAAGCGTCTCATTCCAAAACAAATGACTGACTAAATCCCGTTTCCAAAGCTATTGCTCCAGGAATGTATTAATTCAATTGTAAAAACTGCGAGTTTCATTATAAACAGCTGACCATAGCATAAATACTTAAACTGGTACTAAATACATTAGATAGCGAACATACATATAAGATTTAGGTAAATGTTGCTGCAGCATATAAACAGTGGATAAATTCTTCCCCTTACTGCCTTAAACATGGTGATCATATGTACAAGGCCACAGGCAGTATACTTTGTAATCCAGTTGTGTTGAGAATACTTTTTTGCTGAGTAGGTGTACTTCTAGTGTTAAACCATAGCCTTACCGTATCTTGATGGACAAGATGTGCATTCTTTTAAAAATAATATTATGAATATCAAATCTCATCCAAATTTCCACAGTAGCTTACCATACATTTCGGTGACAGCCAGACAGACGGACAGTTTCTTTAATAAGTGGATACGCTTCAATATACTACTAGATAAAAAGTAAGGGTTATTGAAAGGTCAAGTTTAACTTACATAAGCATTGTTCGTCACGATGAACAAAATGGGGAGCCATTTGTGTTAGAGTGGTGGTGGCTGTGATTCATGCATAGAAAATTTCAGTTTGTCTCAACTCTCAACTCACCTGTTGTATCAAATGACAGCAGATTTCGATCTGTTATGGTTGACTAACTCAAAATCAATCTATGTCACTATCCCCTCCTTTTCTATTTTTTGAACCTTTTTCTTTGTGTAAATCCTAGTTCGATTACAATCTGAGGGTATAAAAGCTCTAAAGTCCTGGAGCTAACAGGTAGTTACAAATTTCACTCTAAGGCGTCAAGTCCTAAGATTCTTCTAAACAAGATTGCAACGTTTGTATATCATTTCTAATTTCACACTCATTCCTCTCTCATAATACAACAAGCTTTGTTTTCAAGGTTTCGAAATATTCTAGGTTTTCTAGTAATTTAGAATACTACTTTTAGTATGGCTCAGGTGGGGAAAAAATTAGCTTTGATTTTTGCATTTGTGCAAATTAGTTTTTGCGTGCTCCCCATCAATGCCATATGTGACAGTTCTTCAGAACAAGAAGGGATCATTGATACTCGTCTCCTCGGAATAGTCGGAGAGGACAATTCAGGATTTTCTGGCACTCTAGATTCTCAAACGTACGATAATTCGAGAATTCCGATGCAGCTTCTTCAGAAACTAGGGACCCGAAGTCGTTTATCTGGACCCCCATCGCTCTCCCGATTCTTAAACCAGGGCACATTTCCTATCCAGAAACGACCACAGAAGGGGCTATGTAAGAATATTTTAAAACTTTTAATTAATATCCTTGACATGTAAGTGCATTGAGCAAGAATTTCGTAATTGTGAAGATTGTATTGGACAAATAACCGTTGTTGCAAGTTGTGAGAGCAACAAGTAAATAGTAGGAGTAGCAGCAGTATACAAGAGATTTAGTTAAGCTATATTTATTCAGGGCTGTCATACAACTAGGGTAATAAATTATTGTTTTTCTCATTTATTTTACCAAAAAAAGTGCTAGATGTTGGAGATTTTGTGAACCAGAATGACAAAGAAGCTCCAAAACAACGTCTGGGTCAAGGAATGAGAAGCAGTGGGTGAACAACGGCTGTTTAGAATTCTGTAAGCTTTGGTGAAAGTAATTCATCATGTACAAAGCGGCAGATGGACTTGTCTATGTATAGGATGGGGAAAGTGACACGTTTTAAAAACTCTGGACTGCTAAAACGGATTGGCTACATTCAATTGCAATTCCTCCTCGGGATATTTTCAAACTAAATGACTTGAATATAGTTGTCTACACTAATACTTTGGCTGAAGGCATATAGAAATATATGTTGTAGTAGTATGCAACATAGTTAATTAAATAATTTTTTAGGTTTAGTCAAAAAAATTTGATTTGTTTGCAACAGCCTGAGACAGTAGTATTAGTAAGTATTTTTTTGTTATTCAGTATTCGTAGCAATCTCGGTAATTGCTAAGAATATATTACATGTATTTTTTGCAATTAAGAATAATGAAAAAGTTCTGAATGACACAGACAAAAAATAAAGATATGACGTAGAGTTAGAAATGAAACTTTGTTACGCGTTAGAAACTGTACATTTATGTACAAAGGGTATTTTTTGCGCTCTTATAGTTTCCTTGATATCTTAAGTTCATCTTGTGAATGCAAAAAAAAAAAAAAAAACGGACATGCATGCACGTTCGTTTTGTGGGCCAGCCCGTGAGTTCATTTAGTGGCAGCTGTGAGTTCAGCATTTGATGTATTTAGTGAATTATTTCTTCATGTTAAGCTAGTTATATTGCTAAATGACGCAAGAGTTCTAAAGTATTTAGAGTTTTGAAAATAAATCCAGTTGCGTTAATATTCATTTTCTGTAGAGTGGAGTGTTTACTTTGGTTGCCTTACTACCTTCATGGACTACTTTCTACAGGGTGGAGCTAGAGCATAATATCTTCATTAAAAAATGCAAAAATTATCGTTCACTATAGTTTATCTGGAGACGTTGGATTCTCGCAAAACTCTTGGGGGAAAAAAATCTCACTTTTCTCAGTTTTCACGATTGAAGCCTTAGTAAAACTTGTAAAAAAGTGTAATTTGAGACGAACTGACGTGAAAATTATACATTTTTTCATTCGCAATTACGCTTCAGGAGCAGTCATAACTATGAAAATTTAGCAACGAAAACCAGGATAAGAATGTCGTTTTGACTGCTCAACAGTGACTAGACAGTGTACACTTCTTCAAACAAATTTTCTTTGGATAGCCAGCCACCCACATTTTAAAGAGAGCCGTTAAAGACGCTAATTGTTTCCGAACGGGCTTCAAATGCATGTAGCACTGTTCATTGAGTGAAGCCGTTCCATTACTAACACGGCAAATTGCCCCATCAATAGGCAATTCGGGTCCTATTTTGTGGGGTGGTTTGGTTGCTGGACATTAGTTCACAGAACATTGGGTTTAAATGCAATCCCACTTCGCCTACTTATATGTTCCTTGTCCTCCCTTTCATTATGACATTCATAGCTCCATGATTATTAATGTTGTTTCATTCATTTTCTTCTCCTTGTTTTTCTCCCTACGCTTCCCACACAGTTCAAAACGTTATAAAATCGAGTCTTAAGTAAACTGCGTTACTGCAAACAGTCAATTTCTTGACTTAAGTCCACTCACATATCATTTTCTCGAGCATTTGCAAATTAAACATACGCAATTTGTAAGTAAATTGTTATCTAAGGTTGGTCATTTCCATACTCTGCGCACATGCTTTCAAGTGTGAAGCTCTATAGGAAATTCCATGTTGGGTGAACTTTGGTGAAATTGGCAAGTTTGCTCATTAAAGCTATAAGTGGTACATATTAGAAGACTAAAGCGATGAAGATATCTTTGTGCCATCTAAATTGAATTAGTGTATGAAATGCTAGTGGGCTATACGGAAAGCTTGTCTGACAAATTGCAGTTGCCAATTTCTGTTTTGTGGGACAATCTTGTATGCCATGTAGTTAAATCCTTGTCCTTAACTAGAGTACTTTGGTAGTCACTACTGCAGCTTGAATTGCTCACAGCAAAAGAACCAACGTATAATATTTAGTTGTTGCCCTCACGTCATCCATTTTCTTGCTCTACATTACGTCTAACCCTTTTGTTTTTTTCCCAGTCATGTTTCCCAATTCTAATATTTTACTTTCTTCCTGAGCAGTAGTTTAGTGCACACCCCCTCACCATCCGGAAGCAACAAAGTATTACAAGCAGTTTGGCATTTTCTGTTGCATAAATCTTGCAAATGAACTCAGTACCGTCAGACAAGGCACAAAGAATGGAATATATCCTGTCCCATGGCTGAAAAGACACCAAATGGCTTTTCAACCCATATGGAATGAGAAGATAAAAGAACCCTTTGCCTTCAAAGTCCTTTCATTATTCCGAAAGCTGTCTTGTAGCACACTCCTACATATATATATTTGCACAAGCCATGCAATTAATAGAGTTTCCAGAAATTTCAATATGTACTTTAGTTGAATCTCATTACTATGAACCTCATGACCGCCACATGGGCCGCCGCACACACAGTGTCAATCTGGAACCATCTTTTGGCAGTTCCCAAAGTACACAATATGCACAGCAACTGGAAACGACCAAGTGATCATTGTAAAGAGCATGTTTTTTTTTGCATTCCCATGTAAAGCTAAACAATTGGCATGCATTCGTACTCTACAGTATTAGTGAGTCGGTACCAAGAAAAAAGGATATTAAAGTTTCAAATGAATTGAACATTGGGAGAAAAAAAATGTGAGCACTATGTGCTTTGCATTTCGTTCCGCAGAGCAGACATGAAGAGCCAAATGTGGATGGCTTGTGCGAAACCTAATACACTCGGTCGACAGTAAGAATGGAAAACAACGCAGACACTTGGGAGAGGAACACGAGTCATTCGTGTGTGAATCAAAAGTGAAATGAACCCCCTCTTGTCCCTACACTGGCGAATGTCTGGAGGAAACGAAATGGCAATTTATCAGTTCAGCCATGGTCATAAGGCTTTTTTGAATCTCGGTTTAAAACAGCCATGTTTGCTTATAGAGACTGAAAGCCATTTCCCGCTTCATCATTGTCACACACATGGAGGCAACATACTATAGATAGTGCCAATTTCAACAAAATTAACTAGCGGACTGGATACGCAAAGATAATAGTGCAGTTTGTTATTTAATCATGCCCTGATATCCCATAGCCGAGAATATTTACTTTATTCTTACTCCCAGTCAGAAGACAATCTAACTAACCAACTAAAGAGAGCAACAGTGCAAGTACATAGTAAATAGTTATGTATATTAAATCAGAAAACAAGTTCGTTGATATTTTTTCTACCCTTAGGAGATCCCAGCAACTCACTTTTGAAATAATGAGACCAGACTCAAAGGCTTTAGCCATATAGTTTGTACGTCTAAGACTACAAGCTTTATGTCAGCATAGGCAACATCAATTATAACACAAGAAACTATTAAGGGGGGAAAACTGGAGGGAGGGAACGAAAAGTAAATGAGTTGGACAGAGAATAAGTGGAGCCTTATGGTAGGAGCTCGTGATGATCACAATGATTCTTGGAGGATCCAGCAGTCGTGGGCGACCAGTTTGTAATTGTGATGTCATCAAATGAGGAAACCATCATTACACAGTATTGGCACACATACTCCATGCAATGAGATTCAAGTTAGTTAGAAGGCGGTAGCAGTGGTACCCTGTCCTTACATACAACATACAATAGCCAGTAGAGCGAATATACTGTAGTGAAAGGAGGAAAGAGAATACACTACATATTATTATACGAAGAGGGTTTTTTTTCATCCCAAAAGTTTGTTGCACGAATGGGAAGAAAGTGTGCGTCACATTGAGGAGCTCCCATTCCCAAGCTATATATAGGGCACAACTCAAGTCTACCAAATTACTGTCCCACAAGTGCTTTTTGACAGAGCAGTGGAAATTTTGTCGTCTCCAGAGTCCAGTCCAATTTTCTTGGTGCGTATAATATAATACTAGAAGCAAAGGGATTAGAAAGCCCCGAGTATTTTTTCTTCAGTTTTTCATTGGATTTGAGGATTAACAGGTCCCGTCATATCTGGTCTGCATTTTGTTGCAGCTGAACAAGTTCAACAACTTGAGGAATTTGTCTTACCCAATTACTACAATTTCAATTGATACAATGGTAAGTGTGGTCTTCTTTGTCTGTTCATCGGGATTTTACTGGTTAGCAAGTAACTTAAGAGGATTAGGTAGCCAAATCATGTATTCTAAGAATCAGATTGATTTTCTTATATTATTTAGCTATACACTGAGAGATTCACAAGCAACATTGCTAGCAATACTTTTCAGTGGAAAAGGCATTTTCACGTTCATTGTGTCTGTCTAAATACACAACTTGAAGATGTTGGGTGGAAGCACTAACTGACTGAACAAAAATTACGCAGCAAATTAGCATATCCTTAAGTTTTTTAGATGATGTAGAGATAACCTTGATTTAAGCACGTAGTCAATGCCACGGACATATTTCCTAGTCTTGCAACAAGCATATGGGAACCTCATGCGGTGAAAGCATCATGTGTGTGGCGAAGTGTTTATTTTTCTAAACGCGTGTTAGGAGAAATGTGAATGGAGGCTTCCTTTTTACAGTAAAACTGTCCATCAAATCAAAAACCAATTTTTTCCACATGTTCATGAGTTAAAATTTTCACATCACGTTTTCAATTAATAGCTGTATAAGTTATCACGTGGGACTGGTTTTAAGATGACAGTAAAAGCTGTATCCGGCTCCACTCTATCTATTGTAATTGAAAATACTTTGATTTGGATTTCCTTATTCTTTGTATTCACTTTTCAGCAAACTTACTGCGTTTTGCGTGAAAGTTACACTAGTAAATCATTTAAGAACATGATTGTAGAACGTTTCTCTCACAATGCCCCACAACATTATAAGGGGAACAATAGTAGTTGCTTTGGACAGGAAGTTGTATTCTGTATTGTCAAATGCATTAAGCTTACATCCTGGGTTGCCTAAAAAACCAATACAGTTAAATAAAGCGTGTAGAACGCTACGATATCGATAAAAACATTGTTCTCTGCTATTCCAATTATTACGTTGCCCCGTCTTTTAGTAAAGTTTCAATTAATTGCTGCTGGCTGATCTTGAGTTCTCTAAAGCCAAAAAAGTTTGAAACCTATCACACAGGCTCAAAGTGATGGATAATTTTTAAAAACTTTGTTAGATCTATTCATCGTAAACATATCCATTGAAATTTACCTAGATAAAATAATATTTATGTTTGCCTTTGTACTTGCCAAGTGAAGTCTAAACTCCCTAGTACTCAGTAGAATCAACAACAGTAAAAATGGAGTTGAAATCAAAAATGTTATTTTTGGGATGAGATTCGCTCCTTTTCATGTTTGTTTGCATAGTAGGAAATATGATAATACTTGAAACTTTATAATCTAACAGTTTCCAAACATTCAGATGTACAATAAAAAGCTTTTTTAATACCTGGGGCGTTCACAGGTCATAAAAAGTAGGTTTACTAGAGTTAAAATAGTCAGAAGCTATGTCGCTCACTGTAGTTTGCATTGAGTGAAGGAAAAGAAGTTAACAATTTGATGTCAGATAGCGTGTTAACAGGCTATACCTCTTCATACTGACACTTTGGGAAACGATCAACTTTTTTGTCGCACCAACAAAAAATACAATACAACAAACGGAGGCATTCTATACACGATACTTTAAATTTTAAGGTCTTCAAAATAACACGCTCTATATTACTCTGAGGAAAGTTTCATAACTTTGGAAATTTAACATTTGCATGATCCTAAAGCACTGACTCTATTATATGCATATGTTGCGAGTTGCTATTGACACCATGTGTCTGGCAAGCCAATCATAAAAAACTGACCCTCTTCGTCCAGGATAATTCGTTCTGCAGGTCGCAAAAATATTGCATGATAAAGTAAATCAGTTCACATCTGGGAAAATCTGCACATTCAGTTAATCCCTGTATGATGATGTTAATCAACTTTTTATTGCATTGCCATCTCTTTTGGGTCACACTCCGTGCAGATGCCACGTGGAATGTCGTTGATCCTTCTTGGATGTTTTATAGCCCTGTTGGCTCTTGTCCACTGCTCCTATGCTGTCCCATTCTACTCATCTGGGTATCCAAGTGCCAGGTAAGCTTTACGGAAACACATAACAACTATATTTCATGCCATACTACTGCTCTTCCGTCTAATAATACTGAAGTGACGTGTATCTCATGATTTATGCCCACTAGTGATACCAAAATGTATATACAGGGTATTTCAGCACTTCACATTTTATCTACCAAAAATGGCTACAATAATTGGGACAGTTAGGCCAACTTTGTCATGTACAACCAATATTACAGAAATCTGAAGATAAATATTTTTCAGTTTGTATTATAAAGATGAGTTCTTTTGCAAACGAGGTTGCCAAGAACAGATTGTATTCCTATAGAGATAGAAAACTCTAGTCTTGGATAGAAAGCAGAAGAAAATACTTTGTAGTAAATGAATTGTATAAGAATCAAGGGAGCACGGATACACTTGAAAAACCGACTGATGTGATAGAATTAGGATAGGAACACACTTTATAAACAGAATGGACCAGATGGGTACACTAATTGGAGAATAACTAAGGAGATTTAGCAGACTGAAAATGTGTCTTTTAGTAAAGAAAGAGAGACAGTTGCAAGGGAATGGAGAATATTGCTGCTAAAACTCCTACTCACTCTCTCACTCAATTGATCAAAGAAACACGACGATTTTATTAAGTTTAATCAATCATTAATCTTGAGCCTTTTCACCAGTTGAGTCTCTATTAAAACATATGCTAGGGAAGGTAAATTAATTTTCAATATGTCTTGTTTCTGACGTCGTGAAAATGAACATTAGAATATCAGCAACATAAATCATACCCATCACACATACTATACTGCATGGTGAATGAAAACTAGGAAATTCTCAAATATCTTAGCTACTATACAATGCTCGTTATGAACTATTGTATGACCCAATATATTTACGAAATGCATATCCTTAGCATGACAGGGCCTTTCTTTCCACTTGAATAGCGTAGGCGAAAGCATAAAAGTAAAGCGTTAGAAATGTAGAAAATGCGAGCTTTCACTCCAGCTTTCATAACACTCAATTCCAATGCTATAGATATGGAGGAAACCTTTTAGGAGGAGATTGTAGTTGTAACGAAAAATTTTATGAACAAAAAACACAGTAAAACTCTTGAATGAACTAACCCGTAACCACTCGTAAACCTGCCTTAAAGTGTGCAGAATAAAGCAGGCAGGCAAGTTTTGTCATCTCATTTTATTTTAGCATCATTGATTTCTGTATACCTTGAAAAATCACTGCATCTTTTTAATACACTATCCCATATAGTGTTGCATAGCTTAAACAGTTTAAATTGCATTATTGTCCACATAGTCATCAGCATCATAGTTAATAGTAAGGGTCTAATAACGTACTAGGACAAAAGGGGAGAAAAACAAAGTCGAAAGTCTTCCTGCATCATGCAGTCAGTGGATATTATAATATCACAATTTTTTATAGGATTAGGAAATCCAGATAGATAACTGCAGTGTCATAAAAGTCCTACTACAACATCGCAAAAACCATAATTCAATGAACTGCTTGTAAAACAGAGGCAAGTATGTAGCAGTAGAAAAGTAAAAGAAAAAAATGTACAATGACAATTATTACGTTGTAAAAGCCGATGCACCGGGAATTTAAAGTTCAAGTATTGATGTTCTTGCTTGAGCTTGCTTGGGTTGTCATCGTTTCGTTTTCGGCATTCGTTTTCAACGTAGATTCTCCCAATCGGAGTTACAAAACATATTGCTTTCAATATTAGGTTGTCATATATGAATTTAGCTTCATGAATTAGTAAGAAGTTTTAATTTCCCGTTAAAACTTCATGAAAACTGAACTACCCGATCAACCTGGTTTTTGTTCAATGAATGATTCCAGCTAACTTTTACAGTAACACTTCCGCAGTCAGCATCATCCACAACATCAGTAGGCAAAAAGATCTTCATAAATGTCCCTTCAAATGTTCAAAAAAACCGAATTACCTGCTTCCCAGGTTATATTTGGCTCACTTTTGAACTGGACAAATAGAGAGTTCTAAAACATGTGGGCTAAATTTCATCAAATTCACCGCAATCCGGCAGTCCATAAAACAACAAAATTTGTTATTAACAATTATTAAGCATATAAGATTCTGACGCTCCGAATTTCAAAGAAATAATTGATCGGTTTTGTTCATCTTCACACAACGAACTTCTTTCCTTTATTATATTCATACAAATGACATATCCTGGTTCGTTGAGTCGTCCTCCTTCGTGAGTTTATGCTGCGGACGGAGCGTTTCCAATCGGTAGCTATCGTTTAGCTAACACGACAAAACTTGGTTCACTTCACAGTTCACACATCTTGTCGCAGAACATTTTTGGCAAATGCTCAGATTAAAACACTTAAATATATGGACACTTCGCAGCTAACTAGAACTAACTTATTTTTATGCGTCTTATATTACTGGTCACTTATTGAGACAGGACTGGCCTTTTTAATACGGAAACAGCTTGCATCTCGGATCAATCAAGCGATTTTTAGTTGTCTCATTTTATCAACATAAAATGAAAACAAAGCGTTAATCGATTACTGCTGCAAAGTATTTGGTTTTAACTATCCACTAGAAGCCATTTTGTAACACTTCAAGTTCTGCCTCTCACAGGGTTTGACCGCACCTTGTTCCACTTGGTTCCACTTGACTTTTGCTACGATTTGGCACAACGAGTCATTTAGGCCTCAGATATAAATGACTAACTAAAATATTAGGATCCAACACTCAAGTTGAAAGTCGCAGAAAGATTTCGGAAATCAATAATTCTTCTGATGGAAGATGAAATGGAAAAAATCTCTTAATTAAGGGTCCTAATGATTCAGATGGTCACTTGACAGCAATTAAGTGAGCCTCCATGACCTCCAATACATTTTTGTGCCAACATAACAGTAACCAACACTGGCGGTGACGGTTTCGTCATGTAAAAACCGCTAAATGGCGTTGAAGTAACCAAAACCGAACAAGATGTAGTTTTACTGCACACGCATACTAATTGTAGTGAATGAAACAGCGCTAAAGTTGAAACTTAACTGATAAATAGCTTTTGTGGTTTGGTCCTGAAATAGGTGTAGGTTTCGTAAGCTTTGTATCGCTTTGAAATGTTGTCTAGGGCCGTGTTTGTTACCTCTTCGGGGGTGTGTTTTCTTCAGAATGTGTCCACAGTTGACTTGTGTATGTTTGTGTTGTATTGTGCTGTTCATAGCATGTGTGTAAACCAGCTAGGATGTTTTGTATTTGTTGTAGGCACAAGGACTACTTGGTCGAAGTGGATGACCCTGACGCTGTGTTAGAAATGTTGGCAAAGCTTGGTCAAAATGTATTACGTACCAGTCATGATGGATCAAAGTAACCCTTCTTAATATCCATAATTTTACTCAATTGCTTTGACATTCATATCTGTTGCTCAGTGTGTTTTTGTATTTACTGGTTTGTGAGCACAGAACCTTACCGCTTGTCTAATATTTTTGGAGCATTGCTGTCAGTTGAAATATTTGATCTCACATGCTTTTCAGTTGTTTTCCTTAGTCTCACAAAGCTGGTAGATTTAAATATTTAATGGCGACTGCCAAGTAATTCAACTTGAAGAGCAATTGAATGTTTTTCACGTTTTGTTTTCTTTGCAATGTCCTAGAGCATGAGTGTAAACCTTACAGCAAATGAGATCTAAATCCATTCCAACGTGAAGCTGAATTCTAAAGATTATGTTAGCAAAAAAAAACTGGGGTTTCTCGTCGCACGCTATTTATTTTCATCCAACATGTTAGCCTAGTATTGAGAACTCACTGTCTGTGTATTGGTTTTGAATGCAAATTTTTTGATTTCACCTTCCAACTGACTGAGTGAGTGTGCTCGTAGTGTTAGTTTGTAATGGTTGTAGGATTTAAGGTTATTTTCGTTAGAATTGGATGCAAGATGCAATGCTTTCAAATGTAAATGCCAGAGAAACCCGAATTCAGGCTTTGGAGCGAATAGTTAGATTGTTGATAAGTCGAATTATTTTAGTTTTCTGACTTTAGCAAGTGTAGGACACAATAGTTCTCTAATTGTCTGTTACACGCATAAATTACAATATGCAACAGCGGTTTCATGCAAAAAGATACAATGGGTTCGAAATGCATGGGCTTCAACCCTCTAAGGGAGGACGCAGATTCCCGTACCGTTGTCAATCACACCTCCTGAATAGTCTTACTTACAGTTTGTTCCTATTACGTAATGTTATTGAGATATTATGACTGGTAGTGACTCAAGTATATCTTCTCTTTATGACGTTAGGAGAACTTTTAGAGATTCCTTGATGCATGGATTTCTTGTTGCTTTGCAAAGCAAAAGCAAAGAGTATTATTTCTTTGCCATTCAATAGAAAGTGCACATTAATGACTATAAGGACTGCTCTCTTGTATATATGTGTATTCTAGTTCCTTCTTGCAACATTACGTGATGCATGTTTTTGGGGGTTGTAATAATCAACGGTTTTATGTGTATGCTTAATGTACAGCTCAAAGCGAGGTTTGGATTTGGGACTGGGAAGAGGATTTTCTGGAAGCCAAGCTGCAAAACATTTGATGGGTCTTGCAGCTGCCAACTTTGCAGCCGGCCCAGGGAAAAAGAAAAGGATTCCTGTCTGGAACCCAAATTATGGTTTCGCCCTCAATGTTCCATCACAGGATAGCGGCCTCCCTCCCACAAGCAACGAATGGGTCTTGGGAAATACAGAGTAGTTAGTTTCAGTTAGCAGCATACATATAAAATGTCGCACGTAGTCTTCAAGCATGTTCATACATATTATTATGAATGCATCAATTAAGTCAAACTCAAGATTTACATTCATTGATCTCTCTCACACACATTTAATAAATATTCTGGGACATTCCAAAGAGATTCCAACAGACAAAAGAATGTAAAATCCGTAACTACCCTCAATCAGTTCAAGTTTGCTGTTATTAACTAAATGGGATGACTGATTTCAAAGTATTAACACATTATACCATCTTGGTAGATTTTTAACTACACATCATGCGGGCGTGTCCAAATCAGTTTGCTTAATGAACTAAATGTAGCATGAGTAGTACTGTTACTTTGTTCTTGGTTCACAATTTACTCGTGTGTGATGTGAATTGTGTGCAACTGGAACTGTTTAATTTCCCTTTACACATCTGAGATAGTAATATATAATTATTATTGCTGTTGTAGAGAATACTGTACTAATTACATGTTTTTACTGTATGATATAAACTTGCTCTGTGTTTCCCCTTCAAGTCCTTACTTGTAGACTTATTGTGTTATCTAGATTTCTGGAAATCACTTGCTGTTTTGGTTTCTCACATAAATGAACGTTTGTAGAGAGCCAGTTGTAAAAGTTACTGGTGCTGTTCCCATTAATGTAATCCTTTCAATCAATAATTGCTCTCTATCTACTTCATGCGCAATTATATTATGCAAATCCTTTTTACTCCTGTTAGTGTTTAGCAGAGCGACAAAAAAACACGTCCCTCTCTCTATCACTCTCTTTGACCAGATCCACATGACAGAATGATGAAGATATTATTTTTCTCCTTCTCCTTATATTAATTGTGTACAGTTCGGACCAACTTCTTTGAATGTTGGCGTAGTAAAAAAATAGTTCTAGGTTTCAGTGGAAGGAATATCTTAATTGGATGCCTTTAATGATTTCAAAATGCGACCCTCACATGCGAAATTTTATGGAAACATAATAATAATTCAGCTTTTTGAATAGTGTCTGCATTATTGTCAAATAAAAATCTTGTTTCATAATAAAGTATGTAAAAGTAAATTGCGATGCGACTATTTAACATTGTATTTTCCTGTTATTCATACATGGTATTTTCATGTTATTTATACATGGCATATTTCCAGTCCTATATAATGACCAGACCAAATGACGTATGGATTCAATGTTATGCGGAGATCAGATATGCTCATTCATGTGAATAACGGCCAACTAGTTTTACAAGATACATACTCACACAAACTTGCCATGAATATTTACAGCAGATTTTTGACACTTGTGTTCATATGCTCCAAATATACGAAATATTTACATATACGATTCGCCAAAGTTTAATAAAAAAGGTAAGACTTTTTAAGGAGGAACAATAAGAATAAGGAGTAACAATAAGAGTAAGGAGTGAACAATTAGAATACTTTATAATACTTCAGTAACTTCAGTGATGAGAATAATTTTTTTGACCGCTGTAACTTGGTTTGGGTGACCATCCTAACGTTTTTTGTCTTTTCAATTCACCCCTGTTAGATTTACCAAGCCAAATAAATTTCGTATATAGATGAGGTCGCAAGTCGTAAAAACAAATGCTTTCATGACGTATGAGGTTGCTGTTATAGTTTTAGCCAAGAATTAATGTTCCATAGTGCTCTAAAATCTTTGATCTCCATCTTTGTAATTCATGAATGGAAGTCAGATGTCCTCAGTCTTTCATCTTTTGCTATTAGGAAAATATTTGTTCAGTGGGTTCAGTCTTCGTGCGTTCACAGCTTCGCTGATGCAACAATTTTAGGACTTGGCTGCTACTTCGCAGTAAAGTATTGACTATTAAGTACACTCTGACCACATATTATGCTTCGCAAAATATATTATGCATGTGGGGTGAGTGTAGCCCTTTTACTTTCAAATACACTATGTGTAAATATCTTCCAAGTTTTAAATTCATTAAAGGTATAGATTTTGCAACTTCTAACAATAATTAGTTGATGTCAATATCATATATAGTCTTTAAAATCTCCCAGTTATCGAGAGCTCGATTACATGCAGAAAGAAAAAGTTTATCTTCATGGATTCATTAAGTGCAGCAATTTCAGGCGCTGTAAAACATTACTACCCTCAATAAATTTGAAATATACCTGCCTCTCTAGTTGTATTTATCTTCATTCAAACCTTATGGATCTGGAAATTAACTACAGCGGGTGAAAAAAAACGGAAATTGGGAATGAGATGACCTCAAATCCAGTTAAGTCTGAGTTTTCCGGATTTATATTCAATTAACTGGCGCTACGTTAACAAATCATGAAGCTCCTGTTTCTGAATAATGTTTTATTTCGATTTGATTAAATATTAATAACTCGGAAGTTAAGACTGCATCAAAGACATTATTGATCTTAAACCGGAACTGTACAACTTTGATCGGGAACTACGCATTAGTTTGCATGCCATGTGAGCCACTTTGCTCAAATTCATTAAAAGAACTATAAATCATGGTAAAAGAGAAAGGAATGCTTATTTTTCGGCTACAAAGGAACAAAATGAAAATCAAGACAGTCGCCTCACCTAGCGGGGACTACTATCACAATTTGGAAAGATTTGACTTAGGGGCTTTAAACCGCATACATTTTATCTTCGTCCATTTGCTGGAAAGATTGCTGACTGCTGACATGTTCAATGCTATCAATGTATAAGCCGAGCCAACACGTTTGCATATTCCATTTCACTTAATTTTTGTCGCCGCAATAGATATGTGTATCGCACTGCAGCTCAAAACTTCCCATCAACATGACCATCCAGTGTATTAACAATAGAATATGAAATATACACTCCGTCCCAAAAAAAGCTTTACACCCTGAATTCTTCTACTTTTCATACAAGGAGCCAACCTGCGGAGTCTAGTTTTACGTGGTATGATAGTCTACACTAACTATGTGTGTATGCCACATTCTATGCAAATTGATTTACTGTGATAGGTAAAATTATAAAAAAAAGGTTTTCATGGTGTCCCAAAAAAAGCTTTACACTCATTTATTTCAGCATATTTTTTATTATAGTTGGGAGTATGCCCAATATCAGTAACTACTGTAGCCACCTCTG
>Ga0210040_10005617_pt1 | contig 15914 bp, 9 predicted proteins | sample CryGeyCG12114_NA_FD_185462 | JGI IMG/M metagenome (GOLD analysis project Ga0210040, IMG submission 185462) | Groundwater microbial communities from aquifer - Crystal Geyser CG19_WC_8/21/14_NA (SPAdes) (version 2) | ecosystem: Environmental > Aquatic > Deep subsurface > Groundwater | place: USA... | reverse complement strand
TTTGGCCGCCCCGCGGGTAGCGCGGCCAAACTCATTGGAGGTAGGCGCCAGGTTGGTGGCCGCAAACCGCAGATCCGAAATAATGCTGCGGTAGATGGTCGGCACGGCCACCCGCGGAAACTCCAGCTGCACGCCCTCGCTCGACTTCAGCACCAGCGGAATGGCACCAAACTGCTGCACCAGCTCGAAGTAGTAGTAGCCCCGCAGGAAGCGTAGCTCAGCCAGACGCCGGGTTATCTGCGCGTCGGTGGCTAGGCCTAGGAGGTGCTATTCTGGCGGTTAGACGAGCGCGCCGCCTGAAACTCGCCAATGCGGTTGTTGGGGAAGTCCGGCCCCACGTTCAGGCGGAAGCGCAGGCCCTTGGCTAGCTTGGCCTCGCCGTAGAAGCTGCTGAAAAAACGCGTTGTGCGCCGCTCGTTAAACACCAGCCTGGGGTCCAGAATCGGGTTCATGATGTTCACGTCGGCGCCGGGCAGGAAGATGTAATTGCCATCGGCGTCGTAGGGCACCGAGATGGGCAGCTGCCCGACCATCTTGCCGTAGTAGTCGGTGCCGAAGTTCTGCACGTTCAGGTTGGCGTTGGTCGAGCCACCGACGGTGATGATGGCGTTGACCTTGTAATCGAGGGTCATGCGGGCCGTGTAGCGGGAAAAATCCTGGCTGAGCTGCACGCCGGTTTGCTTGAGGTAGCCAGCCCACCGATAATGACGCCCGAATGCGGTCGGTGCCGCCGCTGGCGCTGAGCTGGTGGCTCTGTGTGACGCCCGTGCGCAGGGCCATATCGCCCCAGTTGGTGGTGCGCACTTTGCTGTTATCGTACTCCGGAATTTCGGTAACGTTGGCGTTACCCGTACTCTCCTGCTACTCACATATTCATTTTTCTTACTCACTCTACCGCAGCTCCAGCAACAAGCAGGCGCCTAACTCAATAGCCAAGCGCCTTTCTACTTTCGATACAGGAAACGCGTTAGTCCGTGTGAAACACGTGCTCCAGCGGCTGTACTACCGGCGAGTTATCCGCATTCGTTTGCATCAAATCAGCCATGTAGGCCCACCACTTCTGCATGATGGGTAGGGCGGGCAGGTCGTCGGTCGTGTGGCCGGGTAGGCGCTTTTGCACCGCAAACAGCATCCCGCTGGGTCGGTGCAAATAAATAGAGTAGTCGCGGATGCCGGCGGCGGTCAGCGCCTCCGAAAGCTCGGGCCAGATATCGTCGTGGCGACGCTGGTATTCCGCTTCCACGCCGGGCTTGAGCTGCATGGTGAAGGCTATTTCTTCCATAGTGGTTTTAAATATTGGGGGGTTACTTGATACTATTGCCCGTCATTTCTCCCGCTGGTCGAAATGACGGGCTTTTAAACAACGCTTACCATCTACCGTTTCCTTTCCGTCTCGCCGCGCCATTGGTCGGTGCGGAAGGGCGAGGCGGGTAGGCCGGCGCCGTTGTAGAGGTTGGGGTTCGGCACGGCCGACCAGCCGAAGCGTACCGCTACTGGCTGCGGCACCTGCGGACTCGACACTACCACTGCGTTGCCCTCAACGCGGGCCTGGGCGGGATGGAACACGCTGTCGGGGCCGGCGATGGTGAAGTCACGCAGGGCGCCGCCGTTGGCTACCAGGCCGCCGTTGGTGTGGTCGAAAGTGAGGCGAACTTGCTGATTATCGACCTTCATGCTTTGGTAGATGGGGCCGGAGTAGGGCAACTTTTTCGCGCCGTACTGCTTGGCCAGCGCCCACTGCGCCAGCCGGTGCCCTACTACCTGCTTGTTGCGCGGATGAATATCCACCGAGTCGCCCCAGTCGGTGATGACGGCCATGCCGGTGTGGGGCACGGTCTGCATCGTCAGCAGCTGGGCCTCTCGAATTTCGGCGTTCTGGCTGCGGTGGGGCGCAATCTGCACGAAGTAGAACGGCAAATTGGGCTGCTGCCACTCCTCGCGCCAGCTCCTGATCAGGGCTGGAAACAGGCGGCGGTACTGGTAGGCACGGTCGGCGTTGTTCTCGCCCTGGTACCAGATAACGCCCCGCAACGTGTACGGCTCCAGGCCATGAATCATGGCGTTGTAGTTCTTGTAGGGCGACTTGTTGCTGGTGGCGCCCACCGGCTCGCGCGGGACCACGCGGCGCAGGGCGGGATTGGCGGCCTTTTCTTCCTGATAAGCCTTCACGTCGGCTTTGTACCTGGCGTAGTCGGCCTCGTAACTATCCAACCCCCGCTGGTAGCGCGCCAGGATCGGCTGAAACTCGGGGTCGTTTTCCAGTACCTCCTTGCGCGTCCACGACTCGGCTGGGGTGCCGCCCCACGTCGAGTTGATGATGCCAATGGGGTAGCCGGTTTTCTGATGAATTTCCTGCGCGAAGAAGTAGGCCACCGCCGAGAACTCGCCCACCGTTTGGGGGCTGCACACGGCCCAGCTGCCTTCCACGTCGGGCCGGGGCGTGTCGGCTACCTGGGTCTTCACTGTGAACATCCGGATGGCGGGGTAGTTGGCCTGCGGAATCACCTCGGCCGCGTTGATGGCGCCGGTGTAGGAGCCGCTATTGGGCCGCCGCGCCACCGGAAACGCCATGTTCGACTGCCCCCCGGCCAGCCACACTTCGCCTAGTAGCACATTGTGGATGGTCAGTGTGTTTTGGCCTTTGATAATCAGCACGTAGGGGCCGCCGGCCTTGGTAGTTGGCACACGTAAGAGCCACTTGCCATCGGCGCCGGCGGTAGTTGTTACAGGTTTCTTCTGCCAGCCGGCCTGCACCGTCACCTGCTCGCCGGGGTCGGCCCAGCCCCAAAGGGCTACATTCGACTTTTGTTGCAGCACCAGGTTATCTGTGAGGAGCGCGGGTAGGCGGACGTTGGCGCGGGCAGTGAGACTGAGGCAGCCCAGCAGCACAAAGAAGCAGGTGGAGAGGCGCAGCCGGTCCGCTGTATAGCCAGCCGCCGCACGCGCCAGCGGCGCCAGGGCAAGGGCGGTAAGGAAAGAGCGGCGGGTGAAGGACATGATGTAAGGGAAGAGTAGGGGCGCGTTGCACGCGCCCGTTGTTGCTAATGTGTTATGGTATTTAAAACTTATCCGAGTAGGTCATCCTTTCGACCCTTCTGCACATCAAGCAGAAGGGTCGAAAAGTCAGCTTATCCGAATTGGTACTCACCAGCCGTACGCAACGGGCGGCTGCAAGCCGCCCCTACCACGCCCCTACTGCACCGCCGTACCCGTCGTCATCGGCGTCAGGGTTACGGGGCCGATGAGGCCAGACTCGCGGGGCGACCATTTTTCGGCGGTAAAAATACCGTTGGCGTCGCGGTTTTCGGGTAGGCGGGCGGCCACGTTCACGTTGTAGAACTTCTTCCACGGCACGTGGCGGCGGTCGAGGTCGGCTACGCGGTTGGCCATGCCATTCGAGACGCTAATGGTCAGGCTGTTCGTGCTTTTCAACTTGTCTTTAGGGATGAACAGTTGGTAGGTAGGGCCAATGAGTGTGGCTAGCTCCTGTCCGTTTAGCTGCACGCGGGCACTTTCGGCTACCTTGCCTAGGTCCAGCAGCCAGCCTTCGGCGTTTTTGCTGGTCGAGGGAGTAGGGAAGCTGATGGTGTAGTCGGCGGTGCCGGAGAAGTTCTGCACATCCTCCCCCCCGAGTTTGGTCCAGGAGCCCAGTTCCTTCACCTGCTGCGCGGCCGGCAGCGTCGGCCCACCCGACACGAACTTCACGTTCCAGGTGCCTTGCACGGGCTGCGGGGCCCCGGCCGGCGTGCGGTAGCTATAGGTAGGGGCGTTTACGGCGGCGGTGTTGGTTTCCAGAATGCACGACTCGCCGGGGGCTAGCTGTAGGTACACTTCCGGGGTGCCGGCTTTGGCGGTGCGCACGGTGGCCATGCCCATTTGCTCAGTCATGGGGTTGTAGAGCGCCACGGCTTTGGCGGCGGTTTGCAGCGGTACCCAGCTGGCTACGGGCTTCTCGCCCCAGTTCGTGATGAAGTAGTAATGGCCCTTGGCGTGGCTGCGGCGCACGAATTCCAGGCTGTTGTCCACCATCGTTTCGCGCTGCACGCCGGCGGCAGTCAGCAGCGCATCCACGTCTTTGCCAACCAGCACCGCGCCTTTGCCGACCGTAGCTTTCTGTACACCGTTGGCGGCGCTACTGAACTTCAGCTGGGCCAGCAGCTTTTTAAACGCGGCGCGGCGGGTGTCGAGGTTGCCGAGGCCGGGCACGTCGTCAGGCAGCTTGTTTTGCACCACGATGGTCGCGCCGTTCTGGGCCAGCTTTAGCACCTGCTGCATGGTTTCCAGGGGCAGCTGGCGAGCGTCGGGGAGTAGGACGGTCTGGTAGGAAACGCCGCCGGTTTGCAGGGTTTTGCCAGCCGAGGTCACCTGCTGCAATTGCTTGTCGGAGATGAAGTCGAAGCCGTAGCCGCGCTTCAGCAGGTCTTCGCTGCTGGCCTCGATGGGCATGCCTTTAAAGCCGTGCTCCAGGCCGTCGTAGTGCTGCAAAAGCACCTTGCCAGGATTCGAATAAGAGTCGTAAATGGGCAGGTACACCAGCACGTCGTTGTTGGGCTTGCCCTGCTGCAAAAACGACTGGCAGTGCGCCATGTAACGGTTCAGCTGCCCGAAATCCGTCCAGAACGTGTTGTTCGGGTTGAAGTGCACGGCGGCGTAGAAGATCCAGCCGGGCCACGCTGCCGACTGCGGCGAGTAGTTGGTGCCGTGATAAAACGTGTGGTTCACGCCGCCCAGCAGGTAGCGGTCCATGGCCCGCTTAATGTCGCTGAGCTTGGACAGAAAATGCTCGTTCTCCCACGTCGCCGACTCCGACGAGGCCAGCTTCTTGCCCGTCACATTGGCCGCCGACGAGGCAAACTTGATGCGCAGCAAATCGGTGCCTTCCGTCTCGGGAATGTCCGTTACGGCGTACAAATCCAGGATGTTAGCTGGCGAGCCGTGGGCCTGGTTGCGGATCAGTGCGTCATGGGTTTTGGCCCAGTCGCTCCAGGTTTTCGTGTAGTTTTCGAGCAGCAGCTCCGAAATCACCTCGCGGTAGTCGGTGAGCACGCGCTTGTTGTGGTCCTCGGTGTCTTTGCCAAATAGGGCGGGTAGGTAGTTGTGCAGGTCGTAGCCCTGGCGCTTCTGGAACTCGGCGAACAGCTGCGGCGTCCAGTTGGACTCGCCCTGGGCGTCGTCTACCTCGTAGGAATCGTTGAAGAAGGCCCGCAGCGGCTTGATGTCGTAGCCTTTGAACGCCGTGTCGAAGTAGTGCAGGTAGTCGAGGGTCGCCTTTTTGGAGAAGTGGTCGATGACGTCGCCTTCGCCGCCGGGGCCGGCGCGCTCCACCTGCTTGCCGTGCCAGCCTTCAAATACCGCATAGAGCGTCCACTTGCCGGCCGGGGCCTTCCAGTTGAGCTTGCCGTTGGCGTCTACCTTGCTGGTCAGGTCTACCGGCTGTCCTTTTTCGGGGTAGGCCATCAGCGTTTGCAGGGGCAGCAGCTTCTCGAAGCGCACCTGATCCAGGGCCAGCGTTTGCAGGTCCTTGTTCTTCGCCACCGGGTCTTGCAGCGTTTTGATGTCGACCTGGTGCCCAATGGCCCGCATGATGGGCTTCTGCGTGTAGCGCACTGCTTCCTTCAGCTGCTCGCCGCCTTTCAGGTCGTAGGTGTTGTAGGCCACGTATTTGCAGGCATCTTCGGGCGTCACCCAGGGCCCGCCAAATGGCCAGCCCGACGCCTGGGCCATGTCCACGCCCATATCCAGGCGGCCGGCTTCCTTCAGGGTGTGCGTGAGCATGTTCATCCACTTCGGCGACAGGAAGTCGATGAACTTGCTCTCCTCGCCCTTCACGCCGTAAATCGTGGTAATTTCTACCCCGCCCAGGCCGGCTTTCTGGTATTGCTCCAGCAGGTGCGTGAGGTCGGTAGGGTTCACGGCGCTACCCTCCCACCACCAGCGCGTCCAGGGTTTGTTTTCCTGGGTAATGGTGGGCCATTTGGGTGCTTGCGCGTGGGTAGGCAGCTGCGCTGCCAGGGCCAGGAGTAGGGAAAGAGCGAGTGGTTTTTTCATGGATGAGGCAATGCTATGAAGCTAGTTTTTAGCGCTGTTTTTAGATTTTAGTCAGATTCCTACTTCATCTTATATAGCTCACTCCCCGCCAGCAGAAAGCAGCCGAGGCCATAATCCTCGAAGTCGGGCGTGCTGGTGTAGTTCACGGGCTGGCCGTCCTTGGGCTCTTTGCCAGTACCCTGCACGAAGCCCAACTTGCCGTCGGCGTGCACGGCTTCCTTGCTCATGGCGTTCCAGGCTTTGGCAATGATGGGGCGGTACTTCTTCTCATCGAGCAGGCCCTTGTTGATGCCCCACGCCATGCCGTAGATAAACAGCGACGTACCCGACACCTCTTTGCCGCCGAAATGGGTAGGGTCGTGCAGGCTCACGTTCCAGTAGCCGTCGGGGCGTTGCAGGGGTGGTAGGGCCTCCATCATGTTCATATACATCTGCTCGTATTCCTCGCGGTGAGGCGCGTCTTTGGGCATCAGGTCGAGCACGCGCACCATGGCGGCCACTACCCAGCCGTTGCCGCGGCTCCAGTAGCAGTCCTCGCCGTTAGGCTCCTGGTAGGGCGGCACAAAGTCTTTGTCGCGCCACCATAGCTTGTCCGCGGGGTTGTAGAGGCCGTTGCCGCCGTGCTGGGTTTTGGAGTAGTTGTAGATGCGGTACATCTTGCCGTAGTAGGCCGTGTCCTTGGTCATGGCGCCTAGCTTGGCGTACACGGGCATAACCATTTGCAGGGCGTCAATCCAGTTCCAGTCGTCTATCTTGTCGCTCTGCACCATGTTGTCGATGCTGGCCTTGATGTCGCGCATGCGCTCGGGCTGCGGGTCGATGTCGTAGAGGGCGAGGTAGGTTTGGCCGGCGCACTGGTTGTCGGCGTTGCGGGTGGTAGCGCCGTCGCGCAGGCCCCAGTTGTGCTTCTGGCCCCAGTCCACGGCATAGTCGTAGTAGCGCTTCTGCGGGTCGATGCTGTAGAGCGCCATCAGGCCCTCGTAGTAGACGCCGCGGGTCCAGATGTTGCTGGGCCGCGCCCGGTTGGTCACGATTTCCTTGCCGGGGTCGGGCCACTTCTGCATGAAGTAGCGGTTGGTCAGGGTCATCGTTTGGAGAATCTTTTTCTTTTTGGGCAGCTTCTGCGCCTCGGTCGTAAATGTGGCGGCCAGTAGGAGTAGCAGGGCCGTTAGGCGAAGCAGGTAGGGCAATCGGTGAATCATAGAACGGGAATAGAATCAGGGGGTAGATACTAGGTTTGAGGGGGTAGCAGTGGCTCCAAGCTACGAGTTGGCTTTAACTAATTCCACGGCGTACACCTCGGTATTGCCTTCAAAGTTGGCTCTAAAGATCAGCCACTTGCCATCGGGCGAGAAGTGAATATTAGGTTCCAGCTTATAGCCGTGGTGCTGCATGTTCACTAGCTTCTCGGAGCGGAAATGGTCGCCTTCGGGATGAAACAGGTAAATCCACTCGCCATCGGGGGCTTTGGCTACCTGGCCGGGGTCGCCGCCGTCGCCGGCGAAGAGCTTCTCATCGGGCGAGATAGTGAAGTGAATCGACCACTCGTTGCGCTCCATTTGGTACTTCTTCTCCTGGCCGGTTTGCAGGTTGGTGCCCGTCAGGTAGAAGGTAGCGCCGCGGGGCAGCTGGTTATCAAACCAAATGGTTTTGCCGTCGGGCGCAAAAAACTCGTGCCCGGCAATTTCCATGTCCATGGTGCGCTTGTGCACCAGCTTCACGTTTTTGGTTTGGGTGTTGATGGTCCAGATGCGGTTTACCTTGTGCCAGGGGCCTTCGTGGCAGAACATCAGCAGCTTAGGGTCGGTAGGCGAAAACTGCACGTGGTTCAGCCAGGCCGAATCGGTAAACAGCTTCGTGAGCTGGCCTTTCTGCGTGTTCACCATAAACAAGGTGCGCGGCAGCCGAGCCTCATAGATGCGCGTGAAGAAGTCGCTCTTCGCCGGGTACTGGCGCGAAATTTCCTTTTCCGCATCCGTCGACCACGCCCCGCCCAGCTCGGTTTCGTCGGCGTTCAGGGTAGTAATGCTGGCCTTGAAATCCTGCGGAAACACGAACACGCGCCGCGTCTTCTTGCTGTCGAGGCTGGTGGCGTACACCGTGTCCTGGGTCTGGAAGTAGACCTCGCGGTGCTTGGGCGCCACAATCTCGCCAATCATCTGCTGGCGCGGCGACGTCAGCGGCTCGGTTTTGTAGGTTTTCAGGTTGAGGGTGTAGAGCTGCTTGCCGGCCAGCGTGGTGTGGTAAAACACCATCAGGTCGCCCTCGCTGCCCTTCTGCTTGACGAACGGGTTGTTGTGGAAGTAGAAGCTGGCGTTGTCGCCGGGCAGGCGCGTTAGGCGCACCACTTTGTGGCCGGTGTCTTTGTCTACCCACTGCTCGGGCATGGGTTTCTGGCCACCGGTTTCGAGTTTGGTTTGGGCGTGCAGCGGGCCGGCCAAAAGGGCCAAGCTACTGAGCAATACAAGCAAATGAGCAGGTTTCATAGCGGGTGGGAGTAGGAAGTTGCGGCATCGGGTAGCGCGGCCTCACCGGGTCGTAAAGGCTCATCGGCCGGAGTTAGGAACAGGAGCAGGAGGCGCATACGCGGGGCCGCGAAGGGTTGGGAATCTATCCTCAAGCACGCCGATTTTCTCCGCCTAACCTTCCTGTACTCTTCGGTGCCGGGCATTAGGGGCTTCTAGCCTGCTTTTCGTCGGCTGGTCGGCGGGCGCGTGCTATCTTTGTGGCCGGCGGGGCTTGCCCCTACTCCACCCGGCGCTTGCCCTTCTTTCTAAGTGGCCGAAGCGCCAACGTTTTACCCCTGTTCTTTGTTAAAGCAGTGGCCTACTGGCTACTCTTTTGATTTATACTCGTTTGCTGATGAACTCTATTTCCACCGATATCTGCATTATCGGCGCCGGCCCGGTAGGGCTGTTTGCGGTCTTTGAAGCCGGCCTGCTCAAGCTGCGCTGCCACGTAGTGGACGCCCTACCCCAAGTGGGCGGCCAGTTGTCCGAGATTTATCCCAAGAAGCCCATCTACGACATTCCCGGCTTTCCCGAGGTGCTGGCCGGCGACCTGGTGCAAAATCTGATGAAGCAGATTGAGCCTTTCAGCCCCTCCTTTACGCTGGGCGAGCGGGTCGAAACCTTCGAGAAGCTCGACGACGGCTCGTTCCACCTGATTACCACCGACGGCACCGACATCCACTGCAAAGTGGTGGCCATTGCGGGCGGCCTGGGCTCGTTCGAGCCGCGCAAGCCGGCCATCGAGAACCTGGAAAACTTTGAGGGCGGCAAAGGCGTGCACTACATGGTGCGCGACCCGGAGCATTTCCGCGACAAGAAAATCGTCATTGCCGGTGGCGGCGACTCGGCCCTCGACTGGGCCATCTTCCTGTCCAATGTGGCCTCGGAGGTGACGCTGGTGCACCGCGGCACTACCTTCCGTGGCGCCGCCGACTCGGCCGAGAAGGTGAAGAACCTGCACGATTTGGGCAAGATGCGCTTGGTGCTGAGCAGCAACGTGACCCACGTGCACGGCAACGGCAAGCTCGACCACGTAACCATTACCGGCAACAATGGCGAGCCGGAGCAGGTGCCCGTAGATGCGTTCGTGCCCCTGTTCGGCCTCACGCCCAAGCTCGGCCCCATCGCCGACTGGGGCCTGGGTATCAGCGAGAATGCTGTGGAAGTGAACACGATGGACTACTCTACCTCGGAACCCGGCATCTTCGCCATTGGCGACATCAACACCTACCCTGGCAAGCTGAAGCTGATTTTGTGCGGCTTCCACGAAGCGGCCCTTATGGCCCAGGGCGCCTTCAAATACATCAACCCCGACAAAAAGTACGTGCTCAAGTACACAACTGTCAACGGAGTACCTACTTTGTAAGTGAAATGGTGAGTTGAACGTCATTTCACTAAATCACCAACCGATTCTATGACCGACGAAGTACGCATTTACGTGGAGGAGGCGCCCGGCCAGCGGCACGAGATTATAGCGCCCACGGATATGGGGCTGAGCCTGATGGAGGTATTGAAGGCGTCTGATTACGACATTCAGGCGACGTGCGGCGGCATGGCACTGTGCGGCACCTGCCACATTGAAGTGCTGGCCGGACCACTACTGGACGAGCCCAGCGACGAGGAAATGTACATGCTCGAAAGCCTACCCATCCTCACCAACGGTAGCCGCCTCTCCTGCCAGGTAAAAATCACGCCCCGCCTGGATGGCCTGGTGCTGCGCCTGATGCCGCAGATGGCCTAACCCACCCGCGCCTAAACGAACCCGGCCCCCACCAGCTACTCAGCTGATGGGGGCCGGATTTTTATTTCTTGGCGATGCTATCGGCGGCGTACTACGCGGGGCGCTGATGGCGCGTCGGCCGCGTCTTCGGCGGGGGAGCTTTCGTTTTTGGCCTCGGCGCTTTCATCGCTGGCGGCTTGCAGGGCCGCGGCCTTTTTGCGGCGGGGTGGCATCAGCATGTCGCGCTCTACCCGCTCACGGGCCGACAGTTTCTCTTCGCCGGGTAGTACGGCCGGCGATACCGGCATCATCATTTTCCCTTCGGTAGTGGCCGCGGGGGCAGCGGCTTTTTTCCCTTGCGCCATCGCGGAAACGCTTCCTAGCAATAGCCCAATACACAGAATAATTTTAGTCATCAACTTCACTATTAAGCCTTAAGAAGCCACAAAAGTACGGCTCCTAACCGGGAATGACAAACCGAGGGTAGGAAAACGGGGCCCGAGTGGGCCGTAGGGGCGCCTTGCAGGCGCCCGTCGTTGGGGTCCGGCTGGCAGCGGTAGACGAGCGCAAACGCCCCCAACGACGGGCGCCTGCAAGGCGCCCCTACCGCGCAATCTGCACCCGCGTGCCAGCCGAATGAGCCGAAAACTCCGGGGCGTACAGGCACTGCAACTGCGACAAGCCCCCCGAGAAATTACCGGCTTGCGCGGCTCGCAGCCGATACTCGAAGGTGTGGGTGCCTTTGGGGAAACGGCCGATGAAGAAGTTGGTGGCCGCGTCGCGGGGGCTCTCGTAGTAGCCCAGGCCCGACTGGTACTGGTAGCCCGAAAGCTGGTTGATCAGCTCCAGGCCGGCGGCGCGCTGGTCTTTCAAGTGCACGTATTCCAGGTCGCGGTCGGCGCGCAGCACCAAGCGCACCACCAGCACGTCGCCTACCCGCAACGGCGCGCCGGCCGTGAGGGGCTCCAACACCGGGCCGCTGGCCGTGCGCTGCTCCCGAAACAGCTGGCGCGTGAGCTGCAAGCCCGTGGCGGCGGAAGTCACCTTGTCGATTTGCTCGAAATACTGCCAGTACAGCGCGCCCCAGGCCACACCGGCGGCGGGTTTGGTGACGGTCACGCGGCCCTGCGCCGGCTTTACCTCCGCCGCCGACCACGTATTCTTGAAGTAGCCGGTGCCGGCTTCCAGCTTCTGCGGCGTCACCTTCGCGCCGCCTACCGTCACCTCAATGGGCTGGGTCGGCGCGAGCCAGTCGGAGCCGCGGAGCAGTAGGGCGTAGCAGGCGTCGGCGGTGGCGCGGGTGCTTTCCCAGCGCTGGGTTTGCTTCTGCTTGAGCAGCCACAGCTTTAGTTCATCCACTGACTTCTGGTCGTTGGCTACCTCGTCGTAGGCTTCGATGAGGGCGGCCTGCGTTTCGGTGGGGGCCTGCTGCCAGTAGTAGCCAGGTTGCACGTCTTTCCAATACATGCCTAGCTCGGGCGAGTGCAGGGCGTTTTCGGTGAGGGCCCGCATGATTTCCGCGGCCGTTTTCGGGTTGCCGGCGCGGTGCAGCGTCAGTGCGGCCAGCCCTTGCAGGTAGCGGTTTTGCTGGGGCCAGTAGGTGGCCAGCTGCTGCTGGTAGTAATCCAGCGCCGATTGGGCAGCTTTGGTCACGGCGGGCTTCGGCCAGAAGCTGCGGGCGTACAGCGCCTGCACCTGAGTAGGGGCCAGGTGGTTTTCTGGCAGCTTAACCGCTTTCTGCTTGCGCAGGTTGGCGTAGTCGCGTTGCAGCTGCTCGTCGAGGTAGGTCAGGGCGCGGTTCAGCACCTGCTGGGCCTGCGGGTTTTGGGTGGCATCGAAGGCGTTCAGCTTGTGCAACTTGCCGAAGCCAGCCACGATCAGCTGCGTGATGTAGCGGTCGGCGGGCATCTGCTCGAACCAGGGGAAAGCGCCGTCGGGGAGCTGCATTTGAGCTAGCTTGGCCAGGGCCTTGGTGGTTTCGGCTTGCAGGCGCGGCTCGTCGAACAGCTCGGCGAGGCGGCGCATGCGCTCGGTGTCGCTCTGGGCATCACGCACCCAGGGCGTTTCCTGGAGCAGCAGGGCTTTCAGCTCCTGGTTCTGTTCCAGCTTGCTGGTCAGGGCTTGCTGGTCGCCGCTGCGGGCGGCGCGCTGCCACTCGGCCAGCACCGGCTTGATGCGCGGATTCTGCTTTAAGATATTCGCGGCCAGCAAATTAGCATATAGCCGACTGAATACCTGCTCCGAGCACTCATAAGGATACTCCATGAGGTAGGGTAGCGCCTGCACGGCGTACCAAGCCGGGTTCTGGGTCATTTCCAGCGTGAGCGAGTAGTTGCGCCGCGTAGGCGAGGTAGTGCTAGTCAGCTTTTGCAGCTCAAACGTTTTGGTGCCCGCCCCTACTACCGGCAGCGGTAGGCTCTCGGTGATGAGTAGGCAGTTACGCAGCACCGGCAGCGTGTTTTCCTCACCGTCGGAGTAGGTTTGTTGGTTTTTGGTTTTTGGTTTTTGGTTTTTGGCTTTCCGTCCGCCTTTTAATTTTTCATTCTTACTTTTTAATTGCCCAGAGGCTACCACGCGGTAGGTAATGGCCTCTAGCGGCACCTGCCCTTCGGCGGTTTCCGGAATGGTGATGTCCCAGCTGAGGGCGGTGCTGGCGTTGCCATTCAGGCTGAATGGCTGCTGCGTTTTGCCCGAAATCAGCGCCGGGAGGGGCTGCTGGGTGCGGGCATCGAGTAGGAACAGCTCCGCCTTACCGCCCACAGCCAGCTCCGTGAGGTTGCTGACTTTGGCGGAAAAGGCCAGCTGGTCGCCCTCGCGGAAGAAGCGCGGGGCGTTGGGGGTCACTTGCAGCTGTTTCTGCGTGATGAGGGTGCGGGCCAACGTGCCGGTGTGCAGCTCCTTATCGTGGGCCAGGGCCAGCAGCTGCCAGCGCGTCACGGCTTCGGGCATCTGGAATTCCAGCACGGTTTCGCCCTGGGCGTTGGTGCGCAGGTCGGGCAGCCAGAAGGCCGTTTCGCGGAAGTCGGAGCGGGTAGGGATGTTGCTAAGATCAACCGCACGACCCTCGGTCACTGTTGCTACGCTTCCAGTCATACTACTTCTCTGCTGCGTTCCGTAGCCTACTATCACTACTTCGTTGAGTGCGTGCGTGTCAGCTGTCATGGTAGACATGCCCCGAATGCGTACCTGTACACCGCTTACCTTACCTTGCAGAGCATTTTCTACATTATTTTGGTCCAGAGAAATGTTCGATCTTTCTGCTACGTCACTCAATTTTCTGTTGCCCCATTTATTTAGGTAAGGGTAGGAAATGACAGGAGCAGGTACGGGCCGATAATTCTCTGTTGGTGACCGCGAACTCTCCGTTCCAAACTGCCCAAGCCAACCCAGCACCGCCGGGAAGTAGGGCCGCGGCAGTTCCAAGGAAGCAAACTGGTGCATCCGAAACACGTCCAGCGACTGATCATACAGCGTGGCCAACAGCTCCGCTTTCGCCGGTTTGCCGTCGGCTTGGTGGATGGTGACGCGCCAGGTTTCCTTCTGGCCGGGCTGGAGCTTGTCGCGGAAGGTGGCAATGCTAAGATTGAGCGGCGCGGGGGGTAGGGCCACCTGCACGGTCGTGTTGTGCTGGTACAGGCGGTTGTCGCGCACCTGCGTGGTGTGGACGTAGAGCTGGGTTTCGCCGAGGGCGGCGGGCACCGACACGGCCACGCGGCGCTGTTCGCCGGCTTGCAGCGTCAGCCACTCCCGGTAAATCAACTGACCTTTTGCCTCTATTTCCAGCAGCACGCGGGCATTGGCTTCGCTGCTGCCGAGTAGGAATTCGGCGGCCTGCCCCGGCCGCACGCTATCCGCCAGGCTCACCAACCAGTCGGGCGTAGGGTAGGGCAGCGTGGCGGCCGTGGGGTCGAAGAGCGTGAACAGCTGCTCGACCGTAGCGGGCGGCAACTGGTCGCCGTTGGGAGCGGTGGCCGTCAGCATGTAGCGGCCGGGTGCTTGCTGGGCGAGCTGCTCGCGCAGGTTTAGAGTAGGGCTTTGGTCGGTTTCGAAATCCTGCGTAAGCACCAGCGTGCGTGGCCAAGTGGTGGCATCGTCCTCCTCGCGGTAGGGGTCGAGTGGGAACTTGGCCTTGAACTCGGCGCGGGGTAGGGCTATGGTGTCGGGCGTTTCCCACGGGCGCGGGCGCAGGCCGCGAGTAGGCGGCGTGAGGCGGTAGAGGCGCAGCTGCCCGCGGGCGGGCACGGCTACCCCGGCCGCATTGGTGCTCAGGAGTTGCACCGTGGGCAGGTCGGCCCGGTTGAGCAATTCGGGTAAGCCTTCAAAGCGCAGCGAAAGGGCATCCGTGCCCAAGTTCACAGCTTGCTCGCCGGTACGGGTTTCGCCGGCCGCGTCCGTCACGTCGGCCGTGACGGTGAAGACGTAGCCCGGCAGCCAGCGGCGGTTGCCGCCGAGGCCCACCGTGTCGGCGTGAGCGGTGAAGGTGACGGTAAAGTGGCCGTTGGCATCGGTTTGGGCCGTGCCATTGGTGATTTCTACTTCGCCCTGATCGGTGGGGTACGATGGCACGTAACCGCGCCGGCCACTGGGGTAGCGCCGGTAAAACGGCCACACCGTGCGCCGCACCACGCGGTACTGCACTGTCGCCCCGTCGATGGCCTGACCGGCGTAGGCGGTGGCCGTGCCCTGCACAGTCACTTGCTGCCCCAGCACGGGCGTGCCTTTCACCGGCTCAAACGTTACCTGGAAGGTAGGGCGCTTATAGTCTTCGACGGAGAAGGCGGCTCGACCGTTATCGGCTTCCAGCGCCATTTCACCGTTTAGCAGTCCAGTAGGCAATACCACGGAGCCATGAAAACTACCAAACTCGTTGGTAGTAAAGTTGAAGGTCTGTACTGTCTGTCCGTTTACATCCTGTAATCGAACTGTCACGGGGTGGTTAGTTAGGAGCTCACTAAGACCATCACGAGTTTGCAGGTAAATACCTTTGAAAAACACCGTTTGCCCGGGTCGGTAGATGGCGCGGTCGGTAAACATCGTCAGCTGAATCTGCAAATGATTGGATTCAGCTGTCTGGTTGCGGTGCGAATTATAGTAGAAGTTGTCGGCAACGAATAACGAGTCGTTGCCCTGGGTCAGCAGCAGGGCCTCAACCTGCGTGTTCTCGCCGGATTTCATGTCTATTGCTATTTGGGCTACTCCTTCCGTGGAAGTAGTCTCGGCCGCTCCCCGCCGCTGCTTATAGGTGCGGGATTTCTGGTCGTAGTACTTGTAAAATGGAAGAACTCCTACCCTACTCAACGGCTGCCCGGTTTGGCGATGCAGCACCAGCAGTTCCATGTCGGCACTAGTGGCCGCACCGCGGCGCACTTGGCTCAGCTCACTCACTTGCAACACCGAGTAGGCCGTAGTCACGCCAGCCTGTTCCTTGCCCAGATTTTCGGCCGCCGTGCTGATGACGATAAGGTAGCGCCCCAGCGGCAATGCCGGCCCGGCCTGCTCCACCAAATGGCTCTTGTAGTCCTGCGGACTCGGCAACGCCAACGTCCAACTAGCCACGGGCGCAGCCTTCGGAATCGAGGAAGCATCCACAACGCTTCGGTTATTGCGTGTCTCCGACAACTGCCGCACCGCCTGCG
>Ga0210040_10005616_pt1 | contig 15914 bp, 16 predicted proteins | sample CryGeyCG12114_NA_FD_185462 | JGI IMG/M metagenome (GOLD analysis project Ga0210040, IMG submission 185462) | Groundwater microbial communities from aquifer - Crystal Geyser CG19_WC_8/21/14_NA (SPAdes) (version 2) | ecosystem: Environmental > Aquatic > Deep subsurface > Groundwater | place: USA... | reverse complement strand
GACTGTAGATGGGGAGGATGACGCGTGCGCCGCACTCCGACGCGAGCTGAGCGGCCAGGCGCCAATGCTGCGAGACGATCTCATTGACCCAGGCGCCGCCGTGTACGTAGACGATGGCGCCGCGCGACTCCTTCGCGGTCGGCGTCACCGTGTACACGGGTCGACCGTGCCGCTCCCCCACGTCGACGTGGACACCGCTGCCGAGCCGGGACGGCGGGCCGTACGAGTGCGGGCGGAGAGCGCGTTGACGGATATGACGCCGAGCCTGCACTTCCGAGATGAAGATCCGGTTCGCTCTCGTCGCTCTGAGCAGCGGCGGGATGATGCCCTCAGGGACAGTGATCATCGTGCTGCGCTCCTCGCCATTCAGCCTCGCCGGCGAACGCCCGGCTCGTGCCGCTCGCCCACTTTTGCATGCGCGCGCTGGACGCCAGAGCAATCCGCTCGCTTCTCAGCGCAGGGCCAGCGCGCCCGCACCTGGCGTGCAGCAACGACCCGCAGGATCGGTTGTTCCCGAACGAAGGAGAAAACGATGGCCGGACTCGGCGACATGGTGAACAAGGGCAAAGAAGCGATGAAGGACGAGAAGACGAGCGACAAGGTCCTCGACGGCGCCGATAACGCTGCGGACAAGGTCACCGGCGACAAGTTCGACAAGCAGACCGACTCGGTCCGCGACCAGGCGGACAAGCGCTTCGGCCAGTAACCCTCCTGCGTATCGCTGTGGAGCCGCCGGTGTTCGGCGGCTCCACAGCGTCGCTTAAGGCCCGCTACCGTCTTGGGGGCGTCCCGCGTCGACTGAAGCGGCGTGTGATGAGCGATCTTCAGTGAGCCGCTCGAATCCTTGCTCGAAGGTACAGCCCCCAGAACGCAGCACCGCTAGCCAACAGAAAGACGGCGACGGGAAGATTGTCTGCCCACGACCACGTCACATCGGCTCCGTCGAACCGGAACATGAAAGGCATGAGAGTCAGCAGGATCGCTGGAGCGAGATACTTGGACGGTTTCTTCATCGAAAGAGCCTCCTGCCATTGACGCAAGGCAAGGTTACGTCCCTTCGCCATTGAAGTTCCCTCCCTTCTTTTGTGCGTGAGCATACGGCGCGTAGGCCGAAGCACATGCTGTTGTGGCCCGTCATCACCCAGACCATCGAAGAGGGCGCGCACACTTCGGGCGCCTCTCTGGTCTGCCGCCTGATCGACGTCACGACGGGCAGATCCGTCGTGATCACACGTTGAAGCGGAACTCGACCACGTCGCCGTTGTTTGGAAGGCTGACGCCTTGGCCGCCGTGAAGCGGGACCCCCCTCCCGACAGTCGGGGTGGAGGCCCCGCATGCTCGTTGCAGCCCTAACCTCCTTACGTGAAGAGGCTCACACCGCCCGGGCCGACCAGCAGCCCCACGATGATGAGCACAACACCCCAGAGGATCTGCTTGCGAACGAGCGCGACGATGCCGGCGATGACCAGGACCACCGCAATGATCCAGAGAATGGTTGCCATAATTTTGCTCCAGCTTCTTAGACGGAGAGCGGGCTGCCAGATCGGCGACGGCCGACTCTTATCCCGAAAATCTACTCCCAACCCTTTGAAGGCATGCTTGAGCGATTCGTAGATTCCGCGCCCATTCGCAGCGCCTCTATGGCAGCCGCTCCAGCGCGACGCTCAAGATCCCCTGCGTCGGCCTTGACGTAGAGGCCGAGAGCCCACTCGATTCAAACTCGTCATCAGCGGATGGGGCCTCCGACCAGTCGCGCTCAACGTAGCGGCGACCGGCCACACTCCATCCGTGCGGCGAACTCTCCGACACTCCTAACAGCCACGGGACATCGGCCGCTCCAACTCATTGGGATTACGGCGCGCAACACTGAGACGCCATCCGCACCGATACGATCGGCCGGGAATCGCCGCTTCTTCAGCCCTCGGACCGCACGCTCATCCCAGGAGGCAATGGTGCCCGAACAGTCAGAATTGATCGAACGCCTCCGGCGATCACTCCTCGATCAATCGTCGATGCGCGAGGTGTGGATGTTCGGCGGTCGCTCGTTCATGGTCAACGACAAGATGATCGTGAGCGCGATGAAGACCGGCGACCTCCTGGTGCGAGTTGACGCTCAGCGACACGAGGAACTCGTTCGCCGTCCGGGCGCCGCCACCGGCGAGATGGGAATGAGCCGATCGATGGGCGTAGGTTGGATCGCCGTGTCCGCCGAGGCGATCACAGGCGATGAAGCGCTGAAACTGTGGCTCGACGCCGCTCTCGACTACAACCGCATGGCCGCGAGCAAGGCGCGATGAGCGACCCCGAAGCCACTAGTGAGGCCGAGATAGACCCGATCAAGGTGCGTGCGTACGCGCACTTCGCTACTCGCTACTCTCTTCTCGCCGGATCGGCCGCAATCTTCGCCTTCATTCCCGCGGCTGCCCCCTGGAGATGGGCACCGATCGCGCTGCTGGTCGTGGCCCTTGCAATCGGCGTTCTCTACACCGTGTTAGCCGTCAAGGCGCACCGTGCCTTTACCCGAGCGGCACTCCGTCTCCTCGAAGAGGGTGATCCTCCTGCCGAGCGATCCGACGGCGCTGACCATTGAAGGTTGAAGCGGAACTCACCAAGCTGCGCCGCGCTCTCCCCAGCTACGACGTGGATCGGCTACTCCGACACCCTTAACACCGAAGGGCCGGATCGATGCGGCGGAGGGAAAGGCATGGCGCTGATGAAACGACGAGGTCGGCGCCGACATTCGGAAGGGGCTCTGCAGGCTGCTCAGGCTCGCGGTGGGTGGGGTCGGCCCGCCACCCCTCCCGGGTGAGCGGGGCCCATCAGATCGCCTCCACCCTTACCGCACCTCGCGCACGCCCGATAGGTGATTTCAGCATCGCGATGCAGCACCCAGTCATGCAGCCCCAGCCAGCAACGAAGCGTCTTCGCCATTGAAGTTCCCCTTTCCGGTACGTGCAGCGCGCGCGATGAACCGTGTTCGGGTCCTCGCACGGAAACCTAAGACGCGCGGCGACCACAACACGATAGGCATGCCCCGGCTACACCTCTAAACGATCCGTTCGAAAACCATTGTTGCCTGGATGCGGTCTCCGCCGACTAAGCCCTTGCTACCTGATGCCGAAGTCGTGATCGTGTGCAGGCGGTAGCCCTTCGACGCTTGCGCGTTGATCGCCTTCTCCAGCTCGGTGAGGTTGCCCGATCCGGTGCCCCACATCTTCTCTTTCAGCACAACCTGGATCACGACGTACATGCCGTCAGCAGCCATCACCGTCTCGCTTTCTTCTCCACGCCCCCATGGCGCTGCCGGAGATAGACACAGTCCTACACCGCGACGGAGCGAGCAGGTAGCCCCAGTGGCGCAACCGCTAGACGTTGAAGCGGAACTCGACCACGTCGCCGTCTTGCATGACGTAGTCCTTGCCCTCCATGCGGGCCTTGCCCTTGGAGCGGGCTTCGGCGACCGAGCCGGTTTCGACCATGTCGTCGAACGAGATGATCTCGGCCTTGATGAAGCCCTTCTGGAAGTCGGTGTGGATGACGCCCGCCGCCTGCGGGGCGGTCCAGCCTTTGCCGATCGTCCAAGCGCGCGACTCCTTCGGGCCCGCCGTGAGGTAGGTCTGCAGGCCGAGGGTGCCGAAGCCGATGCGGGCGAGCTGGTTGAGGCCGCTCTCCTCCTGACCCGTGCTGGCGAGAAGTTCCGCTGCGTCTTCGGGGTCGAGGTCGATGAGCTCGGACTCGATCTTCGCGTCGAGGAACACGGCCTCGGACGGCGCGACGAGCGCTGACAGCTCGGCCTTCTTCGCCGGATCGGTCAGCACCGACTCGTCGACATTGAAGACGTAGATGAACGGCTTGGCGGTCAGCAGGCCGAGTTCACGGATCTCAGTCACATCGAATCCCGCACCCGAAAGGGTCTTGCCGTCGTTGAGCAGCTTCTGAGCGGCGAGCGCCGCGTCGAGGATGGCGGGGTCGAGGCGCTTGCCCTTGACCTCTTTCTCGTAGCGCGGGAGCGCCTTCTCGATGGTCTGCAGGTCAGCGAGGATCAGCTCGGTGTGGATCGTCTCGAGGTCGCTCGCGGGGTTGATGGCACCGTCGACGTGCACCACGTCGGGGTCCTCGAAGCCACGAACGACCTCGGCGATGGCGTCGGCCTCGCGGATGTTCGCGAGGAACTGGTTGCCGAGCCCCTCCCCCTCGCTGGCGCCCTTGACGATGCCGGCGATGTCGACGAACGACACCGAAGCGGGCAGGATCCGCTCGCTGCCGAAAATGCCGGCGAGCACCTCGAGACGCGGATCGGGCAGGTTCACCACGCCGACGTTCGGCTCGATGGTCGCGAACGGATAGTTCGCCGCCAGAACCTGGTTCTTGGTCAAAGCGTTGAAAAGAGTGGACTTGCCCACATTGGGGAGCCCGACGATGCCGATGGTAAGAGCCACGGGGGTCAAGGCTACCCGGCCACTACGCCGACGCCCTCCGAGAAGTAGCGCGGCCCCGCGTCTCAGCGGACGCGCAGATCATCCCCACTTTCGTGAAAGCGGTTTCTCGCTTAGGCTGATCGCTGTCCGCTCGACGATGCGAGGAGTTCTACGAGTGCCATTGGCCGGCTCCTCACCCACGCGCGGGTGGCTCCTCGATCTCGCACCCCTTCGCGAAAGCCCTGCATACGCGCGATTCTGGGCGAGCGGCGTTGCGAGCGGTATCGGCACCCAGCTGACCGCTGTGGCGATCGCCATCCATATCTATGAACTGAGCGGCTCGACAGCGGCCGTCGCGCTCGTGGGAGCCCTCGCGCTCGCGCCCATGGTCCTGATGGGCGCATTCGGCGGAACACTGGTCGACGCCTACGACCGCCGGAAAGTATTGATCGCCGCCTCGTCGATCTCGTTCGTCGCCCCTGTGGGAATTGCAACGATCGCCTGGCTCGACGTCCAAGAGCTCTGGCCCTACTACGTGTTCACCACGCTGTCCTCGACCGTAGGCGCGCTCGTGGGCGCCGCCCGCTTCGCGATCCATCCTCGTCTCGTCCCCCAACACCTGTTGCCGGCGGTCGCAGCACTCAGCGGAGTGAGCGCGGGGCTGCAAAGCGCCGTCGGTCCCGCACTCGCCGGCATCCTGGTGGCGACGGTCGGCTTCGCCTGGACGTACACGATCGACGTATGTCTCTTCCTCGTCGGCTTCTGGGGAATCGTGTCGCTTCCCTCGATCAGGCCGGCAGTGTCCTCGCGGGTCGGAATCGCCTCGATCGTCGAAGGGATGCGCTTCCTCCGCACCGCACGCAACCTCCGCACAGCGATCGCTCTGCAGATCGCGGCCTTCACCTTCGGTCGCCCCTACGCGATTCTTCCCGCAGTCGGCGCTGTTCTCGTCGGCGGCGACGCCTGGACCGTCGGAATCCTCACCTCGGCGGGAGCCGTCGGGGTAATCCTCAGCGGGCTCGTCTCCGGGCCGCTCGGCCGGGTCCGTCGCCACGGACGCGCGATCGCTCTCGCAACCGGCGCTTTCGCGGCGGCTGTCGCGCTCTTCGGGGTCCTCCTGCTCATCATCGAACGCGGGCGCAACGATGTGGCCCCGGATCGGGTGAATATCGTCGCCCTCATCGGCCTCTGCGTCGCGCTGCTCCTCGCAGGCGCCGCGGATAACGTCGCCAACATCTTCCGGACGACCATGATGCAGTCTGCGACCCCTGACGAGATGCGCGGACGACTGCAGGGGCTCTACACCCTCGTTCTCACCGCGGGACCTCGCCTCGGGGATGTCTACGCAGGCTTCATCGCAGCGCTCACGATGCTGTGGTTCCCACCTCTCATCGGCGCCGGACTCATCGCCGCTGTCGTTGTCATCTATTACCGCATCCGCCCGGGCTTCCGGGAGTACGACGCCGAGGAGCCCCGCCCATGACCGACCGCGAAACGAAGCTCGAACGCATCGCGGCGATCCTCGACCGACATGATGCACAGGCGATCCTGCTCACCACCGGCGAGAACCTCGCCTGGCTGTTCGACGGCGCCCGCGTCGCCGTCCCCTACGGCGGAGCGCCGGTTTTCAACGCCGTCATCGGACGCGACGGCCGCGCCACTGTGAACGTTTTCGCCAACGAGCTCGACAGAGTGGCGGCCGAAGAAGTCGACGACGTCGAATTCCGTTCCATTCCGTGGCACGAAACGCTCCCTACGGAGGGCGGCCTGCTCGACACCGACGTCGCAGCCGAGCTCCGCGCGGCCCGCGCCTCGCTTCTTCCCGGCGAGCGCGCGCGGTACGCCGAGCTAGGCGCCGACACCGCGAAGGCAGTGACCGCGGCACTCCGCGAGGCGACGAGCGGAGAGACCGAACGTTCGCTCGCTGCACGCCTCGCCTGCGCGGTCGTCGGGATCGGGGCAGAACCGGTGGTCATGCTCGTCGCCGGGTCGAGCCGCCTCCACCACCGCCACCCGCTGCCGACCCTCGCGCCTCTCGGTATGAACACCATGGTTGCCGTCGGCGCTAGACGACATGGGCTCGTCGCGAGCCTCACCCGTTGGATCAGTTTCACCGGCGCCCACGACCCGAACGCACGCACGCTCTACGAAGTAGAAGCGGATGCCTTCGCCGCGACCGTTCCCGGACGCGAGCTTCGCGATGTCCTCGCCGACATAGCCATGTCCTACGAGCACCACGGTCTCGGCGCCGACACCTGGCTGGGCCACCACCAGGGCGGGCCTACCGGGTACCTCGGGCGCGACCCCCGAGCCACCCCGACGGCACGCGAACTCGTCGTCGCCGGGCAGGCGTTCGCATGGAATCCCTCGATCCGCGGCGGCAAAGTCGAAGACACCGTGATCGTCGACGAGGGCGGCATCGACGTGCTCACCGTCGATCCGGATTGGCCGACGATCGACGTGCGCGGAATCCCGCGTCCCCTCCCTCTCACCCTCGACAACCAAGGAGCGAAATGACGAATCTCGACTGGATCCGCGTCGACGGGGCGAACCTCGTCGATTCCACCGGAGCCCCCATCCGCCTCGTCGGCGTAGGACTCGGCGGGTGGATGAACATGGAGAACTTCATCACCGGATACCCGGGGAACGAAGAGAACATCCGACGCGTCATGCTCGACCGGATGGGTCAGGAAGCGTACGACGCATTCTTCGAAGCCTTCTACCGTGACTTCTTCGACGAGGACGACGCCGCGCACCTGGCCTCGCTCGGCCTCAACTCGGTGCGCATCCCCGTCAATTACCGTCACTTCGAAGACGATGCCCGCCCGTTCGAGCTGAAGGAGGAGGGCTTCGACCGTCTCGACCGTGTGGTCACACTTCTCGGCCGCCACGGCATCTATTCGATCCTCGACCTGCACGCGCTGCCCGGACGTCAGAATCAGCACTGGCACAGCGACAACCCGACGCACATCGCCGAGTTCTGGAACCACCCCCACTTCCAGGACAGGGTCGTGCACCTATGGGAGGGACTCGCCGAACGGTTCAAAGACCGCCCGGAGGTGGCCGGTTACAACCCCATCAACGAGCCTTCCGACCCGTCGGGCGAGGTGCTGCCGGTGTTCTACGACCGCCTCGAGAAGGCGATCCGGGCGATCGACTCGCGACACGTACTCTTCCTCGACGGCAACAAGTACTCGACCGACTTCTCATTCCTCGACCGCCGCTCCGAGCCGCTGCCGAACACGGTATACACCGCTCACGATTACGCCTTGCCCGGCATCACGAGCGCCCAGGAGTACCCGGGCGTCACGCGCGGCGAATACTTCGACCGTTCCGTGGTCGAGAAGACCTTCCTGCGCCGCACCGAGTACATGCGGCGCACCGGAACCCCGATCTGGATCGGCGAGTTCGGCCCCGTGTATTCGCAGGACCGTTCGCAGGATTCCTGGCGCTACCAGCTGCTGCGCGACCAGCTCGAGATCTATCGCGAGCACGGGGCGAGCTGGGCGCTCTGGACGTTCAAGGACATCGGGCTCCAGGGCCTCGTCCACGCGGCGAAAGACAGCCCCTACCTCGAGCTGATCGCCGACCTCGTCGAAACGAAGGGCCGTCTCGGCATCGACTCGTGGGGCGGATCCGATGTGGGCGTGCGCTCCGTCATCGATCCGATCGACGCGATCTTCGATGCCGAGTTCCCCGACTTCGCGCCGTGGCCGTGGGGACGTCAACCGCATGTCGCCGTGCTCGTACGCCACATCCTTCTCGCTGAGCCCCTCGCCGAGAGGTTCGGCGACCGGTTCCGCGGCGTCAGTCCAGAACGTGCGCGGGAGCTCGCGTCCTCGTTCCGCTTCGACCGCAGTGTCGAGCGCACGGGTCTCTCGGACGTGCTCCGCTCGCACCTCGCAGAGAGCTGATCCGCCAGCCGGCTCGGCTTCCTTCTCATCCGTCCGTCGTGGGCTGAAGAGAAGGAAGCCGAGTCGTGGTCAGCCGATCACGAGCGAGGCGGAACGAATCCCGCGGCTTTTCTCGTTCCCACGACGAGACCATCCATCTCGATGCGCTCATTCGGCTCGAGGGTCACGCTGACCGACTCGTTCCCCATCACGAACTCTCCGGTGATCGACCGGGCCGCCATCCCCACGAGGGCGCTCGGCACACCATCGCGGTCGGTGACGAGGCGCCAGCCCCACGGGAAGGCGCAGATCTGCACACCATCGCGGTACACGATCGACTGCTCGTCATCCGAGGCGATCTCGAACACCGTGCCGTCGATAGCGCGGCGATAGGCGGTCGCCGTGGCAGAGGCACCGTGATCGAGCCGGGTCGGAGCAAGGCTTGTGAACCACACCTCGCCGTCGGGCCGCGGCAAGACACCAGCGAGACGTTCAACCGTGTCGAGCAGCCACAGGATCGACGGTGAATACACCGACGTGAACCCAGGCGATCCCGTCCACGGGTCGAGGCATTGCGGGAAACGGTCGGCGATCGCGACGGCCGCGAGCACCGGCATGGTCGCAAGCGCCAGCTCGGCGACGCGACCGTGTTGCTCGAAGGCGTGCGGGGCGCGGATCAGCGAAAGGAAATTGACCGGCCCGCCCCACGAATTGCGGCCGTAGTCGTGATCGAAACGCGGGTCGTCGAGCGCGAGCGAAGTGAACCCGTAGTGCGCGAGGAACTTGCCTGTGTTCATCAGATACCGCTCGAGAGCGGCGGCGAACATCTCGTCATCGCCGATCTCGCACGCGAGCACACGCAGCAGCACATCGGACTGGATCCGCACGGCGTTCCCGTTGCGGTCACGGTCGTAGAAGAAGCCGTCGTCGCCGTCGAAGCACTGGTCGAACAATGCGGCGATGGAGTCGGCGGCCGCGGCGCGCCAACGCTCCGCCGCCGCGGCGTCGTCGAGTTCCTCAGCGATACGCGCGAGGTAGGCGCGCTGGCAGGCCACATTCGCAGTCAGGTCGGGTGCGACGAACGGCAGGGTCGGGTGCTCGGGGTCGACGACCCGCGCATCGCCGCGGAACGCGCGGTCAGGGGCGAACCAGAACCTCGGCGAGAGGTCGTGGCCGGTGTCGAAGGTGCAGAACGCTTCGACTCCTCCGGTGCCGAGAGTGTTGCGGTAGGTCGCGAGCCACTCGTCGTAGCGGACCATCGCGTCATACATGGTGGTCAGGTATTCACGGTCGCGCCCACCGAGCAGGTACTGGTTCCAGACTGTTCGAGCGAGCGGTGTCACGATCTGGATCTGGCTGAAGCCGGGTCCGGCGTCTGTCACCTTGTACGGGATCATGCCGTCGTCGCGCTGATGTTCGGCGAAGAGCAAATGCGTGCTACGAGCGATGTCCGGGGCGAAACGGGCGAGCAGCTCGCTGTTGATCGTTCCCGTGCTTTCGATCCAGGCGCCGAAGTAGACACCGCCCTCGTTGAGCACCGGAGCGCTTCCATCGAGCGAGCGCACGCACTCGCCCAATTCCCGAACCGCCTGATTCCAACGCTCCTCGAGAGGACCGCCGAGAGCGACGAAGCCGACACCCGAGCGGCTGATCTCTGCCCCGTACGGCGTAGACGGATCGGCGCCCGCGCGTTCGAGCGCGTCGCTCGAACGGAGCCGAGAAAGAGCATCGTCGATGTCGGTCATGTCGCTGAATCCTCGCAAACAAAGCATGGTGACGAAAAACGGTGGGCGGCCCCGGGAAGGGACCACCCACCGCTCTACTACAAGGTCGGAACTACTCGAGGTCGTTCGAGAGGTTGGTGACCCATACCTCTGCTGCCTCTTCAGGGGTCTGGTTACCGAAGAGCACCTCGGCCTCAGCGTCCTGCGAGTACTTGTTCATGTTGGCGCCACCATCGGGCTGCGGAGGCGCGACCGTGCCGGATTCGAGGATGACGTTGACATACTCGGCGGCTTCCTGACTGGGGCCTTCGAGCAGCGGCGTCACGACCTCGAGGGTGTCGGGGTTGAACGGCACACCGCGCGTGTCCAGGATCAGCTCGGCGGCGGCGGGCTCGTTGAGGAACCAGTCGACCAGCTTGGCGGCGGCCTCGGGGTGCTCGGTCGCCGCGTTGATCGACCAGTACGCCGACGGCAGCAGCGCGACTCCGGTGGTGTCGGTGTCGGTCGGGGGCGTCAGGATCAACGTCTCGCCGGCGGTGCCGTAGGTGCTGATCAGGTTGCTGTAACCGAACGTGATCGCGGCCTGGCCGAGGGTGTAGAGCTGCTGGTCCGGCGGGAGCGCCCATCCGGCGGTGATGATGGTCGGGTCGGGGATTCCGCCGCCTTCCTGCAGCTCGACCTCCTTCTCGTACAACCCCGCGATGTCCTCGGCTTCGACGCCGAGCTGGCCGTCGAAGTCATAGATGCCGTATTCGGTCACCTGCGCCGCGTAGGTGCCGATGATGTCTTGGATACGCAGGTCGACCCCGTAGACGGGAGCACCGTTGCTGTTCGTGAGTCCCGCGGACCCGATGGTGTTGGCAGCCTCGATGAGGTCGTCCCAGGTCCACGTCTCGTCGGGCACCGGAACCCCGGCCTCATTGAAGATGTCGACGTTGATGAACGCCGCTGTCGCGTTACCACCAGAGGGAAGCCCGTAGAGCGTGCCATCGACGGTTGCGCTGGTGGTCGAGTAGTCCGGGTACTTGTCGACCTGGACGATATCGGCCACCTGATCGAGGTCGAGCAGAGCGCCGACGGCGCCGTACTCCTGCGGCTTCGCGCCGCCGAGTGCGAACACGTCGGGTGCGGTGTCGCCGCCACCACCGAAGTCGGTTGCGAGCCGGTTGAAGAGGTCGTCGGGGGCACCGACGGGGGTCTCTTGGACCGTGATGTTGGGATTCTCAGCCTCGAACATGTCGATGACTTCTGCGAAAAGGGCCGCCCGGTCGTCGTCTCCCCACCAGGACATCTCGATGGTGATCTGTTCGTCGGAATCGTCGCCGCTTGAGCCCCCGGATGCGCTGCATCCCGTCAGGGCGAGGGTCGCGGCCAGAGCGGACCCGAGGACCGCCTTGCCTGCGATGGACCGTGTTGTACGCGTCATTGCGCCTCGATTGGTGTCGTGGTGGAGCGAGTCCACCAGGCTGCTAACTGGACATGACCCATCGGTCGGATGACTTCCGGGCCGCAGCTGCACGACTGGCGAAACATCGTCGTGAAACCGCTTTCACGGAAATTAGCACCGCCCATCTGGATTGTCAACGACACCTCACCGAGGCGCGTCGGGCACCGCGCCGGTCGATCCGCGCACCTCGAGTCGAGGGTGGAAGATGACGTTTCCCTCGGGCTCATCGCCTGCGATCAGCGCGCCCATGCGGCGCCACGCTTCGGCTCCGAGCTTCTGATGCGGAACCGAGAGCGTCGTGAGCGAAGGAGTCGTGTAGCGCGCGAACGGAATGTCATCGAAACCCGTTACCGAAATGTCGTGAGGCACGCTCATTCCGAGCCCGAGCAGGCCGTTCAGGAGCCCGATAGCGACGAGATCGTTGAAGGCGAGCGCCGCGGTCGCGCCCGAATCGCGCACCCTGCGCGCCGCAGCGAGACCGTCTTCGCTCGTAGCTCCCCCCTGCATTCGGACGATGCGCACCTCGGGGCGCATCTTCTCGAACTCCGCCAGTCCGTCGAGACGATGCGCGTTGGACACGCTGCTACTCGGGCCCTCGAGGAACACCAGCTGACGGTGTCCCAGGTCGTACAGATGCTGGGCGAGGTCCTGCACACCTGAGCGGTAGTCGATCGCGAGCGATGGTGCATCGATCGCGTCGTTCATACGATTGATCAGCACGAGCGGGCGGAGCGACTTCGCAAGACCCACCAGCTCGACATCCGACATACGAGGCGCACAGAGAACCACGGCGTCACAGCGTCGGCGGATCTCGCTGACGAGCAGGGGCTCATCCCCCGGCGACTCGGCGGAGTCGGCGACCAGCACCCGGTAGCCGTCTTTGGCCGCAGCCTTGCTGAGACTCGAGAGCATCGCTTGGAAGGCGGGGTTCGCAAGATCCGGCACGACGAAGGCGATGGCGCTCGTCTGCCCCAGAGCGAGGCTGCGCGCCAGATGGCTCGGCGAGTAGTTGAGCTCGGTGGCGACGCCCAGCACTCGCTCGGCGATCGCGGCGTCGCCGAGGAATCGGTCATTCATGACCCGAGAGACCGTCGCTGGCGAAACCCCTGCCCGCTCCGCCACTTCGGCGATGGTCGCCGCACCTGAACGTCGCTTCACTGGCCCCGGTCCTTCCTTGACATCGGTGCCTGAAACGATAATGCCGCGCGCCCTGTTTGACGGCGCACGAACTTCAGCCCATAATCGTGAAACCGCTTTCTCGAGTCCGAGATCCGAGCGGATCACCGTCTACGAGGAGGTCGACGTGAGCAGTCTCGGCGAGTTGCGCACTATTGCGCTGAACGCCCGCCGCTCGGGTAACGGGGCCAAAGAAAAAAACCCCGACAACCTTGCCGCATACCTATTCCTGTTGCCATGGCTCATCGGAATCGTCGGGTTCACCATCGGCCCCATGGCCGCGTCGTTGTACCTGTCTTTCACCGATTACAACCTGCTGCAATCCCCGCTTCTCAATCCGCCCGAATTCACGGGCGCCGAGAACTATCTGCAGATGCTGGGCGACGCGACGTTCTGGAACTCGTTCCGGGTCACCGTCACCTACGTTCTCGTGTCGGTCCCGATCCAGCTCGCGGTCGCACTTGCGCTCGCGCTGCTGCTCGACAGGGGAATGCGCGGTCTGTCGATCTACCGCTCGATCTTCTACCTGCCGAGCCTCCTCGGTGGCTCGGTGGCGATCGCCATCCTCTGGCGCCAGGTCTTCGGTAAAGACGGGCTGGTCAACGGCTTCCTCGCCATCTTCGGCATCGACGGCCCCGGATGGATCGGTCACCCCGATTACGCGCTCGGCACGATCATCGTGCTGCACATCTGGACGTTCGGGTCCCCCATGGTCATCTTCCTCGCCGGTCTCCGGCAGATCCCCGAGATGTATTACGAGGCGGCATCCGTCGACGGCGCGGGCAAGATGCGGCGGTTCTTCTCCATCACCCTTCCGCTGTTGACACCGATCATCTTCTTCAACCTCGTCCTGCAGGTCATCTTCGCCTTCCAGACGTTCACGCAGGCCTACGTGGTCTCGGGCGGCACGGGTGGACCCGCCGACTCGACGATGTTCTACACGCTGTTCCTCTACCGGATCGGCTTCCTCGAGTACGACATGGGCTACGCGTCAGCCATGGCCTGGTTCCTGCTCATCGTTATCGCGGCGTTCACCGCGCTCAACTTCTGGCTATCGAAATTCTGGGTGTTCTATGACGACTGAGAACCTTCTCGCCACGCCGGTCAACACCGGCACCGCCCCGACGAAGAGCGACGGATCAGGCGGCACCTCGGGCCCCAGCCGACGTTCCTCCGCTTCGTACCGGGCACGCGGACGTGTCTTCTCGACGCTGAAGCACTTCGGTCTGATCGTGGCCTCACTGGTGATGATCTATCCGCTGCTCTGGCTGGTGGTCTCGAGCTTCAAGCCGAACGACGAGATCTTCCGCGACCTCAGCATCTTCACCACCAATCTGACCGTCGAGAACTACGTCAACGGCTGGAACGACCTGCAGTTCCCGTTCGGTGTCTTCATGCTGAACTCGACGATCATCGCGGTCGGCGCGATCGTCGGAAACCTGATCTCGTGCTCGCTCGCCGCCTACGCGTTCGGGCGGCTGAAGTTCCGTGGGCGCACACTGATGTTCGCGATCATGCTCGCCACGATCATGCTGCCCTTCCAGGTCGTGCTGATCCCGCAGTTCACGATCTTCAAGGAGCTCGGCTGGCTGAACACCTTCCTGCCCCTGATCGTGCCGAAGTTCCTCGCCACCGACGCGTTCTTCGTCTTCCTCATGGTGCAGTTCATCCGCGCCCTCCCTAAGGAGATCTTCGAAGCGGCGCGGATCGACGGCGCCGGCCACTTCCGCACGTTCGCGCAGATCACGCTGCCGCTCATGGTGCCTGCCCTCGCGACGACCGCGATCTTCACCTTCATCTGGACCTGGGGTGACTTCTTCGGTCCGCTCATCTATCTGCGGATACCCGAGATGTTCCCGGCGTCCGTCGCGCTGAAGGGGTTCATCGACGCCCAGTCGAGCTCGGACTTCGGATCGATGTTCGCCATGTCGGTGGTCTCGCTCATACCGCTCTTCGTTGCCTTCCTCATCGGGCAGCGCTACCTCATCAAGGGCTTTGCCACGACGGGAATCAAGTGATGTCGACAAACCGCTACCGCTATGCACTCGTCGGGACGGGCTCCCGAGCGCAGATGTACCTCGAGGCGATCGCCGACACGCACGCCGACGTCGCTGAGCTCGTCGCCTGGACCGACACCAATCAGGGTCGCCAGGAGTGGTCGCTCGAGCATCATCCCGCGCTCGGCACCCCGGTTCGCTTCGAACCCGACGCGCTCGCCGAGGCGGTGAAGCAGCACGGCATCGATCGGGTCATCATCACCTCCCCCGATGCGACGCACGCCGACTACATCGTCGCGGCGCTCGAGGCGGGCGCCGACGCGATCGTCGAGAAGCCGCTCACCACGACCGAAGAGGGTGTGCGCCGTATCGCGGATGCTGTCGAGAGAACCGGCCGCAACGTGACCATCACGTTCAACTACCGGTATTCGCCTCGCAACTCCGAGCTCAAACGCGTCATCGATTCGGGTGAGATCGGACAGGTCACGAGCGTCCACTTCGAGTGGGTTCTCGACACCGCTCACGGCGCGGACTACTTCCGTCGCTGGCACCGCCAGAAGAGCAACTCGGGCGGGCTGCTCATCCACAAGTCGAGCCACCACTTCGATCTCGTGAACTGGTGGATCGCCTCGACGCCGAGCCGCGTCTTCGCCAGCGGCGGGCTCCGCTTCTACGGCGCCGAAAACGCCGCGGCGCGCGGGATGGGCCCCCGCCCGGAACGTGGCACGACCGATTCACCGCTGCGCGACGGCTTCAGTCTCGACCTGCGCACCGACCCTGTCTGGGAAGGGCTCTACCTTCGCCAGGAGCAGCACGACGGCTATCTGCGCGACCGCGACGTCTTCGACGAGGGCATCACGATCGAAGACAATCTGTCGCTCGTGGTCGACTACGACCGCGGCGCGAGCATGTCGTACTCCCTCAACGCGCACTCCCCGTGGGAGGGCTACACGGTCGCGGTGAACGGCACCAAGGGCCGCGCCGAGCTGAGCGTCGTCGAGCGTGGCGTGACCACCATCGACGAGGACGGACGCACCGTCGTCGACCCGAGCGCACGCCCCGACCTCGTGGTCGATGATGCACAGCGCCCCGTCGGCGAACGTCTCGTCGTGCAGAAGCACTTCGAGACGGCATACACGGTCGACATCCCCGTCGCGGAAGGCGGCCACGGCGGAGGCGACGCGCAACTGCTGCGTGATGTCTTCGTCGGTCCTGGCGAAGACCCTCTCGGTCGCACCGCCGGCTGGCAGGACGGGGTC
>Ga0210040_10005615_pt1 | contig 15915 bp, 19 predicted proteins | sample CryGeyCG12114_NA_FD_185462 | JGI IMG/M metagenome (GOLD analysis project Ga0210040, IMG submission 185462) | Groundwater microbial communities from aquifer - Crystal Geyser CG19_WC_8/21/14_NA (SPAdes) (version 2) | ecosystem: Environmental > Aquatic > Deep subsurface > Groundwater | place: USA... | reverse complement strand
CCGCAGCAAAGCGGCATAACCACGTTGCATAAACCAAATTGACATGTGCATTTCCAGTCGACCAAACCGCAGCAAAGCGGCATAACCACGTTGCATAAACCAAATTGACATGTGCATTTCCAGTCGACCAAACCGCAGCAAAGCGGCATAACCACGTTGCATAAACCAAATTGACATGTGCATTTCCAGTCGATCAAACCGCAGCAAAGCGGCATAACAACGTTGCATAAACAAAATTAGCGTAATTATTTGCACTGCTTTTAAATAACAAAAACCACAGCTTGGCAGTCAATTTAGTTTAGTAGTAAAAAATATGTTTTTCTTGCTTAAAATATTTTCCTTAAATACTTCATAGGTCGAAATGACCAGTCATTTGTCCACCTGGATCTTCTTCGACGATGCTGGAGTTTCGAATACACTTCACAGTAGAAATATTTGCCTGTGCAAAAAAAGCAGCAATATTTTTGGAAAAACTCAGGACAGCAATGCAGGAAGGTTCAGCAAGAAGGGAGGAAGTTGTGATGCGGAAAAAATTATAGAAGCTTTTAAAACAGTTCCAGGAAATTGTTCAGGAAGAAATCTTTCTGTGAAAAAATGCAAAAATCAAGCCACCAAAATGAAAAAAAAAACGCTAAAAAATTCAAAACAACATTGGAAGAACTTGGATTTAAAGAATTATTGTTATCGTACCCAGCCCAAAGAAACACATCTACTCAAAGTGACACAAATCCGATAACAATGCTGGCGGCAAAATTTTTCAAAGATGTCTGCTCCTACCCAAGTGTAGAATGTTATTTTTGCTTAAGGATGAACTACAGAACAAACGCTCAGCGAGTCACAATCAACCAGAATATTGTCAAACTTTTTGAAAAATATGAAACTTTAGTCCAGGTACGAAGAAAAATTAGTCTGCAAAAGATGCGTTTCCAATTTAAAGAAAAACAAAATTCTTCCTATATTAAAAAAATAACATGGAGTTGCCTTCATGTCCCGAAGAAATCCTTCGATTAAGTGATATGGAGCTACAGATAATCAGTTTAGTGCGCCCGTACCAGAAAATTTTTAGTCTTAGAGAAGGACGTGGACAGAAAGCTGTTAAAGGGTCGTGCATTTAGTTTGCTCAATCCGTGGAGGACGTGGTAGAGCAGTTGCCAATTAGACCCGATGATTCTGGCATCATGATTGTCTCCGAAAATTTGGAGAATATTCAGAGAACACGACAGCTTCAAATACGACCCGCTTACATATACGAAGCTCTACAATGGCTAAAAGTCCACAACAAACTTTACGCTAATGTTCTAGTAATGGACCGGGACTTTTCACATTACCACTCCATGTATTTATCCTCTAGAGCTGTTTTTTCCATAGAGTTCCAGTCACCTGAATCACAAACATCATTACAACCAAGCGTTGCGGTTGATGTCAATGCAGCTTCACCTTGTCTCTCTGTAGAATTTGCAGCTATAAATGGGTTTAGAACAATTACTGAAAGCAGAAAAATTTGGAGAGGAGGATTTCACCAAGGATCTATCAATATATTCCGTGGAAATAGCATTGGAGTCCAATGCACGGCCATGGCATCCGTTTTTTTGGCCAAATCGTTGATTACTCCAATTCACGAATGGGATCAAACGACCCTGGATGAGACTTAGTTACTTGGTGACAAATATTACCAAAAAGTATACCCATTGGTTTTCGCTTCAACGCGGATGCAAAGTAGATATTTGGAAGCTACAGACTGCAACGGAGAGTTGGAGATTAATAGAACATTTGTCAAAATAAATGTTTTGGCCAATTTTGCTTACGAGTTTAGTGGCATGCTGGATGAAGGCTTTGAATTATTGCCTCGACAAGCTCGTTGTGAAAATGAGCATTTAAAGCTGCGAAATCGACTTCAGAACTTTATCGATTCGGATCACACTCGTGCCATTGGAACAGCGAGAGAATATTCGTTTGGTCTGCTTAAAGAGCACACAAAGATGTACTATTTTGATTCGCACAGTAAAGGCGCTTGTGGACGTAATGCAAGCGACGGTTAAAGCTGTGTTATTGAGTTTTCTGTGGACAATGGAGCAAAACTACTATCACAACTTATAAACATTAATTTGAGGGGAAGAATTCAACAGAACATGACAAGCCAACAACGTGAGTCGGAAATGGTGATCACTATCACTCCTGTTATATGCTCTGAAGCAAACCAATCTGATTCGAGAATGGAAACTGCAAACTCACATGAAAATCTTGAGCTTTGCGTTGATTTGGATGCAGACGTAGACATGGAGAGTAGTGATTCCGAAATGGAGCAATATTCTAATAGTCATCCGAATAAAATAGTAACCCCAACCTCCCTGCAGACTCATTTATCACAAATGGCGGATCCGGAACCAATGGATTGTGACCAAAACAGTTCAAATTTTGGTTTGATTACAATCCCAACTAAACAACATACCAGGAGCAGAGGAGATGTTAATAAATATCCACACCCTCGAGCATGTCGCTATTCATTGCGACGACTATATTGAGCCTTCTGCGAAAGACTTCATCAATGGTGTTCGAAATAGACACAGGAATCAAAACCTTTATAGAAAAACTAGCCCTCCAATTCCAGAATCATATGCAGATCACCTTGATGAACTTTCGTTCATCAAATGTTATCCAACGGGAACCCATGGTTTTGGATTTCTCAGAGATGAGAGGATCACCATATTGGACTATTGTCAGTCATTGCTCCAAAGAGGAGATAGAAGATTTCAAGATCCAGACTTCATTTTTTATTGCTTGTCCCGAGTGGAAACGTACAAACTTGCTCAAATGTGCAATATAGTTTCAGATCTTGAAACGGAAGGGCCAGCTGACAGGCTGCTAGACGACCAGACAAGTGTTCATCTGGCACTCAAAGGAATGAGAGGCTCCTCATCCTACTGGAGAAGCTATTCTGGGGACGTGATAGCGATGATTGCTCAGCTGGGTCTGCCGACCTTCTTCCTGACCATGAGCTACGACGACCTCAATAGTTTTGACGCAATTAATGAGTTATGGAAAGCCAAGCATGGATCGGAAGCGGAGATTGATCCTGAAAACCTATCATATGCAGAAAGGAAACAACTGTTGGATGATCACCCAGTAGCGGCTGCAAGACATTTTTTTCAGAGACTGAGAAAATTTTTGAAACTCTTAAAGACGGATTCAGAAGTCATATTCAAGAGAAAACTAAGGCACTACACCAGCCGCGTCGAGTTCCAGATGAGAGAAAGCCCTCATGCGCACATGTTGCTTTGGCTTGAGGATGTCCCTGATTTTAACACCGCGGAAGGTAAACAATTTGTAGATGACAACGTTACTTGTTCGCTCGTGTTCCCGTACTTGGAATTGGTCAAGAAATACCAAATTCATAAATGCACTGAAACGTGCTATAAAAATAAAAAAGATGTACCTCGGCGCTGTAGATTTGGTTATCCATTCGCCGCAAATCCTGAAACAGTTGTACGGGATGACGAAGATACAGTCCGTCATCATGGTATAGCGATTGTCATTAAACGAGAGGAAAATGAGTCCATGGTGAACAATTACAACCTATATCTGTTGAATATTCTGAAATGTAATCATGATATCCAAGTGATCACAGATTCAGCAGGTGTCGCCTACTACATAGCAAAATATATGAGCAAAGCTGAAGCTCAAGGTTTAAGAAAAGAAGTAAATGCTGCCATCAATCGTGTGAATTCTGGTGCTCCAAGCACTTTTAAATCATTGGCGTTTCGACTTCATAATAAACGAGAAGTAAGTGCACAGGAAGCAGCGTTCAGGTTATGTCATTTGGCCTTACATTTATCTAGTGTGAAAGTCGAGTTTATTCCAGCTTTTATGAAGGACAAGCGTTTGAGGCTTCTAAAACTAAACGAATTAGAGCGAGGTGAAGTCAAATTCCGCAGCAATATAATTGAAAAATATGAAATGAGGCCACCAAGTTTAGCAAATCTTTGTTTGTTCGAGTTTACTGCCTTATTTGACCCGATAACGAACGCAAAATTCAATGAACTGGACAAAAATTTAGACTCCGACGACGAAGATGATAATAAGGAAGTGATCGAAACTATTTATTTGCGGAACAGATTTGGCCAAAAAAGGGAGCAATGAAAAAAAGACAGAATCCAAAAGTTATCAAAATTCCAAGATTTCAACCAGACCAGCTAGATGAGCATCTGTACTCCTTACTGCTTTTTTTCTATCCATTTCAAAAAGAGTCAATTTTTTCTCAGTTTGAGTCCATCAAAGCTGCCTACGAAGCACTCAAGTCCCATTTCCGAACTCATGATGACAATGAAATTATACCGGGTAGCTTTGCTGAAGAACTGGAGAGAATGTTGTTACGAATTCAAACATTAGTGGATGCAGAAGACCAAGAAGAGGACGATGAAACTGTTGAAAATCAAGTCGACACTTTAGAATATGAAGAGGAAGTAGCAAATGAACAGCAAAATGTGATTGAAAATCCTCGGCGGCAAACTTTTAACATGGCTGCATTCAAGGCAAGAGTAGGCACTTTGAATAGAGAGCAGATGAAGGTATTCAGAATAGTCGACAAACAAGTCGAAAAAATACTGTCTTATAATACAAATCTAGAGCCATTGCGCTTATTTGTATCTGGTGGCGGAGTGGTAGGAAAGTCCTATCTAATCAATTTACTAGATGAACTGATCACCCAAAAACTATATCATTAAAATGGTCCTAGCGTGATTAAAGGCGGACCGACAGGAGTCTTCTCTTTGCATATTAATGCTCGTACACTGCATAGCATATTGCGACTAGGAATTGAGAAAAAGACAACAGCGGCTTATAAAAAGTTAGGCAGTAGACTCTGTGAAACATTAAGAGGAAGTTATAGGGGCGTAGATTTTTTTATAATCGACGAAATTTCAATGGTTTCGTACGAAGTGTTAAGAATGATCAATTTAAGAATATTGGAAATTTTTGGCAACCCAGATCCAGAAGCAGAAAGTATGCCCTTTGCGGGTTTGAATATAATTGCATTCGGTGACCTTTTCCAACTGCCAGCATGCTTTGGCCATCAAATTTACAATTTTCCGACAGTATTTCAAGCCTAAACAAATTTGTGGCATCTATTCAAATTTGTTGAGCTTTTTCAAAATCAAAGACAAACAACAAACGATCCCTTGCTAGGAATATGCAACAGACTCCGTGTCGGAGAGACTACAACAGAAGATATCGAAGTTTTATTGAAATGCGTTTTAAAACCTGATGGATCAAGAAGTGATGGGGAGGCAACGGACTTTAGTGATGCCATTTATTTTTTTCCGACGGTCAAACAAGTGGAATCCCACAACAGCAAAAAAATTACACAAAAAAAAGAAACTGGAGTGCAAACTTCCCATTTTATGGCAAAAGATACACACAGAAAAGGACCTAAAAAAGGGCTGCCCCTTGATGAGCAAGAAACGACTAAAATCGTTCCCAGAGAGACACGAGACTGTGGGGGCATACCGACAAGACTAGAAATTTTTGTGGGTGAACGTATAATGTTGAAAAGAAATATATCTGTTTCCTATGGTTTGGTGAATGGAAGTATTGGAATAATCACAAGTATATCCTGGCCCGGTGGACGACGTTAACAAATCGATGAGGAACAACCTTCATTAGTGTACGTAAAATTTGACCGGAAACCCACAGGAGTTGAGTTGGACAAGGATGGAAGCTATGGTTTGTCTCCCAAATCAGTTGACATCGTTGGAAAGCGAGGAAAACCATTTACAAGAGTGATGTTTGCAATAGTTCCTTGTTATGCAGTGACCTGCCACTTCATGCAAGACACAACCTTAGAAAAAGCTGTTGTGGATCTTGGACCCAAAAATTTCGCGTTTGGACAGCTGTACACAGCTTTAAGTCGAGTCAAAACATTGAAAGGTGTCAACCTTTCTAATCTAAATGTGGGACTATTACTTGGTCAAAAGAAAAGAAAACCATGTAACCCTCTTGTTATTGCGGAATATGAAAGATTGCGCCAAAATGCTGCCGCTGAATAGTCGTTTACGAAATAAGAAACGAAAAACGAGTTTAATTACACACGATTTGACAGTTCGACAAACATGTAGCGATAACAACATAACTAAAAAACCGACAACAACGTCAGAATATGATATTTTGTATTAACTGATTGCAAGCTTGTCAAAATCTAATTGCGATTCCAAATTTTCGCGACCCAATAAGAATTCCATGTTAATTTGCTATTTACTGTGATTCATAAAAATTCAATGTTAATTCCCTTATACGCTGCGTTTCTATAAATATTCTATGTAAATTCCCTTATAAATTGCGTTTTTGTCAAAATGTTAATTTCTCATATTCTGCGAGTTGTTAAAAATCAAATGTTAATGTTTGTGTCAAAATCACATAATAATTTAAAATTTACTCCCGCCTCATCTAAATTCCCTGTTATTATTATTTTATTTTTTCGAAAAATCCATGCTCAATTTTATATTTTGACTTACTTCTTGTTACGTAAAAACGTCTGTAGGGTGAAAAAGAACACAACGGAGAGATTGACATTACGACGGACAAAATGACATAACGACGGACAGAGTTGGATGCGTATGTAGCTTCCGCTAAATAACATGCAGTTTAAAACGGCTCCAAAAACAAATCTCAAGTGATTGTTATGTTTGTAATAATAATTTATACTGCATGACTAAGGGTGGCAACGGATCGGATCATATCGGATCATATCGGATCGGATTCGGATCGGATCGGATCAAGCTTTTTCATCCGATAGCCTTTATCGGATCGGATCGGATTGACGGTGATCCGATCCGAAATCCGATAATTTCTTTCGGATCGGATTTAGGGTGATCCGATCCGATGATCCGATAGAATCCGATAGATAGAACAATGTTGAAACGAGTATCCAAACCATGCGATACTTTGTGTAGAGCTTTCTTCTCTATTGCATTGCACAGCTTAAGCGACACATGCATGAATTCATGAAGTGAATAAACCTTAAACACGACAATATGCGCATTAAAGTATATTGCACTATTTATTACACATTGAAATTACACCATTTTGAATCAAAAGTGAGACTTTCATGGAGCATGCTGAGTACCCATTTAAAATTAGAGATTTCAAAAATTTTCCAAATTAAAATATAATATAATACAACAGAACTGTGGTACCATTGTTGTATTTATAAAATGGCAAGTTCAAGTGAAATCGAAAATAGTAGTCAAAGTCAAAATCAAGACGAAGTTTTAGCGGACGATGAATCAAATGCCGAAGCCGGGGTAAACGAGCAAAGTCAATTGTCCAAAAAACGTCCAAAACGTAGTCATGCATGGGAGCATTTTGAAGAAATTGAAAAAAAAGTAAAAAATGTAAAAAAAGCCTTTTGGAAATGCAAATATTGTTCTTCCTGGTAAGCTCAAATTAAAAAAATTTATGCCAGAAACACTAAAGCTTGCAATATTTAAGTGCTGTTTTTCTATAGTTTTGATCTGAATAAATCAAAAGGAAGCACTCAGAATCTTCTAAAGCATATTAAAAAGTACCATGCCGGTAAAGAAAACCCAAGTAATTCGACCGGATCCGGTATTTTGAAATTTGTTCAGCCTGGAAAACAACTTTTACAATCACAACAGGTAGTTTGAAAAATACTTGTTTTTTATAGTGAACACAAAAGTGAAATTCAATATTCTGACTTCAAACACTAATTCATTGCATTGACAGGCTTCAAATCCATTATATTTACGGCAGTTGTTGGCCCAGTGGATTGCCGAAAGCGACCAGCCTTTCTCAGAAGTGGACTCTAAAACATTTCGAAAATTTATAAATCTCTTGAATCCAACATTCTATGTTCCCTGTAGGAATACAATTCGAGCAGACATTTTGACTTTATATGAAGCCAAAAAAGCAGACCTTCGAAAAATATTAACAGTAAGTTTTTACACTAATAATAGGACGCGACTGTGCGACAATAAGGCAAATTTTGTATTTAAAATAGGCCTGTGACTCAAAAGTTGCATTTACAATGGATGCTTGGACATCCCCAAACAGTCTTGCATTCTTGGGTATTACGGCCCATTGGATTGATACATCCTGGAATTTGCGTAATGTACTGTTGGATTTTGTACAGCTGCATGGTTCTTACAGTGGAGAAAACATTGCTGAAGCTTTTCATAAAAGTTTAAATGACTACAACTTGACCGATAAGGTAATTTACTACAGCCATTTACTGAAACGAGGAGTATATGTTATAGTGACGACCATCTGTTTTACAGATTTCTGCTGTGGTCACTGACAATGCAACGAATAATGACACCTTTTTTGAGCACATGGAACAGAGACTAACCAGAAAAAAAAAAAAAATTTAGTGCTCAACAAAACCGGGTCCGCTGCATTGCTCACATCCTAAACCTTGCAGTTCACGCTGGCATGAAAGTCATGCTGCCAGATGATCACAAAAAGAAAAATGTCAGCAAGAATCTTTCTCCTCAGCAAGAAAGCAATCCCAAGCCAGAACCAAGGATGTTAACTGCGGTTGAAAAAGTACAACGAAAAGACACAATCTTATAAATTAAGTTGCATAATTCAACCGGATCCGGTATTTTGTGTTCGCACTAATAAGCTGATGAATTTTTTTGTATTTTAGTTGCAAAAGTGTGTCGTTAAAATCATGGCTTCACCTGGAAGACGGGAAAAGCTGGTTTTAGCATGTGGACTGACTGATACACCAGTAAAATTATGCATTTTAGATGTGCAAACAAGATGGAACTCAACTCATGATATGATCATACGAGCATTTGAAATCAAAGAGGTTCGATCTTTTAGTTCAAAACTTGTTCAAAACAAGTTCGAAACCCAAACTCAAGTGCATGTTGCGTAAAACTTTTTGTTCACAGGCCTTAACCTATGTGGTTAGTATGGACGAAAAAATTTCAAAATACAAATTAACTGAGAAAGAATGGAGCGACTTGAAACTGTTAGATGAGATTTTAAAGGTAACAAAAATAACTTGATAATGACATTTGTTTGTTTACCGATGTTAAATAACGAGTTAATTTGCTTAGCATTTCAAGAATGCTACATTACACGCGTGCAAAGCCGACTATCCATCTATTCACACTGGTGTGCCTATTTTCAGTTTTCTTATTGAAAAACTCGAATCATTTGCTGTAAAGCATAAAGGCGAAGTTCTGGAGAAAGTTGCTAATGCTGCTCTGGAAAAAATCAATCAATATTTTGATCTTGCTGATGCCTTTGTCTACGATATTGCAATCGGTAATTAACTACGAAAATGGTTTGCTAGCTTTGTATTGCATTGATGATTCATAAGATCATTTTAAAATTCAGTTTTAGACCCCAGCATGAAACTTGAATACTTGAAAAGACATAAATGGCCCAACACGAATATTTTCCGGATTAAAAAAGTCGTGAAGAAAACGTACACAGAAATCTATGAAACAAAAAATCCGGATCCGGCAACAAACCAAGACAATGATAATGGGTCTAACTGTGAAGATGAGTTAATGGAACATCTGTACAATTAGACAAAAACAACAAATCCACAAAATGAATTGGATCAATATTTGAAGGACCCAGTCGTTCCAATTTGGAAAAATAGCAAGCAAGTGGATAAATTAAGCTGGTGGAAGGTATAAAAAACAATTCAATCATCATTTATGCTCTGCTTATGTCCCTCATTACCGTTAATTCTTTTTTAAGGCTAACGAGTGCATGTATCCACAATTAGCAAAAATGGCTCGAGATTTTGTTGGCATTCCTGCTACTAGTAGTTGCTCTGAACGAGCTTTCTCGGGAGGGGTTGACTTAATCACGCCAAATCGACACAGACTGGATCCAATAGTCATTAAAGCCTCAATGTGCCTGAAAAACTGGTTACGAGAAAATATTACAGAGTGGTGTGTTTGATTATAAAACTTTTCTATTAAAGTTTTTTATTTTCAACTTTCACTAACTAATCAACTTACTAACTAATTTATTTGTATGTCAGATTGTTATTTCTCAATATTCGTAGACTGCAGACTTTTTAATTCCTTTTAGATGAGATGCCTGCATATAATATTTTTAAAATAGTGTTTCGACCCGTAAAAGTTCTTTTTACACTAGTTTAGTTTAGTGAACATTAGCATTAAGCATTTTAATTTGAGCTTACAGATAATTGCAACTACTGTTATAAATGTAAATGCTTAGTAAATAAAAAATATCACCCGGATCCGGCTTAATGAATTTATGGTATTAATGCAATGGTGGCATGACATTTTTTCAAAATGTAGCAGTTAAACGCCGCATTTTTAATTTAGTGGCAAGAACACTATGTTAGCTATGTTTGTTTGATAATTCAATGATTGCATTGCAATTGCAACATTGCAAGTAAAGTACTCCTCTCCTACTCACCAATCCCAGGTTTGCGCTTTAGTAATAGTTAGTTGTTTAGTTAGTCAGTTACTTTCCTATTTTTATGGGAGTTATTTGTGTTTTTATTTGAAAAGTTGGTAAGTGAATATAGTTTTATTCAAATCTTTGTATATTTTCCTTATTTTAACCTATCTTCTATTCATTACACTACTGGTTGCAATGAGTGGCTGCTGTATATGTTTATGCAGTTTGCATTCATCCCCTTTTGCGGATGAAGACAATGGAATACCGGATCCGGTTGTTTTAGTTAGCTGTGGTCATGTTTTTCATCGAGATTGCGTGCTAAAAGCAAATACGGATAAACCAAAAATGAGGTAAGAGTAAGAACCGTTGAAGTATCTTCAAATTGAATTTCCAATTCTCCTTTTTTCAATTAAATTGTCTGTTCCTTTTTAGTTGCCCAATGTGTAAATCTACCGGATCCGGAAATGTCAACATGCTTTCAGTGTTTCTGCATGAAAATGAAGAGTAAAAAGAAAAGTTGGAGCTGGAAAAGCAGATAGCAATTTTGGAAAAAGAAAAATCCCAAATCAAAGCTGAATTTGGAAAGCTCAAGATTGCCTGTCAGCCACATGGATCAAGAATTCATCAAGGTATCATGCCTGACGCAACCTGTTTCAATTGTGAGTCTAATGAGCACACAACATTTCAGTGCCCATTGAACCTATTTATTAGGTAAATATTTAGCTTCACATTAGTGCACTTGTGTTAGTATTGAACTATTGACCAAATTTATTTACTAGTTTATTGTCAAACGCAGATGCATAGAAGAAACTGAGTTCACTGGTTGGTTTGAGAAGGAAAAATTCAAAACCACAATCACAATGAGAAACGCCGAAGCTGGAAAAATTTTGAGTTTCTTTCAATCAAAGTTGAAAACAACTATCAAGACCCGAAAACAAGTTCAATGTGTTTTTGTGTATGCATTTTTCGACTCCTGCTGTTTCAAATCTTCCAGCCCATTTCATGAAATGGATGCTTGTCCCAACACTTTACCAGATCTGGGTTCCGATTTTCGTCATCTCCGTCAGGAGTTACATATTTTGAACCATCCTTTGACTGACGAACAAAAAAGAGAAAGGATGGCTAGATTTTTGGCACACACCGGATCCGGTTTTAATGATTAGATTTTTCCCTTTTTTAATTTGACTTGTTTGTCAAATCTCCTTTTCCTAGCTAGGTTTTTCTATTTCGTTTTCAACTTGTAATTTCTCATTATTCATTTCTAATTTGCTGTCTTTTTCATGAGAATAAAATGTAATGGACTGTTTGTTGTTTTCCTATATTTATATTCTTATTTTGTATTCTTTCATATATCATATCATAATCATCAGTTTCATCAGTACAGTAAAAGACTCATCATTTCTAATTTGACTTCCAGTTTTGGCTTCGCATTTAGTTACAACTGAATCATGTAGTTGATCTATAAAATTTTTAGCAGACAAACCTAGAATGCACAGGCATATTTTCGTTCATTCTTAAATATTGTTTGCCTATCGGATTGTTATCGAATCGGATCGGATTTGAGGTGATCCGATCCGAAATCCGATAATTCGTATCGGATCGGATCGGATTTGAGGTAATCCGATCCGAATCCGATCCGACAAGACTATCGGATTATCGGATCGGATCGGATTTGAGCTGATCCGATCCGATCCGATCCGTTGCCACCCTTATGCATGACACATTGTGTGCAGTTAGTTATTTTTTGAATTTTATGGTATTTTATTGTCAACGTCTTTTTTTTTTTTGCTAGATCAAATTTCCATAGGAAAATGAAATTTGCCAAGCCATTTGCCATTATTGTATTTGTGTACCAAGGAGAAATTAACGTAGCTCACGTAAGTCTTTAAATGCTCAATTATTACAGTCACAAAATTTACATTTCGGTTCTTGTGTTAGTGTTTCTGAAAATGTTCTCAATTGGTTATGTCTATGGTTTCATAGGATCATTTGTCATCCCTGTTGAAGTCAGCAAAAAGTCTACAAGTCAAGGGGTTGGCCGATAATTTAGGAGGAAGAAACAGTAATGGAACCCCAGGTTCTTCGACAAGCTAAACTGGAACAAAAGAAGAAGACAAAATTGTAGTACGAATAATCAAAGAAAAAACGTCATTGATACAGTAGACTCTTTGCTAGAATCGGTGTGCTCTCATATCAATACAATTTTGGACGGTTACAAGGTTTTTCTGTACATTTTAAAATTAACAGCATCAACCTGGTTTTTTTGTTGTTGGTTTATTGCTGCCCTTCAACTGTATTTTATTTCATTTGAAAATATTCCAGAAAAATTGGAGCCGGAAGTTGAAATATCTTTTCAAGTTTTGTTAAAAACGATGAGTCTGTATTTCGAAGCACTGCTGAAATCTGCTGCAAAAAACTAGAAGGTTAGAGTGGAATATTGCTTGAAATCCATTGCAAGCAAAAGTGGAAGCGAAGACGATAATTCCGAAAATTTGGGGCTTCGCGTTGCTCAATACATTGAGAGCTTTGGAACTTATATTCAGAACACGTTCACTGCCATTGACCATAAAAAGCTTTAGAAAGCTCTGTACGATTTACTGGATAAGCATGAAGCCGTAGCTGAAGCTATAGGTTAGTTTTTGATTATGAAATGTTGAGGACAATTCATTATTCCCTACTTCTAAACGTTTAATAGATATATTTGATTGGTTCGTAGATGGGACTTTGCGAGGCTATATGGTTAAAAAATGGAAACTCACTTCCACACAAACTGATTTCTGCCTTAAAGCGTGGTTCCAAGTGGCCTCTGACCCATTATTTACTATCAAAGATATTTCAATTAATATTCTTTTGGACGAAGATGGATCTCAAGATTTGACTAAAATTCCGAATACGAAAGTCTTTCAGTCTTGTTCGAGAGGCAATTGTCACACATGCTGTGCTTCACTTATGGGAGGACTCTGTCAGTATGTTCATCGCAATGTAAGCTATTCCTCTGCACAGAAAATTTCTAATTTCTGCTTCCATCATTTTCAGTAGAATATGTAAATATTGTGTCTTTAGGGACGGAAACGACAAGAATACCAATATGCTTCAAAAATATGGATTGATGCTGTGAGCATTTTTAAAATGCTGGTTTTTGATCGTTCAAGACGTTCAAAAGAAAACGATTTTGTTTTCGCTTCTTAAGGTAATGGAACCCAACTAGCTGACCCTTCCTTCACACTATTTTGTGACCTACAGTATACAATAGTTTGACTTTGGTTTGTTAATATTTTTTTTAGCATTCTCGGGTGTTTATGGATTCTTTCATGATGGGAGGAACTGCGCTTGTACCGATCTTGTTGAAAAAGATGAAGAAGAGAAGAAGATGAAGAAGCTGCCCAAAAATATTGTCGTACCTTCCAGCTCGCAATAAGAAGGGTTCAATATGTTTGCGAACATTCAAAAGTAAACATTTAAATATTTTTTTAAATCTTGATTTGGGATTCCCCATTGGGTTGCTTTAAAATATTTGTACATTCGTTCAGGTACCCTAAGATCCAATGTTGGTGAAATGGGTGCCAAGTGTAAAGCGATCAATGGAAACTGTTCTATTCAAAATCAGGGAAGTTTTAGCAATCCATGGAGCAGCAGCATCATTTTGGATGAGAAGCCTGAAACACAAAAACCTAGAAGGGGATGTCATTGCGTCGCATCGCGTTGACTCAGATAGCAGCGCTTTTGAATCAGAGGAGGAGGAAGAAGTAGATATTTTGCAACAACCAAATGCATTGGATGTCCGAGACGACCCGAGTGAGCTTGACTAGAATAAAAAAGAACAAAACGAAACGGATGAGCATGAAGATACGAACGAGGTAATGGAAGTAGAAGAGACTTCTAATTTTGGAGAACGTACTCATCCTAATCAAATGGATACTTCTAACCTGGCTGAATGCACTCATCTTGATCCTATGGATACTTGTGGTTCAGAATTGTTCTAGAAGATGAAGAAAATTTAGATGTTTCTTTAGTTCTCTCTCAATTTAGTTTTTATATTATTCTGCAACTGCCAATTTATAGGAAATATTTCCTAACTATAATCAATTACTGCATTTCCACAACAAGTACACACGTACACGCCCGTGATTATAGTTTTAATAATTTTTAATTTAAAGTACAGCAAATTTGCAAATGTACATACATATTTTACATTATTTTGTTCAAAGTTAAATAAAATTGTCTGTTTCTAAATTCACTTACGAACGAACGAATCCTTGACTTTATATGCAACCACTCCACAGTGCACGAACGATTAAAGAATATAATGTCGATGGCTACAGTTCATTTTATCGATACAAGTGATCAGCCTGAATGTTTGCTGCAATTTCGGGCTCCCATCTATCTCCATTGTTTAGTAACTTTTCCTTGTTATACAGTAACTCTTCGTGGGTCTCCGTTGAGAATTCGAAATTGGGACCCTAATTGTCATTGTCATCCATCCAAAACAGAATTAATTGTCAAAGCTCAAAACTTTTTGAACTGCAGATATAAAAATTAAAAGCCGAAAACTCACCTCTACAATGGCATCTACCGGCCAAGTCTCTTGACAAAATATGATGGGATGAAATAGGACTGGGCGTAGTTCATGAAAATTTTCTTAAGTTTTTGCTTGACTTAAGCAAAATTTAAGCATGCTTAACTTTTGAATCATAAAAAAAATTCAAGCAAATCTTAAGTCAAACAAATCCTTAGCAAATATTGATGCTTAAGTCAAAAGTTTCTTTTAGTGTCTTAACTTAAGTTCACTTTTTGCCACCCTGTGACTGTAAAACTTGTTGAGCAGCGTTGGACTCTAGCAATTTAAAAAAAGTAATCATACACTATCACTTCAAGTCGTCGAAGTATGATATGGATGAAAGTTAAACACCGTTCGATAAGTTTACTGTGAGGACACAGAGATTTGTGTCAGGGTTACGTGTGATGAATTGTGTGAAAACTTCAAAGTTGACAATATATTTGTAACAAAATGATTGAAAATACTCTTCTTTGTGTTTTTTAAAAGATTTAATTGTTTTATTTCAAGCTGTGACTTTTGTTCATCTTCGGAAGTTAATCAAGTTGTTGGTCCCACAACACCACCACATTTGGCCCCTAAATTAATGTTGACTTCAGCGTGGCGTGCTTTTGTAGCGGAGCATGAAGTTGGTGTTATTTTTTCAAACGCATCAGTAATTTGTTGAGTATTCAATCGTAAACACTATTGAAAGTCAATTTATACATGTAATCAGTAGGAGAAATCTGACTTAAGACACCTATTTAGGTGACATAAGTTTTTGCTTCATTTTTGCTACTTAAGCAGCCTCATTTCGCGTTTATGATTCAGCTCCATCAAAAATGCTTAAGTGAACTCAAATCATAAACATTTGCTTAAGTCAGAATATTTTTAAGCTAAAGTCTTTTATGATTCACTTTCGGCCTACTTTTGCTCAGTCTTTGCTTAAAATTTTTTTATGAACTGCGCCC
>Ga0210040_10005614_pt1 | contig 15915 bp, 17 predicted proteins | sample CryGeyCG12114_NA_FD_185462 | JGI IMG/M metagenome (GOLD analysis project Ga0210040, IMG submission 185462) | Groundwater microbial communities from aquifer - Crystal Geyser CG19_WC_8/21/14_NA (SPAdes) (version 2) | ecosystem: Environmental > Aquatic > Deep subsurface > Groundwater | place: USA... | reverse complement strand
GTTCCCCACCATGACAAGTCTATAAGAGATGAATGAATTACAAAATCAATATATTCTTCCAACTTCCGATTTAAAATGCGTTAGGTCAACGATGGAAAATATTTTCTTTTTATTAATTTGGTAAGGATTAACCGAACCTGCAGTACAGCTACTGTATAGGTTATTTTTCAACAATAAACAATTAAATTGTAACCAGGCTTACTTCTGTTAAATGGTAATGTATTTATGTACATATAATCTAGAAAGTTGCGGGCTACCCGAAATTCGATAAATCTGAGCAATATTGAATGCAGCTTCTCTACACAAATTTACTACATGGGGATGTTTGCTCTTCACAGGTTCTGATCTTAAAACCTTTTTGTAAAATTGCAACGCGGAAGAAAAAAGTCCTAAAAAGTGAAGTGCTCTCCCCATATTATAATTAGACTCCTGACAATCTCCTCTGAGTCGCATATACCGATTCATAAAAGCAATACTTTGAATAGCCATTTGTGTCTTATGTGTAGCAGTTTTTTGTACAGTCATATGTAGCAACGTTGTGGAGATCATTAGTGGAATAAGTGGTTCTTTAGGGTTAATCTTACTCAACGAGTAGTATTGCATTAGAGCAAACTTATAGTTTCCCGTCATGAAATTGCTATGAGCAGCTAGAAGTTTAAGTCGAAAATCATTTGGGTTTCTTTGTAAAAGTCTGGTTACTAGTTTGTACTTAGAATGATCACATTGACGAATAGCTAGAGCAAGTAAATTAACCATTAGTTGGCACAAAGGAAATCTATAAAAAATGCCACGCAAATGTACGGGTACAAGATCTAAGTCACAATTAAGCAAAGCAGCATAGAGACAATGGAATTCTAAATCTCGTTGAATCGCTTCACTGCCTATAAAGAGAGTTGAAGCCCATGCAGTATAAGTGACACGACAAAGAAGATCAAAACGTCCTTTGTCAATCAGGGTTCGACAAAGGGTAAGATAAATTTTCCACTCTGGTTTTGCTTTTGAAGGTTTCTCAACAAATCTGGGAAGATGGTCCTCTAACTTTTCACCACGCTTCCGCCGTAATGTATGGACCATTTCTAATTGCTGGTATGTACCACTGGCCATAATTATTGCTGCAATGAAATTAAAAATGAAATTAGAATGATCGAATGCAACCTGAATAACAATTAGAATAAAGAGGAAAAAATAGTTGAATACTTGTCGCCTCTTCCCGACTACGAAGGTGGGGACAGTGACGACTAAAAAGCTGCATTGCAGTGGTGAAGAACTCAGGAAACATTTCCCTCGTTATCAAAATATGACATCTTTCAATAAGAAGATCATGATCTATCAGATCATCCATATCATCTGAAAAGTACCAAAATTTAATGATAATATTTGTGCACAAAATCAAGACATTTAGTTGAATTGTTTGCTCACCCTGATTCAGCGTTTCTAAAGCATGTTCATAATTGCCCAAATTTTGTAAAATAATCGACAGATTTAACTTGGCAATTTTGTGATTGGGAGCCAGAGAAATAACTTTCTTGTATGCTTCAGCAGCTTCTTCTGATTTGTCTAATAGGAAAAGACATTCAGCATATCGAAGCCAAATTGCAGCCTATAGAGTATTTTTTCGTTTCATTTATCGTATTTACTGGCCATGTAATATTCATCAACGTTACACAATAATAACATGAATTTATACCTGACTGTATTGGTCTGAGTTTATCAAAGGTGTAAGTATTTTCAGTGCAAAGGCGTTTTTCTTTTTCGCCATATATGCTTCCGCTATTTCAAAGTATTGCTCACCAAAATCACTTACTCCAACGGTGTCCATTAGATCGTTCACAACATTCTATAAAGTGGGAAAAAGATAGATACGAAACTTTGATCCCAAATTTAAATACTCAAGAATACTCCTTGCCTTGTCCTTACATTTGCAAGATGAAAGGCTTCAAGATGAACAAAAATTATAACAAGTTTGTGCACAAGATCCCTGTGAAGATCCGAAGGAATAGTGCATAGTCTTTTTGTATCCCCAAGGGCTGCCATTGCATTTCGTTTCCCCTCCAAAGCTGCTTCTGGCAATGGCGGCTCAAATACGATACCAGAAAAAGCAATGAGTACGTTCAAAGCTTCCAGATAATTTTTCAACGTCAGACACAGCTCCATGATTAAATTAAGCTCTACAAAGTAAGGAGCATAAAGAGTATTAAAATGATGAGGAAAATAGGAAAAAAATTGCAATGAAAAAATACCCATGGGTGTAATGAAGGCAGGAAAATCTCTGCATGCGTCCATGAGAGAATCTAAAGCTTTTTCTAATTCATCTTGGTCATGATATATTCGGGCAATCTTTTTATGGACTTCAATGCACAATTTGCCATCCTCGTGTTGTACTATAAAACATTCAATTTTTACAGAAAATGAGTAAATGCACTACACTCTTTATAATCATATAGTTAATATAATTTTAATGATGAACATAGCCACTTACTTGACAAAATCTTTTGGAACGATTTAAGTGCACCTTTATAGTCGTCTACTTGCATACACAATTCAGCCTTTCGCAAGTGAATATCAGCATTATGTGGACTGACGGCACTTGCTGTAGCATACAATCATAAAAAATAATTTCTTATTAAAAAATTATAATAATATTTACGTCGTAATGTTTCAATAAAAATCAAGTTCTGACCTTTTGAATAGCACATAATGGCTTGTGGGATATTATTGTCATCCAAAGAGAGTTCAGCTAACCTAGGCCAGTCTTGACAATGTTTTGGGTCTAAAAAAGCTGCAATTAATGCAAACTGTAGGGACCTTTTCATTTTCCCTTGGTTTTCATATATCATTGCAAGTGTATGAAAGGGTTCCACATATGTTGGTTCTACATACAATCCATAAACCATTTACCATTACTTTGATTGTTTAGTACAAACAATGAGAAAATAACAAAACTTAAAATCTTAATTTTTTTCTCACGTTCTTTAATAATTTCCAAACAAATATCAATCGCATTATCCAGGTCCCCTCGGGCAAACCGAAGATGGGCTTCACCCATCATGCCTTGAATAGTTGGAGACATTTTCCTTCGCCTCCTTGTAGTAAATACAGAAGTATCATTTCCGCTTCGATAAAATTCACCCCGTATCTTTGCTAGCTTGTTCTCTAATTGAATATCCATGTCATCATCTTGGTCTTCATCCTTCTCTACATTCGCGGTTTTCTTTGAGTCACCATCCAAACTCATTACTCCTACTAATTTTAGACGCTGACTGGGTAGCTTTTTGGTGACTACAGTTTCAGTAGTAACAGCGGCAGAGCTAGGGTCGCCAAATCCTTCTAATAGTGCGGCGAACTCCGTGAAAGTCACTTGACCTGATATACACGGATATTGGAAAAATTAAAAATCTTGGCTACGCAAAAGATTAACAAATTATAAGAGACATTAATGTTTATTTACTGACCCTGTAAGTATTGCGAAGTAATATCCCGTATTTCGTCCAATCGTGCATCCTCCACTTCATCTTTACTCCCAGGTTCCGAAGCCTCGTCCATTTCTTCGTCTGAATCTTCTGCTTCCCCTGCACTCTCTGGTTGATACGGTATCGAATGAAAATCCACCGATTCCATGGTGGTATAAGAATGTCCATCTTCTTCCTGGTCTTCCATTGCACAAAAGCCGAAAGAGAGATAAAAAGGAAAAATTCAGGCAAAGACAAAAATTAAATAAAAATTGCAGTCGAGTCAGATATATTCAAAATAATAACAAAAATTAATTTTATACAATACTCGCGCGCTTTTGCTCTATAGTACATACGTGCAGTGGCAATGAAATTTACTGTGTAGTGTGTCGCAGCATAAACGTTTCTGGCGTCAAACTTGAAAAAAAATTCGGAATCCATTTTCGTCTATTTCAACTTTTTCGCTTACAAATTTTGTAACTGGATTAACCGTGTTTCAGTTGTCTTGATCTTGATTGATCCAAAGGGTAGTGAATTTTCGGTAAGGAAATAATTGATACGTTTTAACTCATAGCAAGATTTTCTCAAGTTTTGAAACGTTGTGGAGAACAAATAAAAGCTGCTTGGCTAAACCATCAGACAGACACAAAACCATTTTGGATTTGTTTCTCAGATTTCACTATGTCGTTCGTTCAAACTATCTACAATGGTATTTTCCGCCGAACATCCACATTTGCCCTGGCATGTGTAGCCAGTGCATTCATTTTTGAAAGAGGATTTGATGTCACTGCCGAAGCTATTTTTGAAAATATGAACCGTGGGGTAAGAAGATATTTTAAGACTAATGAGTTCAACCCATTATTAGCACCTTATAAGTTACTTTCCAACTGAGTAAGGTTAATTTTTATGTACCCTTTAGAAACTTTGGAATCATATTAAGGACAAATATTGCCCCGAAGATGAATAATTTTGCCAGCCAACAATTAAGTACTCTATGAACTCATTGCTTGAACTATAAATTAGGATTAAAAAGTTACAATCTACCTATGTACAGTACAGCACGTAGAATGGGGCTAGTAAGTCATTGTATCATTAACTGTAAAATATTGTGTGAAAAATAGTCTCTACCCTTTTAAACTGCAATTCAGTAGAAAGATGCATACAAACATTGTCTCGCTGTCGCTAGGCTCAACAGTGTAAACAGGATGGCAAAAAATTAACCGTTTGCGAAGCTATGTAATAAATGGCAGTTTAAAAGTTGATCTGTAAATTGAAAATTCTTACTTGAACCTGTCATTTCGTAATTGCGTTCATAGAGAAAACGATAGAACGAAATGAACACGGCGACGGCAGCATCTTTTCTTTATTTGCTTTGCTTAATATGTTTATTCAACGAACAAGGAATAGTGCTAAAAAGGTGCACTATAAATCAAATCAGACAGTACAAAATTACACAAGTTACGAATTATAGACACTGGACACAAAATTATTACAGCACAGCAATAACAGATTAAACATACATACAAAGAAAAAATACCTTTTTTGTGCTTATATTGCATTCTTCTCTGAAAAAATAACTTGACAAGAGTTTAGTTAAACGTTAAGCCAAATTTTTTATCAAGTTGTGCACAATAGAATATAGAACAAATAAATACAAATCACATTCCATGAAGACATTTCCATGAAAAAGCAAACGAGCAATCCATTTAAAATTATACAAATGTCGAATAATTATTAAATATGCTCCACCAGTAAGGAAAGCTGTCAGCTTAAATGTACACAGTATAAAGATGCTTGTCAGGTAGTCCCAATTAATTAAAAAAAGTATTATTCATTATGATGACTCGTGATCATCAATTTAAAATGAAGTCGACGGAGAATGTAAGTTCTGCTGGCGTTTTTGCCTTCTGGCACATTGAGGGGTGACTGGTTCAGTGAGAGGCTTTTCGGAATATTTAACTTCGAAAGCCTTTGGCTTTTTAAATGGCTGAGCTTTGTGCACCGTGTATTTACGCAGTTCGGCGATTATTCTGTTCTCCTCAGCTTCACGAGCCTCTGCCTCCTATAAAAAATACACATCATTTTATAATTTACTGTCTGGCTCGCAGATGCAAAACAAACAAGCAACAAGCATAAAGTAATAATGAAAATTATCTCAGAACCTGAGGAAGTATGAATGAAACAAGTAAAAATTTTTATAAAAAGGTAAACACAAAGTGGTATGAAGAAGCTAAGCAGGCGGAGGAGGATTTTTTTACAAATGCAAACAATAGACACAAAAAATTAGATGATTGAAATACAGAGTTTATAGGATTAGGAATATTCTTTATTTATAAAGCAAAAGCACAAGTAACAGTATTAAACCATTTGAATATGTTTGGTCACCATATGTAAACATGATATACAAATTTAGGAATTTATAAAATACAGATATTAAGATTACAGCAGAAGCAGAAGCCTTAACATTCAATGAATAAAAAATAAGCTTAAATCACACATCACACAAGCACGGTATTACAGTTACATACAGAACAAAACACAGATATTAAAAGAATACGCATGTAAAAGTTAAAAATCTTTGTTTATGCAGTAGCCTGTAGGGCCTGCAGTTATTAATACAATCAAGACAAAAAAGAAGACAAGACAATAAGTGCTTGCATTTTATAAATTAATACATTATACAATTATAGAGTTAGATTACAGCAAAATAGAGAGAAAAAGGTCAGTGAACGATAAGCCTAGTTGTTTGAAAACATGGGACTCAAAAGCTGGGAAGGAGCGTGGAAGCCACAAATTAGGTTAATCAATCAAGTATTTACCTGGAGCCGTATTTCTTCAGCCTCGAGTTCTTTCTGTTTCACTAACTGATCAAACCGTTCTCGTTCAACTGCTCTTCGTTCTGTATTCAATTGAAAGGGCATCGGTTCCACCAAGTGGGATTGATATTTCTTCCTGTTAGGTTCAAAACCTTTCTTTAGGATAGCAGTTGGAACCGGGTTAGCGTGAAAAGTAGATTTTCCTAAGTTTTTTAATTCCTCTTCTTGAAGCTAGGTGAATATAAATAATGATAGTTGCAAGAACATTCACGCTAAATTTAAACGACATAAAAAAGAAATATGGTACCTTTTTCTCCCACGCTTGCTTGTATGCAGCAGAACGCTCTTCAGATTGCAAATGAAATGGTTCAATACTAGTCAATTTGGTAGGTTTCTTTTTCGGCAATTTGCACTTAAAATTTGGCAGTGGATTGGCATGAAATTCTCTCAGTTTGTTTTCCTGTAGTATTTCCTGGATTAAAAGAAAATAGAAAGGAAATTTTACAGAATACTTCATACAGTTCATTTGTTCATTACAAAATTCATACACATTTCAAAGGAAAATGTTGCATATTAATTGGTTCTAACTCCGCTTTGGAGTTTGGAGACTTTGAAAAACGACGCGTTCAATAAAAGCCCTGGACGAAAGGATTCCAAACATGCAACTTTCGTCTGGGGCTGCTAACAATATAATTCGAAATAATAAACTTTTACATATTAAGGAGTTAGAGTATATAGGGATCTGATTGATCTCATAACGACGAGCGAAACCTGTGATTTCATTCGACCTGAGAACTACGACGTGACAAGTCTATGCCCGATATGTAGGAGCTCCGTCTAACTGGAGCTATTCTAATCTGGCCGAGCGCAGGACAAAACTGGAAAGGCCGCTGTGTTCGCCAGTCGCCAAACGCGAGTTATGATAGGCCTTTCCGGTCTCCTCCACGGGTTGCAAAGGAAAAGTCTCGCCATCGTCCCCCACAATTTATTTGAGTGACTCTATCCTTTTGAAAACAATTAAGTATGACTGTATAGAGCCTAAATAAAATTGTATGTTTGAGTGTTAATTACTACCTTTAAAAGTTGTTTGCCAATATAATTGGAATTTACTAATAGATCCCTATGCTCTACATGTTTTTAATTTTTCGAAGTTATTTATATCAAAATCTAGAGATCAGCCCCAGACAAAAGTATCATACTTGGAATCCTTTCGTAACGGCTTACATTTGAATTATCACTCTTCAAAATCCTTTAAGCGGAGTTATTATTAGTTATAAAAATTTTTTTCCGAAGATTTTGAATACCTGTTTTATCTTTTGCTGCTTCTTCCATTGAGCAATTTGATAACGCTGCTCGAATGAAGTCACACTTGAAGCAGCAGTAGTGTTGGAATATTGAGATTTTGCAATACTACTACCACAGCTTCCCGACCGACTTCTCATGCTACTTGTAGACGAACTTGGCGAGCGCTATAAAAAAGGGTACACTAGTAGTAAAATCAAAATTTAGACTCTCTTAAATAGTAAACTTGGATTCTTAATCTTACCGAAGCAGACTTTTCCCTCGTCATCCTAAGCTCCTTGCCTTCATGAGGAGTGTTTTCTTTCTGATTGTTTCTCATTTTATTGAATAGTTTAGAGTTGGATGACATTTTATTCGAAATTTGGACCTTTTCATCAATCTCTCTTTCTACACTTTTTTCGGCTGACTTTCCTCGAGATAGTGACGAGAATTTAAAAGGTTGAGGAACAGTACATTTAAGTGGTTGTGCAGAAGAACGTCCAACATTCCTTGAAATATACAACAATACAACAATCGTACATCATTTATTGGGTACCGTATGTACACGCACTCTCATCCCCATAGAAACTTAGGAAATGTCTAACCTCGAAGCAGAACTGGTACAGCTTCTATCATTTGAAACGGATCTTCCTCTCACATTTGAAGTTTTGTTGTTAGATTGACCTTCTCGGGTCACAGATGACGATCCTACAGCAATTCATATATATCCATTAATGTAATTCGATATCAAATCCACTTCTAATCCAGTCTTTAGTAAAGATACCATTAATATCAAATCCACTTTACTAAAGACACCATCAATATCAAATCCACTTTAATGAAGACATCAAAAACAAATCCATACGTTTTACGGTCGTCCTTCCACGCGGAAAAGTGCGAAACCTGTCTGGTGTGTTATTCTGAAATTTCGCAATAGCTTCTGCAACGCTTACATAATTACTTGGATTGCTTTTCATTGGTCCTGACTTGAAGCTCTGTTTAGCAGTAGTTGTTGAATCAGTACTAGGAGTTGGATTGCGAGATTTCGTACGAACGGGCAACGGCGGCTTGGGCTTTGGTGCCAATTTGGACAATTCTCCATTCAAATTAATGGAAACTGCTTGGGACTGCAAAGTACTGGTCCTTGATTTTGGCTTGCTCCTTTAGTAAAACATTGAATTTAAGCCGAGCATTGTATATATTTCTATCAAACATCCTGCATTAACACAAATTAGCTTCTTAAGTCAGTTCTTTCATCTTGACGTACCTTTTCATTGTATCTGGGGTCTTAGGGATTGTGATGCCCACTTTAGTGACAAATCCATAGTTCTGTTTGGAGCCTTTTGAAATCAATTTCTTTTGCTGGGAATTGAGATCACTGCAACTAGACGCTCGCCGAAGTGGATGATTTGCAGGTTTTGAAAATCCAATGGCTTTTAAATCATCTACAGTTTGCTTTATAGCAGCGATGGTACTATCCAAATTAGAATCATTCAGTTGCTGAATATGCGCATTACCGCAAGATATCGTACTCTCAGCTTCAGACAAAAAACTTTGATGCTCAGACTTGGAAAACTCTGTTCGAAAAAAAAGAAAAGCAACTTTACAATAAACTTGCCATCATTTTGGATATTCAAAGAAAGAAAGGGTTACTCACTTTTACTGCTGAATATAGAAGTTTGCGCTTTTGAAGATGACAAGGGACTGCCCCATACAATTTCTTGTCCAACGTTGGGGGAAATCATTATTGAGCCACGCATAAGGTGCCCGTCTTCAATGACTGTTTCTTCCACCTGAAAACCAGTAGAAAATTCATATCTAACTTAAGATAAAGTAGGTGAAATAAAATAAATTAGAAGAATGAATAGCTTACAAGAATGTCACCCTCTCTAGAACACACAGCATTAGGAGCTGAAATAGAAGACTCATCGCACAAAAAACCAATTTTGGAAACGCTAAAAGTACTATAGTTTTCGTAATAGTCAGAAATCGTTGTAGTGTTTTCCAGAGTACTTATTCCAGCTCCAGCGTTACAAGTCTCATCTTTAGTAGTCTTTGAGACCCGTTCTTCGTCATCAGTGAGCAAATACAATTTGTCAAGTTGAGCAATAAGAGATTTCTGGATTTTGGTACCCTGTTGCAACTCGTTGACGATTTGCGCTTGGCCATCTTCAGGTTTCTTGAAGGCAAAACCTGCTGCAGGAGCAGAATATGTAGGAATCTTAGAACCGAATTTAGATGATTGCTTCTGGCTACCAAACCGCATAGAAGGGGTATAATTCTCTTTATCATCAACAGCTCCCATCGGGGTATGAAAACTGTTGCTACTTGAATCCCTTTTACAAGTGTCTGGCTCCATTTGAGGTCTCACTGGAGTGTTTCTCTGTTCTTGCTCATAGTCTGTAATGTCATCATAGAGTGAGTTCACATCAGTTTGACGGTCCGGACTCTGATTGTTAGCCTCATAGAGAACATTTTGCTCATTTAGCAAGTGGACTGTGGGATGGATGTCTTCCAAGTCCAAGTCTTGAGGAATAAAAAAATCATCTTCTTCTCGATGTGTTTCTAGCGTACAAAATACGTTAAAAGTCAATTCAAATGAATACAAAATCAATCGGTGACAATCACATGTTGTTAGTTAAAAACTCACCGAAAAACTTGTCCGCATCATCATCTGCAAACCCATTATTGGCAATTTCGCTCAAATCCACGTATTGGGGAGCATTAATGAAATCATAGTGATCCACTTCATCCATGGTAGTATACTTTTCCTCACGGCTCAGGAATTTCAATCAACATGCAAAATTTTCATTCCAAATGAGAATAAAAACAGGTGGACAAATAATATTTGTGCATTACAAAGTCAGCACGACAATGTCATTGAAAAGTAATATTAAATTATTTAAAAAATTAAAACTGTAGTTAAAAATATTTAAAACCCAACAATTAAACAACAACCGTTGTACACAATGACGGACGATCACTAATACTATGCAAGACAGACTGATCAATGGATGGAGAATGTGAAACCCACTGTTTCCCTCGTAGTTGACCGATCTCGTGCCAAAAACCTTTTAAACTACTCAAACAACTACTTTCATTGGTAAACTCCCTATATGCTATGGTTAAGAATGATACACATGTGATCCGATTATCCAATCGACTTGCTGCAGGCGATGCGGGCAAATAATTCAAGCTATTAAAGAATTCACTAAAAGTCGTTGAACATTAAAGTGGAGTTAGTGTGTATTCTTCTCGTATTTACATTGTGTGAATCATCTAGTATAGTATAGTCGGAGGAAGGTTCAAGAAGTCATTTCCGTCGGCTTTATAACCATACAAAACCAAACAAAGCAGCATAATATTATACGAGAACGTGATACTGGGATTCTTTCTTGAAGTTTTTTACTAATAGATTATAGGATTAAAATATCTGCATAACTAACGTGCAGTTGTAATAAATGCAAATTTTTAAGAACGAATTACTTTTCTGACTATGATAGTTTGTTAAAATAAATACATTCAGGCGTTAGAGGCATATTTTTACGTTCTTTAATCACTTGAAATATGTGCGCTATCCTTGATGCATAAAAAAGGTAAAGAATTAAGGTAAAAAGTTCCGTCCAGTTTCACTTCAGCCATCATATAGTCTGCAACCAAATTATTGCGATTTTAGGAAGCTGTCCTAAATTACCTAAAAAACTAGATTTCAAGAGATGCTTTTGTATGGAAAAGATAGTGGGGGCAATATGAAACTTTTTAGATAACAGTAGTATGTGAGGGATTTTGTGGAGCTCTAGTATAGTCAGTGTCTATATTATCAGTCTATATTCATTAAAAATTCAATTGAAATTGTTGTGTTTTTATTCATGTTGTAGAGATTTCCGTTTGTTTAGCTGATCCAACTGAACTATATGCTTAACTGTTTCAGTTAGTACTTTACGTCAACAGAATAGCATAATAAAAAGATCGTTATCCTGTAGCCACTTCCATCCAGCTTTAGCAAAAGTACATGGCTTTAGCTTGAACGTAGAACTTTGATTGAACGAAACATTTACTTCGGGTGGAGCATCACAGTTTATCTTTTCTATTCCATTAAAGTATGTGTGTAGAGTCTTGAAAGCAGTAATTTATCTCTCGAAGCCACGAGGAAAGATATATGAAAAATACATTTTTTCCGGTAGCTCCTGTTCTATTGTATTCAGATGATTTATTCCCTCGAAACCTTTGGCTGTGTATTAGTGTCTGGAATCTCTTATAAACATTGTTTTACAATCAGTTTTTGGTATTAACCGAGTGGGTTTTTCAACAGGGGTCTTATGCAACTTTGAGATTGAAAATGGCAGCTGTGAAATTGGTTACGTGCATTGCTCCTGTAAACATTGCTGTGATAAAATACTGTAAGTTTTTAAGACAACCTTCCATCCAATAGTATGTTGATGAAACTATGATAATACAGAATTCATTCAAAGTAGCCACAAAATATGTGATTCCACTAAAAACTAACTAAAAAACAAATTTCAGGGGGGAAACGAGACGAAAAACTTATCATTCCGGTAAATGATTCCCTGAGCGGTACGCTATGCACAGATCAGGTAAGACATAATTGCATGTAAAAATACGCGAGATACAACATTAATGCAAGCTTTGTCTCAGATGTGCGCTAAAACAACAATCGCGATTAGTTCTAAATTCACACAAGATCGTATGTGGTTAAATAACAAAGAAGAAAATATTAACAATTCACGCATTCAAAAGTGTTTAGCCGAAGGTAACACTTTTACAAAAACAATTTTTTAATTATTATCCTTTCGTTAATTTTTTTTTTCTCTCAAGTAAAAAAACGAGCGGCAAAAGAAGGGAAATTACAGCCAGAGCAGCTCGCCTGGAAAATAAGAATTTGCTCTGAGAATAATTTCCCAACAGCTGCTGGTCTCGCGTCTTCTGCTGCAGGATATGCTTGCTTAGGTAAAGTTGCAAAAAATCATTTTACAAAGCTTCGTCATTTGATTAAAAAATAGTACTGAATACTACTTTTTGTTTATATTTCAGCGTACGCGTTATCCCGATTATATGAACTTGACAGCGATGTGTCCACAATCGCTCGACAAGGGTCTGGGAGTGCATGCAGAAGTGTATATGGAGGATTTGTGGCATGGTATGCAGGTAGTAAAAGTGACGGATCTGACTCTATAGCACGACAAGTGGTTCCTGCCACTTATTGGCCTCAAATGCACATTTTGATTCTTGTTGTGAGTATATTTCAAAGTCAAACATCGCCAATCGGCATAATATAATTTTCTGAAGTAATCTATCCCTTAGGCACTTTTTCGTAGGTTAGTGACAGCAAGAAAAAGATTAGCAGCACGACAGGGATGCAAGACAGCGTCAAAACTAGCGATCTTCTCAAACATCGTGCGTCACACTGTGTTCCAAAAAACATGGCAGCCATTACCAAGGTACAGTGTGTGCTTCTAACTATAAGTTAACTTCCTTATTCCATCCATATGGTTAGTAAGTAAATAGTCTACTCAGTCAGTTCCTCCTTTTATAGTTGATTTTATGGGAAACTTCCTTTCAACTACAGGCTATTACGGATAGAAATTTTCATACATTTGCTGAGATCACAATGAAAGAGAGCAATCAATTGCATGCTGTGTGTTTGGATACTTATCCACCATGTGTGTACATGAACGATGTTTCTCATGCTATTTCCAATTTAATCCACACTATAAACTCCGATGCTGGGACCAATATCGTAATACAAATTTTATTGCTGACTCAATGGCAATCTTGTAGTTTGTATTCATTTAAGAAATATGTTCAAAAAGGTGGGTTATACATTTGATGCCGGACCCAATGCTTGTCTATATATGCTGAAGGAACATGTATCAGTAGTGAATGAAGCTATCAAAGCATGTTTTCCAACCGATTTGCCTTCACATGAGTACTATAAGGGGATTCCAATTGATGACATTGGCCAACAAAAAGCTTCACAGGTATGTATATAACATGACATCTTGAACACTTAGCAGCACTCTTATTTCTTGTTGTATTGCGGATAATGATGATAAAAATTGGAAGATACTATCTAATAAGGTCTAACTAAAAGATGAGGCAATATTTTTCCACTAGAAAATCCCATCAATAAGTAAATTGGAGCCGTGGGAAACAAATGCATTGCGATATGTTATTCACACGAAAATCGGAGATGGCCCAAAAACATTGGACGTTTCTAATTCCGAAAGCCCCAGCCATTTGTTGAATACAGATGGTCTTCCAAAGAGCATACAATAAGATTGTACCTTTGTATATGGTAAAAATTGGGTGAGATCGATCATTTAAAAAAAGAAATGTAGGTTTATTTGATAGAAAATCCTGTTCAAAATGTCAAATTAATAAAGTGCCTTTGAATTAGCTTCGAAAATGTTTTTTTTTTTTTTGTCTGATTGCATTAAATGTATAGAAACTATTTCACGCAGATTTAGTCTGCAGTCAATTCCTCCAACTCTTCTTCCTTTATTTCATCTGATGGTGTGATTTTGGCTTCGTCCTTTTTCTCACAGTCTTTAAACTTGTTTACTTCTACAAAATTAAATAAAAGTTTTTAAACCCTACAAACGCACTATGAAGTATTGCAGAGAGAATGAAATTAGCTTACCATATTTTGAGATATCCGCACCACAAAGACGTAGAAAGTGAATTCTTTCACCCTTTTGCACATATGCACTTAAAGAATTTAACCCTCTCCATCCAACAATATTGAGCTGAAATTTTGGTCCAGTGCTTACATCTCCAACTTGAGTGTTTAATCTTAGCACTACACTTCCTCTGTCCAAATCTTCTAATTGGCTTTTTGCCTCCGCTGATAATACATGCAACGGGGTGGGATTTTTAACGTCGTCATTAAGAAGCACTGTGATATAGTCTTCCAGCGTAACAGTGATTATCCGTTTCGTTATGTACGGCAGCAATGCAGGCAAACCCTATTTCCAATAAAAATTATGCTAAAATATAGAGTGTAGTACGATCTATAGTTAAAACAGAACTAACTAACCTCCTGGCACAGTCTGTAATCCCCAGCAGTGTATCTTTTATCAACTCTGGCTAATGCTTTCACCCCTACATTGATAATCTATGTAAAAACAATTGGATTTAATGGGGATTGGCTTCATTGAAAGAATGTTCGTTTGCTTGTTTATCTGCATTACTATAAATTGGTGATTGCTTACTTTCACAGCATTCTCATTTTCCACCACGAACTCCCTCATATTAGCAGTCGTAAGATAAATATTTTTTACTTTCCCTTCACTTTCACTACGACGAATGAAATGAGTACTATCTAATGAATCGGACAAGCCATAGAATTCTCTGCAAACCAAGCAATTACAGACATGTTATGAAGAAGGTAAAATCTGACGCCCTTAAACAAAACAACAGTTCACCTAATTGTAGGCCAAACGTCGTCATCTTCTTTCATAAAAATAAATGGATCTTCCCTATATCCTATCATTCTTCTTAGTTTTTTCTTAGGAGGTGGTTTACTACCCTTGTTGCTGCCTCCATCAGCATCTTTCGTTTCAACTCCATTGGAATTTGACTTGTCATCATCATCCACTGGTATGTCACTATTTTGAGAATCTTTAGTTTTCTCCCACGGAAGTGCCTTCTGCTTCTTCAAAAGGGCGATAAAGAACCCACCAGTGTCTTGCTGATGAGGAAGGACTCGAACGCTTAAGAGATTTTTAAAGACAAAATTGATGGTTATGCTATCCAAATTACTGAATTAAAATACATTCACAAACTGAAACAGCAGTAAGCAGTCCTGCATGTTTACGATTCACTTAATTTTCCAAATAAACTAAAATACTTGTACCATTTTTGCAAATTGAATTTGGAAGCTTCTTTCTCATTTGGAGGAAATAGATAGGGACGGACTGCACTGACCCACTTTTCAGGAACCTCTTCGAAAGCTGAAAATGAAGTCATGTCCTTGATGCATGGTTTCCACGTAGATAATCCTGGGTGATGTTTTAGATTAGGTAAATTCACATCCTCAAGAGTGACACAATCCAGACCTGTCTCTTGTAGCATATGATGAATAACGGCTTCATTTTCCATTGGATTCAAAGAGCAAGTTGAATATACCAAGTAGCCACCAACTTGTAACAACTCTAATCCTCTTTTCAGAACTAGGTATTGGGTCCTACGATAATAAAAAAATACTTTGAATTTATCAATAACTACTGTCCATTTCAAAAAAAAAGGCAGTAAATTTGCTCGCTAGGTTACATGGCAATGTTTGTTTGGTGCTAACAAAAAGTAAAGTTTTAAATGATAAAAAAATGAACTGAAAAGTAGAAAATATG
>Ga0210040_10005613_pt1 | contig 15919 bp, 7 predicted proteins | sample CryGeyCG12114_NA_FD_185462 | JGI IMG/M metagenome (GOLD analysis project Ga0210040, IMG submission 185462) | Groundwater microbial communities from aquifer - Crystal Geyser CG19_WC_8/21/14_NA (SPAdes) (version 2) | ecosystem: Environmental > Aquatic > Deep subsurface > Groundwater | place: USA... | reverse complement strand
GTTTATGGAAAATTTGTAGTTTTTTGCACAAATCGTGGCAAAGGTAAACTTTTTAACATGTGAAAAAAAGTGGCGCGAAAAATAAACTACATGTTAAGAAAATAGCATACAAAAAATAAGCGCCATATTATATAAGATGATTCGGGCTAGGTAGGTAATGACGTCATGAGTTAGTTAGTTGGTTAGTTCAAAGGGCAACTTTTTTGAAGCACAATGTCTGCATTTTATTTCTCTTGTGTGAAAGTTCATTGGGTGTATGTATGTAAAATATCATCTATCATTTGTATACATTACCAAGGGGGAAAGTGAAAAATTTCTATGTTTTGTGCTCAACTAACTAACCACCTAAGGTTTTCTGCTGTGTGAGAATAACCTTGTGAATAGTATAGTCCATTACTTATCCAAAGAGGAGTTTAGTATCCGGTTTTTTATAACAGGTTTTTAGTGTTTCATATCCCTTTTAGGGCCCTGAGAAAATGTGCATGCTTTTCTCTACAGTAATTTGACGGTGCACTGGCAGTGGAATAAAATAACATTTGTTATGCGCGCATGCATGCATGCGATTGCATGCATTGGTAGATTTGTGATTTTCATACTCCTACATATACTACTGATTCCTGTAGTTGAGTATCGCTGCAAGGGATATAAAAATGACAGTCTTAATGATATGCTGCATTCACTTGATAGAAATGGATTTTTTGAGTCCCTAGTTTGATTTGTGATATCGATTATCAAATCTTCGTCATAAATGAGAATACTCAAGTTGTGCTAGCTGCATGGATGACATGAGCCAAGTTTATGTAGTGATTGCTCGTTGCTGGGCAAAATATTATTGAATTACTTGTTTGGCGTCCCTAGATTTCCTACATTTCTATTGGTGTTTAACATTTCCACCGATTCATAGTTGGTCCCCTATTCAGCAAGACTAATTAAATTACCGTTGTCTGTCGCCTAGCAAAGTGGAAAATTTTAAAATCACGTGGAAAATATGGATGGATGCCAGGCAATATTGAATAGTTTTTGTTGCCGTATTTAAATTAATAAGTTACAGTATCAGACAGTATTTCCAACTAAACTAAACAAATTAAGCTACTCAAATGTACCTAAATAAATGCAATTTTAAATTCAGTCAAGTTCACAAATGTACATTTTGAGCGCTTTTTATATCCAATCATACTTTACTCCCCACAGGCAGTGCGGCACGCAATATTCCGTCCCGCGTTTACCTTGTGTTCGTAAAAGAAGGATATGACTAACTAATCACATCAACTTATTGCAACCGACCATGCATTTAGCATGCACTCTAAATTATAGATAGCCCTACAATATTGCCACTGTCTTCATTTCCGGCTCCTTTCTTGCCAACATATAAAATGTGTCTACTAGCCTACCTACCTACCTGGAGCTCTTCCCCATTCAATGAATGAATAAAAAACAAAGCTCAAGTTGTTGTTCTCCCACACCAACACATTAATTCATGCTAGCACTAGAAAGTAAGTAACCAACCGAACCAAACTAACTACTGTGTGTGTTGTACCCTGGACTTATCTCATTTATTAGTAATTTCCATTCGTTAGTTAGTTCGTTAGTAACCCTAACCCTTCACTATTCCTCCACTGACTGTACTACAGTAAAATATTAAGTCACTTTTTTACCAACCGGCTTCCACATATGCTATCATTCATTCAATACAAAAAAACAATGCGTTTCCTTTCTACCTAAAGGGCTCCATTGTACATATCCGGCAGTATCAGTAGGTGCATGCATTTTCTTCTTAACGAATCCAAACCTAAACTGTCCACACAGTATAAATCACATTGTCAACTTTTTCCTCGAATGTAATCTTGAGAATAGTTCATATAATCAGTGCGACTTGGGCTGTGAAACCAAAGAGACCATAAAAGCGTCTAGTGTTGATTGTCCAACCCACGCTACTAATCAATTCTCAAGACCTCATTGGGTGTGTTTTTCCTTTGTGTAGTGCATAATTAAGAAAGTGGAAATGCTGTCAAGCAAACAAACACACAATATTGTACAAGTAGTTGTGCTGGTATGGGTGCACCCGTCAACCGAATCAGTTTGAACGAACGTAGTAGTTTGAACGTTAGAAGACAGTTTTGCCACTAGCTCGTGCAATGCAAGAAATCGATTCAATTTGAACCATCTAACTTCTAACTCTCCCATATCCATCCATAGGCTGACTCTCAAGTGTGCAGTTGGTCCCAACTAGCTGTCTCCGTCAGTTCCTCTAGTTTTACTACTTTTGTTTCGTACGACGAAACTCAACTTTCCCGTTCAGCTTGCATTGCGTAGTGAGAGGGAAAGCAAATGTCTTCATGTATAGACGCAGCAGATAGACGTAGTATTCTGCTACAAATAAAAAACAATGTGCATAAAGACAAATGAGCGTAGGAATGTAGACGAAAAGTTGCTCGGTATTGTTAGTTTTATGAATGCATTTTTTGTCGTTTATTGAGAGTTCTTAAGCATCATACAATAAGTTTGTAAGTCTCTTGATTTACTCTTTACAGTTGTCTCTATTATATAGATGGGAAAAGTCTATGAATTATGAAATGAATTTATGTAGTCTATAGTTAAGAGAATTTGTTAATTATTTTGTATGTTAGTTGGTTAGTTGGCTATTTGTATGCATTAGTTAACAGGAATAATGTTATTAAGATGTTGCACGAATAAAAATTCCCTCTTTGCGTTCATAGCTAACTAACTAACTAACTGATTGTTTATGCATCCGTAATGATGTTTGCATTGAAGTACATTCATATGAGTACTTGCCTGCATTGTATGCCATTGTTTTTTCAATTGCCAATTGAAACTAATTTCTGTCTGTTTTTTGTCTTTTCCAGACCGGTCTCCTACACTCCAAATTGACTGATCTCTGGGTTGAACATATTGACACAAAAACGTGTGCTTTTGATTCACCAATCTGTGTCCAGCACAATTTTATTAACTTACTGTAGACTTGCACACTAAATTATATAGTCAAAATGGGCTGTTGTGGACCTAAATGCTCAAAGGCTTTCGTCATTTTGTTTAATATTCTATTCTGGGTAAGTTGTGAGCATTAGATCAATGTGTATATTTTGTACAAAAAATCAAGATTCCCATCAATTTCTCATTTTTTTCTCTTATTTTTTATATGCAGATATCAGGTTGTGCATTCGTGGCCCTGGGTGTACTATTACTGGTAGATCCTACATATGGCTACTTGTTCACAATGTTAACAACGGACTCGTACCCTCCCGAAATTCTACAATATACGGCCTTTGCTTGTATTGGTCTGGGTGGATTCATCCTATTTGTTGGATTCTTTGGATGTTGTGGAGCACTTCAGGACAGTAAATGCATGCTGGGCACGGTAAATAGACAATACAGTGTTACAAACTAAAGTAACTAGCTGTTATTCCATTTTGTCAGAGAGTACAATAATGAGAGTAAATTGTGGTTTTTTATTTCAGTATGTATTCTGCCTATTCCTTGTGCTCATAGTGGAAGCCGGTGTGGGTTTGATTTGTTTGTATTTGAACTTTTACTTCCCACCTGAAGTGAGAATCACACTCAAGATGAAAGTCGAAAATAATTACGGAATGGATGGAGCGGATGTGTTCACCGCTGCAATGAATTACACCCAGTATGATGTAAGTGATGCTGACATTAACTTCTTTCTTTCCTTCCTTGCCTTGCTATTATAATGTGAGGCTCAACCTTCACCTTTGAATCACGTTTTTCTTTGGAGGAGTATATACAGATGAACTTTGATATTTGACTCCTCTTCGTTAAGTTATTAGGGTTTATTGTGCAATGATAAGAATGCCATGGATTAATTTTTGCGTAGTTGGAGTGCTGTGGAATTGATGGCCGTACAGACTATACACATAGCAGATGGGTGAATCAAACCATTTTTCGCAAGGGGACACAAAGAGTTCCAGAGACCTGTTGTGTTCAAAACAACTCGGTGGTATGTCATTTTTGCATAAAAAAGAGACTAATACAAACAAATGAAGGATTTGGACAGCTGAAAATGTTTTTATTGTATCTATTTGCCGAAACAGTGGTCAGAAGATGACAGATGGGTATTCCCATTGCCAAAGGATAGGTACAGATGCCAAGCTGTAAACGACCCCATTGAATATGACGGATATTTAAACGATCAAGTAAGTCATAAAAGTTTAAAAAAAGTATTTACTCAAGTTTTTAATGCATAAATATTAAGTAAAATTTGCTTGATAGGGATGTTGGTTGAGAATGAACGACTGGTTCAAACTTCAAAATCTCATTTTGGGAGCATCATGTGGTGGCTTAGCACTCCTTATGGTATGTAGAAACAAGAGACTAGAAATACAAATTTTCAAATTTATATTTCAGCTGAGTCAATGATTTTTATGCTTTTTGATAGATCTTGGGAATAGTCATCACAATCTGTCTGATGCGGAATATCGGCGAAGAAGCTTAGCAATCACAGCCCCGTGAAGCGTACATGTTCTAAATAGTGAAACAAATTCGTGCTGCGTACACAAAAACTAGAAAAATTACAGCTCAACCATTTGGTTTGATTTAAAAAAAATATTTATTTCTCCCTGACTTTAAAAAGATATTTGTAAAAAATATTGAAACTTCACTACACTACCCAATATTGAGATATCTTACCGAAAAAAGGAATTAAGTCAATCAAATCTGTCTGACCATGGCATCAATGATATTTGGAGGTTTTGCAAAGTCAAAATTTACTTCCCTTGATTCCTAAACGAACGAGTTTTTACGAATGATCTGTTTGTATGTAAAAAACGCTTTTAAATAGAATCTCATTCAGCAGAAGCTAGTCCAAAATCAGATGTATTATATATATATTCGATTTGCAATTATGATACTCTTAAGTTACCATGATTAAATAGCGATTCCAACTGTACAACCTATTTATGCTCCACACTAATTTCTATTCCAGACTAGAGCGCAGAGGACATGTATAGCCTCACGAGGCCAAATTGAGTTTTAACTTTTAGGCTTCGTAATAATACTTTTAGATTCTACAGTTGCTGATAAACGTGCTTTAGTGTAGGTAAAAATGTTATCGTCATTGTTATTTTTTCAGGTTTTAGTATTTATTTGGGATGAACGCTTAAAACTAAATAAAAATATTCCAAGCGTTGTTCTCCCCTCATATTTTAGTTTATTCCCAGACTCACGTTTTTGAAAACACGAGTTTAAAAATTTTGATTACTGTTACTTTAGTTTAAATTAATATGGATCCTGAGCGCACTATTAGTTGCAGACATTTGTTCAATAATTCATAAAGTATCTTTGTGACAAATGATACTTTGTTATTCGGTACAACTAAGGATCCATGATCCATTAAATGAGAAATTGTAAATCTGTTAATGCTGCCAATATATTTGTTTTCTAATGCAGCTTCAGCATCCAAAACTTGCCACTTTTGTTTAGAGATGATACTGTTAATAGTGGCAAACGATGATACTTCATTTAACGTACAAGCATAATATACAATTGGATAATACTAAATACTAACTAACTATATAGAGGGAGTGTCGACAGTGTAAATATATTTCCTTATCCATATTTATACGTAGTATAATGAATACGTTTGTTGAAATTTCATAAAATTTCATTCGGAAACTGAAAGAGGTGTTCAAAAATATAATCCACTATGATAATAAACAAGTTATTATGCTTTGATTACAGACAATTTCTATCCCTAAATTGTATGTATATATGAGATTAATGAAGTTTTCATTAGTTAGTTAGTTAGTTAGTTAGTAATTGTTCGGTAGATTATGTATAAATAACGTCTCTATAGATAATTAACTCTGAAGATTGCATTTGGCAATTTACTTAATACTTGCAGACTTGGGACACAGTTAGCCAGCCATGTAACTTGTAAATATAGTGTAATGGGAAATGTGAAGAATAATTCATTCTGTACGCAGATGACACGAGTGCTTATACTATAGTTCATTCCAGAGTAAAAAAAAGTTGCCCCATGTTATTTGGCTATCCCCGACAAATGGTCGATTTATACCAAGTAAATCACTAAATCTGTAAAATGTTGTGGCAACAATAATTCATTGCTCATTTTCTCAGTTTAAAAAAATTATTTGAAAAAATTATTTGTTTACATTTTGTTGACAACGAAACAACCAACGCCAAATAACCTACCGAAAAAAAAATTCCATTTTTTTCTGAAATGAACTATAACTAACTATGGCTAGAGTTCGGTCGATCCGTCGATCAATCATGGATTAATTAATTTGCTAGCTACAATTAAGATAGTAATCACCATGCAAGTTCCAAAAATAAATGTCTCACGGTGTTGTGCGGTGGTTCTTTGTTACCTTGAATTATGAATGATGTTTATAATACTACACGTTATGTGACCAGCTTGAAGCTTTAAAAGCATAACGTAGTTTGTGGAACAAGTGAAGTGAAGCTTTAAATGGGTAATTTAGGAGTATTTAGTTATTGACCAGACCATGTGTTTGTAACAAGATGAACCCAATTGAGGGCCAAATCAGTTTTGCATGTTAAACCGTGAACATATGGAATTTATTTAAGATACAAGCTCGTTAGCAACCTTTTACCACCTTTGTATGTGTATGCATGTGTGATGAATGATAAGAGGGTGTATATAAGAATTTTTGAACTGTTTTACTGCAATAGTTGCTTCATATATAGTAAAGTGTGTTGTGAGAATTTGAAAGATTTGCTCATCCCTTCAGAAACTCCTTGGTTATTTTCCCAAATTGTTGAAAAGTGTCGTCGTGATAGAATTTCTGTGTGCACAACAAACAGATATTACTGTAGCTTTTAATTTGTAGCCAACTCATTGTGCTGTTTTTTATCAAGATTAGTTAGTTAGATTGCTCACAGGTGGTTTACTTTGACAGTGAATAATAAAGTATGGGCTATGATGTGAAGGCTTTTAAGTATAGCTTCCTCTTGTATGTTTGTTCCATTGATCTGAATAAATTCGTTTTTCTAAATAAATCTAAACGTGCAGTGTTGTTAACAGTCTGTGTCCAGCAATCTTAAAATTTACGTTTTTGTTGGATTATGGATGGTTGATGATAACTTTAAAAAACCACAATGTCATGGGTGAAATATTTTGGTAATCATAAGGAGGGAAAAATACATTACAAATTATATGTGTGACATTTACACCACAGCTTGTCATTTATCATTTCCGATCCATCGGGTCATAGGTTTCATTGATCCTATTGTTCTTAAAGCTTTTCCCATGCTCATATATTTACCATACTTTTAAAATCTTGCAAAACTCATCAATATTTGGCACACTTTTGCAACAAACTAAGTGCACAACTCAAGTATGAGGAGCAAGAAAACTCCACCCATAATTGCATTCTCGTTGCAAGCAGACAACGAATGCAAGATGGAAGTAATTCATTATGCATGCAAACTCTTTTTAAATTCTCCTTAAAACATAATGCTACATACACTAGATTGGCTACCATTAGTTAGTCAGTACAATATGCAAGTTTTCTTATTTCTTGATTTTTTGGTTACGCTTCTTGCCCAATAAATCATGTAGAACGATGAGGAGCTTCCTTTGTGATCTCAGGACGAGCATTGCAGTGCGTTCCAATACAGTGCACCCTAATCTTTTATCTTTATCTTTAGCCACTTTTCCATCACCAATACTTTACCAATACTTTAGATTCCCGTTCTACAGCTAGAAGCAAAATCGAGAGTAAAGCGAGAAGCGTTTTTCACCTAAATTAAGACCATTATCTGTAAGTGAATTTCATTCATATTATGTTGGATTACATGGATACTAACTAAGTGCGTCGAATATTCTCTATGCACTAAATATGAATGATAATCCATATTTTAGAAAATTGAACGTACGTAGCTTTCCTTTCCGCAGGTAAGGCCAAATTCTTCACTTTCCTTGATGACATTTTGATATGGGAAAATACATCATGATCTAGGAAGAGAAATTAATTGAGGCAATTTCATTTTTATTGTAAAAATTGAAAATATAATACCTTTGGAGTTCTAAAGACCATTTTTGATTGACTAGAAGTCAACTCTCTTTTATAATTACAAGTCAGCAAAAGCAGCACTAACTATATTTCTTTATCTTCCATGAATGAATCAGCTAGCATACTATAAAAAGGGATTATAGGATGCTATAAATACAGTATTTCGTGTAAAGATAGTAAAATCCCCCAAAAATTTACACAGTCCGCGCAGGAAACCAATAAACAATGAATACTAATATCATTGCCTCACTCCCTAAAGTTACAAGCTGTATATACAGAAACCGAAAGTACATAATTTTTGCCGTTTTCTAAAACCTACTTGTCAGATTGACATATATCTTGCAATCCTCTCTCTGTAATCGATACAATGGAAGCTAAATTCAGCCATTATTTGTAATCGCTTGCAAGAATTACTCATTATGTAGCTTCCTTCGATTAAGAATCTTTAACTAACTAACTAGCATATTACGCAACTAACTAACTAACTAACCAACTGACTTAAATACCATCACAGCTTATATAATAGTCAGTCAGTCACACTTGCGTCAACTATTTCTACCCACTTGTGATGATGATTGTCACTGCGACTGAAGCTCCTCGTTTTATACACACAAACCTGTATTTTTGCTAACTAACAAAAAAGTTGTAATCATCATCATGAGGGCATCAAGTGCTTTTTTTGTCATCATGACCAATCTATTGAAATCGTGAATTGCTAAAGAAAACACAACGACCGGCCGTGTTAGTTAGTTAGCCCATAGTCACTTACAGTAAGCAAAAGAGAAAAAAAGATGACACCGAAAGTGATTGACAAAGAAGTCGTATAAATAAATATTTGGATAATAGGGGTCTCAGCATGAGCACACGTTTTTGAAAACGTATCTTCTCCACATAATCACTATGATTATCCCCTTGTCTCTCATCAGCCTATTAAGGAACAGTGAATGATCCAACAAACAAGAATGCAACAAAAGTACACAGACAGGCGACAAACAAACAATGGGCCCTCAGATAATGTGATGATGACTACGTTAATGAAGGGAGCACAAACTCTTTAACTTGTCCAAATTGAAGAATAATATTTGAAACTGATAGGGATGGGGTTGCTAACTAACTAAACATTTGACTTAAACTAACTAACTACACAATCTAACAATATACAATGGCGTTTAGTTTCTTCTTCCTCATTTCATGATTCACGCGCCTTTCAGCATTCATGGAAAGTAAAAATTTCAATGGGTCTCGTAAAATGAGCAAGTAAGTACAGCCCCAGTAGATTGACATTATGAAAGGAAGTGCATTACACACGTAAATCACGACAATCACGTTCACTTTAGCTAGTTACAAGATAAATACTGTGGGATCTTTATAGACAATCATGATTTAACTTATGGCTTTGGCTTGCAGTTGGTCTTATGTACTATCAGTTAGTTAGTTTGTGAGACAAGTTAACTATACCAGTAGTTAGCTAGCTAGTTAGTTAGTTGTCTTTTGCGTTTATTGTTTGTTAGCTAGTTAGCCAGATTGGGTAGGATGTAAGGAAACTTTAAGACGTTTTTGAGTATTGAGTATATAAGCTGGGAGTTAAGAGAGAAGTTGATGTATGAAACGCTTGCTAGGTGTTCATACCTCTGTTTTTATAGCCAAATTAAAGCGTACAGGTAATCCACCTGTAGTTATTCAGTTAGTTAGGTTAGTGGTAGTAGATGCGAAAATGTGCACAGACAATTTGGCTGACTAAAAAGCACGTATTAGATCTCTGTGCGAATAGTAACAGCAACATCACAACACTATTGCGTTTGGGAGATATGTACATATAGTCAGTTAGTTAGTGATCAAAATTTAAGGTGAGCGATTATTCCTCGGGAGGAACGCATTCTACTCTTATACAACAGGGATTACAGAAAAATAAGTTAGTTTCATTCCGGTAGTCAGTCACATTACAACCTGATTAGGGCTAGTGAATTTTTTACGAGCTAGTTAGTTAGCGTGATGAGATTTTCCTGAATCATTTATTTTTACAATTGAGTAATGTGAATTTTGACTCAAGTTTCTCATGCACGATGTGAGGTGTGTGGTTTGGTTTCATGGATTCTTATTTTCTCTGTGTAAATGACAGATACATTTTATTTGTGTTTGTTTGTGGTCCCTTTTTGTGGGTGTGTGTCGCAAGAATTTGGAGTTAGTTCGTTACTGACTGACTGAGTTTAGTTGGGAGTGATTGAGATGTTTGTTTATTGATGAAGATAAAAGTTAGAAGGGACACTTAATGTATGTAAGTTTATACAAAGAATGTTAGTGACTGGAAGTTGGAATTGAGCTGATGCATGGATATTGAAGCAAAACTAATTCACAAAGATTAACAAAAATGTAATTGAAATGTTAACAGCTTGTGAGATATGTGGTTCAAAAAATTGACAAGAGAGCATTGCAAAAAAACTTTTGAATTGAGAGCTTGCTTACAGTTTTGAAATTTGTTCGTTGAATGCTGTAATTGTGTGAAAGATTGAAGCTATGGATCAGTTTTGCCCATTTTGAAATGTAAGGAAAATGTTTTTTTGTCACATTGTTTTTTTTGTTAGATATAAATATGGGCTATTAAACGTTGTAACGTGTTGCCTATCATTACAATGCGCATTTTGACTTTTTGGTGTAAAAAATGTAGAAACTGCAATTGCATTGGTAATCGAACCACAATGTCCAAGGCACATGATGATACTACTTTAGCTACAAGCTGCACCCGAAATTGACGTTGGCTATAGGTTGGTACAAATATACTAACCATAACCATAATTACTGATAATTAATGGAGATTTAGTGTATTTCAACTAACCTATAGCACTAGATTTTCGTAATCATAACTCATTGGTGGACATTTCGCATAATACGTGGAATGTAATAACGTCAACTATGACTGAACAAAAAAAATTGTGCATTGCAAAAGTTTTCTACAACTCGGTTTACTAAATAAAATTTCTGCATAAGTGTCAACGCAGGCTCAACTCGTCAAAAATATGCACCTGTTATCTAAAAATCTATAGACACGTTAATTGAATTAGGTCACGTTTGGATCAATTGAGATTACATCATTATAAAACTATCCATAGTGGCCAAAATTTAATCCTCGAATATCAATTAGCATACAATCTTGCTCTAGATCTCTTTATAAATCATTGCAACTTACTTCGAGTCTTTAGCTTAAGGACTTTATAACTTTGTTATTATTTTCAAAACTAACTAAGTAGCTTAAGTTATACAATTCATTTCATATTAACTCATAAAATTTTCACTGCGTATAACGTTGATCCAATTTTCTGAACTATTTATTCATATATGTTTTAACATGCAAAAAGATAATAAATAATCTTCAAGATTTTGGCAAGATTCTTATAATGCGATATTCATCTAGTCAGTATAGTAACTAAACTGCTGATAACTTAAAATTATCCTCATATCTGGCACATATTGTTTTATTAGTATAGCAGTTTTTTTAATGATCAAAGCAAAACAAACAGAAATAGTTGGACTTGTAAAAACCCTTGACTCACACTTCATACTTGTATAGCCCCTCATAAATATGATAATAATAAAGCCAAACAAAGAGCACATGCTAGATACGAAGACTCTTCACCAAGTGCTGACAATGCAGTACAACAATAACAAGAACTAATAACACGGTATCACACACAAGCTTGCCATTTTCTTGATGAGAGAACAATCAGGACTGAACACAGGTTTACGCATGTAAATACCCATGTGTACGAAGTGGGTATGGTTTGCTATAGCATATAGCAGAATTCAGCTAACTAACTGACTAACTAAGAAATGCAATAATGGATACATTGTTATAGTACTATTCTTAAAGAAATGAGGAGGGATGAATGATCACCCTTAAGACGTGATTTGGAGCTTGAAAAACAGGGCATGATGCTCAATACAGTTGGTTCATTCATAGCTTCTTCACTGTACTCCCTGTACAGAATCCAAAAGTCAGAAAGATCGTATCAGACCCAGCCAATTTAATAAGATTCCAACGTAATGTCCCTACTTTGCTATGTTTTTTGCAAGTGAGATTTTGTAGAGTTCCGCTGTCGGCAACATTGAGACACTGTCAGTGTTTATTGGTGTATTCAATGAAAGTAAAATATGTAAACTAATGTATATAAATGGTATTTACCTTTGTTGAATGACGCGATGTCACGGTGTAACTTATGAAACTATATTGAATGCGGCTAGATAGATTGCTTATGTAAATTGTATTCAAAGTTTTCCGACAAAGAAACATAATTTTAGTAACCAAAAAACTTACATTCAATTAGAAGTAAGTAAAAGTATAATGGGCCGCATACTTTTTTAAACTCTACATAGCTCTCCTTTAGTTCTCCGTTAGATTAGCACCAAAGTAAACAATAAATGACCCTGACTATGCTAAATACTATATCAGGTAAATCTCATTAAGAGCACGAAGAATTATATGCAATTTGCATAGTTTAGTTCCAAATGGGAACTAAACTAATTAACCAACTAAAAGTTTGCTATTTATTGCTCGGAGCTCATAATTCGTGATAGTTGTTAATTGCGCACTGATCTTGGATTAATGATTAAGAGGCTGGTATATTGAGTGATGAAACGAGGAATGATAATTAACGACGTGCTGATTATATTCTATGCAATAAGTTTTAAATTGTTGCATAAATAGGGTTTTGCCAGAAATGCCAGAAAACTGCTCAACTATATTTATTTGCAAGCCTAATGCAATCTTTTGATCCATTAAGGAATTAGATGCGCAATGTATGTCTTACACGCCGATTGATAATATACAAATAAAGTTTTCTGTGAGCTTCTAGACAAAATATGTCGCATTTCTTTCTGTTGGCATTTTTTGTTCCACGGAAATATGCTACTGTGCTACTGACTAACTGACTGAAGTCTTCAAAATTAAAATTTTAAAATTTCAGTCCAACATTGGCTTGGGTTATTTTTTCCTGACAACCTAGTTAACAAAACTCAGCTAATATCTTTTGGAACTGACTGCACTGACTGCAACAATCGTGTAAGGTATTTGTAGATTAACAAGTCTAGTCAGTTAGTTGCTGAAATTTCAAACATACAATCAAGTACTTAAACAATCATTGATTTCACTGACGAGCCATAATGGCAACCACTTTAATTACAAATGAACCTCCTAGGGTGTGCCTCATTGTATTTGTGAAAAAAATTTGTTCGGGCTCAAGTACATAAAAATGTAAAAGTCGCGTCCTTGGTCAATAATATAATAGTGCCTAAAGTTAGTTACCAGTTGTTGATAACTAACTAGCTAAGCATTAAATGACATAATACAATATTTTGATTGTCATTTAATGTTTTGTCATCAGGCAATGACTTATGTATGTGCAGTTATTATTAATCACGACAAATTTAATTGCCACAGCCTGCGGCAACTGATTGTTAGTTATGACTTTGAAATTATTAATCGATTGACTGACAGGTGTATTTTTGCTGCCTCTTTCATCCCTTTTAATCCGTACGTATAATATCTCCACAGGCTGCAGAGTACAGGTTCCGTCAATAATGAGCTTAAGATGATCACTGTAATAACAATAACTTCTTTATTCAAATGAATCAACCTCAAGGAGTTATGTTGTGCACACCTGGTGTTTAATTTGGTATTTCTATGCGAGCTATTTAGTTTTCTCACCAACGAAGCGCGCAGTCCGTTATTTTGTGGCATTAGAAGTTGATAAGTTAGTGAAATCTCAACTTATGAATGTGGAGTCTTGTCTGTATAAGATTGCATATTTTTTATCTGAAAAAAAATAATGAACCACCTCTCGTTAGTGACCAATCCAAGAATATGATGCCATATTTCACTTGATTGTCATTTTTTACCGGCTCGTATTTCGTATGGATGCTATGCTAGCTAACTTACTTTTAACTTGTATTGACAGCTGTCGTATCACGGTAGGTTTGTGTGATGAAGAAAAGAATGATTTTGCTCATCGTGTTTAGTTTGTGTGGTTGGTTTGTAAATCTAGCTCATGAGGCGAAATGTGGTAACCAAAAAGTCATTTTCTGACAAACTATACAAGTAACTACCACTATTCTACACTTAATTTGTTGCAATGTGTAATAATGACGGAATGTTATGATATTTTTTGATTTTGCAGAGAAAATGGAAATCTTTTTCATCATCTTGTTAAAGATGAAGAATGACTGTGGTCGTCATCAGAATAATTGCCATTACGCTTTTCATGCGTCTTGAAAACATTGAGGTGAACAAAACGGGGATTTCACACTCCAAAACATTAACATGGATACATCAATATTGTCATCCTCTTCATTTTCGTCCTTATTGACGCTCATACTTTGTCTCCTGATTATGGCCAAGCCTGCAACTTGTTCCACTGGTGGTGGTAAGTACTGTGAATTTTATATTAGCGAATGGCAGGCATGCGGATTTTCAACCATCTATGCATTTTTTTTAATCACTCAGAGAAAGAAACCAGCTTTAAAATTTAGTAGTTGATGAATAGTTTGTGCAAATGCTATATGCATGCATAGGTTACGAAAAAGAAAAGTGGCTTCAATGAATTGCTTTATAAATCATTTGGGTGAATCATTCGCAATCAATAGTATTTAGATTGGTGGTTAGTTAGTTAGCTGCGCTTTCAAACAGTTTCCGGGAATTTCAATAGGTAGTAATCATGTGTGGAACTTAATGAGGTAAATTATTCAAATGATTCTGTAGTTTATATCCATTCATCCATTTGATCTCGTATTTCCTGTGATTCATGATTTTTAGAAATCAGTTGAGTACAACGAGTTTAATTCAACCAATAAGATTTTCAGAAGTGTAATGGTTACTAAATATATATTTAGTAACTTACTAAAAATCAACTCTACTGTTGAACTTTGTTGACATTTTAGTCTTGCCGTAATGAACAAGTTTTTTGGTGTGGTTTCTCCTTTTGGCCATGGTTTGTTTAACTTGCTGTCTAATAGACATGGCAAATCAAAATCGCGTGCACTCTTTTTTGTACAAAGCTATGTATGGGTAGTGTATTCAAGATGATGACTATATTTTCAACATGAGGTTACCGTGTTGACTGACTGAGAATAGCTGCCGTAATCTATTGTAAAGCTTACGGGTTCCGTTTGTTTTTCTGACCTAGTGTGTGTTATAAAAAGAATAGGAATCCTTTGTGAGATCAGAACTCTTCTTATTTGCTTTACTTTACACATAGTACTCTAGATCTGTACAACTTCCTAAAATTACATACAAATTTTATACACAGGTTCCCATGCTTTAATTCACGCGCTCACTACGATTCATTTAAAATAATATTTTCTCACAATGAGTATCCACATAGAGTCTTATAGAGAACCTGCATTCCTACCAGTGGCTCCAATTTTCTAACACATGAGTAAATAAGGTTAACGAATAAACCTCAAGTGTGAAATAATTGCTCTTTTTATGCAGAGCAACTTCACTCACATGTAGTAAACGAGAGTGTGCAGCCAAACCAATGTCAGGTTCACATGCCTAAACTAAACGCGAGATGCGTAGAGCTTTGCAAACTAGTTTATTTGTGTGATTGAAGAATTCGGGTATATTCATTATAACTCTGAAAGGTTATTTGAAATGTTAAAAATTAGCATTTATAGTTAGTTACTAACTTGTATATTATACTTTTCTCGTATTTTTAATGAGGCTTTTAATCGACCATTAAGCGTGATTTAGTATTAGATGCAGCTAGATTAGGGAATGGCACGTGTCGGTTCGTGTCAATATTCTCGTTTCGTTTCGTGTCAATAGCTTGACACGGACCGAACCGGTAATTTCGTGTCGTGTCGAGCCATTGAAACGAACCGATCGTTTCGTGTCA
>Ga0210040_10005612_pt1 | contig 15919 bp, 11 predicted proteins | sample CryGeyCG12114_NA_FD_185462 | JGI IMG/M metagenome (GOLD analysis project Ga0210040, IMG submission 185462) | Groundwater microbial communities from aquifer - Crystal Geyser CG19_WC_8/21/14_NA (SPAdes) (version 2) | ecosystem: Environmental > Aquatic > Deep subsurface > Groundwater | place: USA... | reverse complement strand
CACCATCTGGGAGCCCGCAAAATATTACGCCCCTTGACTCAGGCCGAAATGAACAGTGAGGTGTACGAATCTGCCTCTAAAATCCGGAGTTCAGCGGCTTTTGGGGAAATTATCATCCTGATTGTTTACCTGCCTATTCTGGCTTTAGTTGGGGTAGAAGGCAAGATGTTCCGGCCCATGGCCCAAACCGTAGCATTTGCCATCTTAGGGGCTTTTATTCTTTCCCTTACCTATGTGCCCATGGTTTCAGCACTTTTCTTAAGCAAGAAAATTGACCATCGCAAAACCGTTGCCGACCGGATTATGGGTTTCTTCCACCGGTTATATGAACCCATGATTGCCTTTGCTTTACGGCGCCAGGCGGTGGTACTCGTGACTTCTCTTATTCTGTTTTTAGGCAGCCTATTCATTTTTATGCGCATGGGTGGGGAGTTTATTCCTTCTTTATCGGAAGGAGACTTTGCTGTAGAAACCAGGGTATTAAGCGGCAGCTCCATTTCCCAAACCATTGAAGCTTCTAACCAGGCCGCTGAAATCCTAATCAGGAAGTTTCCGGATGAAGTAAAAGAAGTAGTAGGGAAAATTGGTTCCGGTGAAATTCCCACGGATCCCATGCCGGTAGAAGCTATTGACCTCATGATTATTCTCAAGGATAAAAAAAGCTGGGTAAAAGCAAATACGCAGGAAGAACTAGCCAATGAAATGGCCGAAGCCTTAGAAGCTATTCCGGGGGTTACTTTTGGTTTTCAGCAGCCTATCCAAATGCGCTTTAACGAGTTGATGAGTGGCGCCCGGCAAGATGTAGTCTTAAAGATTTATGGTGAAGATCTAGATGTATTGAGTGAGCAGGCGGGGAAAATCGGGAAAATTGTTTCGTCGGTAGCAGGTGCCCAGGATTTGTACGTGGAGCAAATTACTGGTTTGCCCCAAATCGTAATTACGTTTGACCGGGATAAGATTGCGCAGTTTGGGCTGAACATCGAAGATGTAAACCGGGCTATTCAAACCGGTTTTGCCGGGCAATCGGCCGGGGTTATCTACGAGGGGGAAAGACGCTTTGACATGGTGGTACGCTTAGCCTCTGCCAACCGCCAAAGCCTGGATGATGTGCGGGGGCTGTATGTAACCACGCCCCACGGTGATCAGGTACCCCTGGAACAAGTTGCCCAGGTAGCATTTCAAACCGGGCCGAGCCAGATCCAGCGGGATGATGCCAAACGCCGCATTACCATTGGCTTTAATGTCCGGGGCCGGGACGTGGAAAGTATTGTGGCGGAGCTACAGGAAAAAGTAGGTACGCAGCTACGGCTACCAGCTGGCTATTATGTAACCTACGGCGGCCAGTTTGAAAACCTGCAAAAAGCCAAAGAACGTCTTTCGGTGGCCGTGCCCGTGGCTTTATTACTCATAATTCTATTGCTGTTTTTCACCTTCCGCTCCGTGGCCCAAAGCCTGTTGATTTTTACCGCTATCCCGCTATCGGCGATTGGCGGGGTCCTGGCCTTATGGCTGCGGGGAATGCCTTTTAGTATATCTGCCGGCGTTGGCTTTATCGCCTTGTTCGGCGTGGCTGTTTTAAACGGTATTGTGCTTATTAGTTATTTTAATCAATTGAAAGCAGAGGGGATGGCCGATATAAAAGAGCGGGTGCTGCGGGGCACCGAAGTACGCTTGCGCCCGGTGATTATGACGGCGCTGGTTGCTTCTCTGGGATTCTTACCCATGGCATTGTCGAATACCGCGGGAGCCGAGGTACAAAAACCCTTAGCCACCGTAGTAATTGGCGGGTTGGTTTCGGCTACATTGCTGACGTTGGTCGTGCTACCTATACTTTATATTTTATTGGAGCGGTTTCAGGAAAGCCGGGCTGCTAAATGGCAGATTAATCCGGCCGGATTAGGTACGGCTACTATCTTCCTTTTTCTGGTTGGGGGTAGTATGCTGCTGCCCGGAAAATTACAGGCGCAGGCTTCTGTACCACCTTTAACTTTATCGCAGGCCATCGAGCAGGCCTTAACCCAAAATGCCAGTATTCAGGCCGCTGATTACCAAATAGCAGCTAATAAAAGCCTGAGAGGGGCCGCGGTGGATATAGGTAAAACCAACGTGGAAGCGGTTTTGGGGCAGATTAATTCCATTAACCGGGATAATAATTTTACGGTTACCCAATCTTTTGCTTTTCCTTCGGTCTATACGTACCAGGTCCGGTTGGCAAAAGCGCATATTCGGGGCAGCGAGGTAAATTTATCTATCCGGCAACGAGAGCTGGTACGGGAAGTCAAAAGCGCCTACCAGAGGCTGGTTTACCTCCAAGCCAAAATGCAGCTTCTGCACTACCAGGATAGCTTATACGGCAATTTCTTCCGGGCCAGTACCATTCGCTTGCGCACTGGCGAAACGAATTTGTTGGAACAGGCTACCGCTCAGGCCCAGCAGGTGGAAGTGAAAAATACGATAGAGCAGACCCAGGCCGAGCAGCAGTTGTTTCTTACGCAATTGCAAAACCTGCTTCAGAGCCAGGTACCGGTTAGTATAGCTACCACCCCGTTTACCAGGTTTCCGGTAAGTGTGCCGGATACCAGTACGCTGGCTGAGCAGCCCCAATTAGCTATTTACCGGCAGCAGCAGGAAGTAGCACAACTCCAAACCAAATTAGAAAAAGCGCGGCTGCTCCCGGAATTTACCTTGGGCTATTTTAACCAATCCTTAATTGGGGTCCAAAATGTGAACGGCGTCGAGCAAAACTTTACCAGTGGCGACCGTTTTACCGGGGTGCAGGTTGGGGTAGCCCTCCCGCTGTGGTACCGGGCTAGTTCCGCCCGGATTAAAGCCGCTCAGTACCAGGAAAAAGTTGCAGATGCCACTTACCAGTTCCAACAAGCGCAGTTTGCCACGCAGCTTAAATTAGCTACCCAGCGGTTACGCAAGCAGGAAACCAACCTGGATTATTACGAAAAAACCGGTTTGCCGCTGGCGGATTTGATTATTAACCACGCCGAAAAAGGTTATAAGAACGGCGTGATTGACTACCCAGAATATGTGCAGAGCTTGAACCGGGCCTTGACTATCAAGGCCAATCATTTAGAAGCCTTGCACCAATACAACGAAGCCGCCATTGCCCTGGCGTTTATCTCGGGCCAGTAATTCTAATAAACTCATGACAAAAAAATGAAATCAAACATATATATCCTGCTTACAAGCTTATTTCTGGTCTTTGCCTGTAATGATAAAGCAGCAGAAGTAAAAAAAGAAGAACCGGTAGCCGAGGAACATTCCGAAGAAGAAGGGGGACACGAAGAGAGCGAAACCGCGGTGGAGCTCACGCCGGAGCAGTTTGTCATTGGCCAGGTGGAACTGGGAAAGATTGCGCCTAAAAACCTGAGCAACGTGATTGCGGTGAACGGGTTACTGGATGTGCCGCCCCAGAACCTGGTATCGGTGAGTGCGCCGCTAGGCGGTTTTGTACAAAGCACGGACTTGCTCCAGGGAATGCGGGTAAAAAAAGGACAGCTGCTAGCTGTTATGGAGAACCCGGATTTTGTTACGATTCAGCAAGACTACCTGGAGAGTAAAAGCCAGCTGGAATACCTGGCCCTGGAATACGAGCGGCAAAAAGAACTGGCCACCGAACAGGTAGGTCCCCTTAAAAACTTTCAGCAGGTTACGGCGCAGTATAAAGCCATGCAAAGCCGGGTGAACGGCTTAAAGCAGCAATTGGCCCATATCGGGCTTTCACCCAACGGGGTACAAGCGGGAAATATTACCCGTACCCTGTCTATTTATTCGCCTATTAACGGCTACGTAACCGAAGTAAATACCAACCGGGGAAGTTACGTGACGCCGACCGATGTGATGTTTAAAATTGTTGATACCGAACACCTGCACGTAGAGCTGACGGTGTTTGAAAAGGACATTACCAAGTTAAAAGTAGGGCAGCGGATTCGTTTTTATCTTCCTAACGAATCTGGGGCGGAGCGGACAGCTACGCTGCACCTGATTGGCCGGGAAATTAGCGTCGAGCGTACCGTGCGGGTACATGCCCATTTAGATAAAGAAGAAACGCAGTTAATACCGGGTATGTACGTGAAGGCTTTTATAGAATTGAATAACAATACCGTGCCGGCCTTACCGCAGGAAGCAGTGGTGCAAGCGGAAGGGAAAGATTACATTTTTGTTTTCAAAGGCGAGCGCCAGGAAGCCGGTGAAAAGATGCGTGATTTTCAAATGGTGGAAATCCGCAAAGGCGTAACTGAAAGCGGTTATACCGAAGTGGTAGAGCCGGTAGTTACGGAGGATCTAATTGCGGTAAAAGGCGCTTACTCCTTGCTCGCGAAAATCAAAAATACCGAAGAAGAAGGCGAAGGCCATGGCCATTAATCCCCTAGTGTATGCGACCAGATTTAGATAAAACGTTAATAGGAAAAGACATCCGGCCTACCGCCATGCGCTTACTGGTATTGGATTATCTGCTAAACCAGACATCTGCTATATCTCTGAATAACCTGGAAACCTATTTTATGCGTTCCGACCGGATTACGCTCTATCGAACGCTGAAAACTTTTGAAGAGAAAGGATTGGTACACCACATCGATGATGGCAGCGGCTCGGTTAAGTATGCCCTTTGTCCGGAAGATTGCTCGACCGAGGAGCACCGCGACTTACACGTGCATTTCTTCTGTAACGAGTGTCAGGAAACCTTTTGTTTACCAAAATCCAGTATACCGGAAATTAACTTACCGGAAAAATTTAAAACCCAGGAAGTAAACCTGATTGCCAAAGGCACGTGCGCTAAATGCAGTACCTAAATATGCAATGCAGTTGCAGGCAAGAGAACGCTATCTTAGCGGAATAATCTAACAGACATGGAAACCAACCAAAATATAAATCCCAGTGCTCCATTAAAACCAATGGAGATTACTTCTCCCCGTACCGCGGAGAGACCAGGGCCAACCATAACCGATGCGAAAGGTTGTTGCGCTGTACCTTCTAACCAAACGGAGCTTTCAGAGGAACACGAAGAGCACGAAAGTACTTCTTATATTCCTACGATAATAAGCTTAGGGCTCCTTTTAGCTGGTATTGCTTTGGATTATTTTAAAGCTGCTTGGTTTACCGAATATATCCGGCTAGGGGTTTATAGTATTGCCTATTTGCTGGTCGGTGGTAAAGTTTTAGTGCATGCGGCCAGAAACATTGCCCGTGGTGAAGTCTTTAATGAATTCTTTTTGATGGGGCTGGCCACCATTGGCGCCTTTTATATTGGCGAATATGCCGAAGGGGTGGCTGTGATGCTGTTTTATGTCATTGGCGAGCATTTCCAGGAAGCAGCTGTAGCCCGGTCGCGCAAATCTATCAAAGCCTTAATTGATAACCGGCCCGAAATAGTAGGCTTGGTACTGGAAGGGCAGGTTAAACCGGTTAATCCCAAAGAAGTTAAAATTGGTGATATTGTAGAAATAAAACCCGGTGAGAAAGTGGCCTTAGACGGGGATTTACTCACGGCGGGTTCTTCTTTCAATACTGCGGCGCTTACCGGGGAATCAAAACCAGACACTAAAAGTAAAGGGGAAAAAGTGTTAGCCGGCATGATTAACCTGGACCAGGTGATTCAATTAGAAGTCACTTCTACTTATGAGAATAGTGCCCTTTCTAAAATTTTGCAATTGGTAGAACAGGCCAGTGGCCGCAAAGCGAAAACCCAGCAATTTATTACCCGCTTTGCAAAAGTATATACCCCGGTGGTGGTATTCCTGGCTATGGCGCTCACGATTGTGCCGTACTTTTTTGTGGCGGATTATGTATTCAATGATTGGCTTTACCGAGCTTTAATCTTCCTGGTGATTTCCTGTCCGTGTGCACTGGTGATTTCTATTCCCCTGGGTTACTTTGGTGGTATTGGCGCGGCTTCCAAGAACGGTATTCTGTTTAAAGGCTCCAATTACCTGGATTTAATGACCAAGGTAGATACGGTAGTAATGGATAAAACCGGCACCTTAACTGAAGGCGTATTCCAGGTGCAGCAGGTACAGGTAAATGGCTGGGACCAAACTGAGTTTTTAAATCTTACGGCAGCTTTAGAAAGCAAATCCACGCACCCGATAGCGGTAGCCGTCGTAGCGCATGCCGGCAACAGTTACCAGCAGAAAGTTATTACGGAGGTGGAAGAAATATCCGGCCACGGCCTGAAAGGGAAAGTTGACGATAAAATGCTTTTAGTAGGAAACAGTAAATTATTGCAGAAATTCAATATTCCTTACCCAACTGAAATTGATACCATTGTAGAGAGCATCGTATTGGTGGCCATCAATAACCAGTATGCCGGTTACATTACCATTGCCGATAAAATTAAAGAGGATGCCCAAGCAGCTGTGAAGCAGTTACACGGGTTGGGTATTAAAAACATTGTCATGCTTTCCGGGGATAAAGATAGCATTGTGCAAAAGGTGGCAAGGTCTCTCAACATTGACCAGGCTTTCGGGGGGTTGTTGCCGGAAGATAAAGTAAGTAAGGTAGAGGCCCTGAAGAAACAAGGCAAAAATGTTGCTTTCGTGGGCGACGGCATTAATGATGCGCCGGTAATTGCTTTGGCGGATGTGGGAATAGCGATGGGTGGCCTGGGATCAGATGCCGCCATTGAAACCGCCGATGTGGTCATTCAGAATGATCAGCCTTCTAAAATCGCCACGGCAATCAATATTGGCAAAAGTACGAATCGGGTTGTCTGGCAGAACATTGGCTTGGCATTCGGGGTGAAAGCGTTGGTATTGGCTTTTGGTGCTTTTGGGGTAGCTTCCATGTGGGAAGCCGTATTTGCGGATGTGGGGGTCGCATTTTTAGCTATTTTAAATGCTATCCGGATTCAGCGAATGAGGTTTTAAACCTCATTTTCTGGGCATATACATGATAATACAAACACCTAGTAGGGCGATCAAAGCACCTGTAATATCGTATTTATCGGGTTTAAAACCATCCACTTTCCAAGCCCAGAGCAGGGCCATGACGATGAAAATGCCGCCGTAGGTGGCATATACCCGGCCAAAGTTAGCTACTTGCCAGGTTGCTACAATACCATACAGCGCTAGTATAATGGCCCCTGCTAGTCCATACCAAATAGGTTTATCTGTTTTCAGCCAGAGCCAAACCAGGTAACCACCTCCTATTTCGCATAATCCGGCTAGAAAGAAGATACCTAACGATTTTATCAAAGCCATCTACCTTTCGCTATTTTTGCAATTGTATAATTTCTCTTTTTGGAAAGACCTAGTAGCTCCGGATTTCTTCTGTTTTAAATTTAGTCTAAAAACATTAGAGAATATTTACAGTTTTGCAGAAGCGCAATGAGTTACTTAACATAAAAGCACTTATAAGCCATAACGGGCCGCTGCTAGGGCACGTTTTAATGTGCTTTCGTTTTTGTTAGCGGTTGTTTAAAATTAGCCATTATATTATCTTATTATTTTATACATTAATACTTAATAGCCAGACACAAAAGAGAATTCCATTATCAAAATACCATTTAACATTAAATATAAGCCTTAAAAAGTAGCAGATTTTAATTATTATCTAATTTTTTGTTCAACAAGTTAATCATCTCTTTTAAGAGTAAAGGGTCGCTTGGTCGCTTGGCCTCTATAGCCGTTACTTGGCCAGCTTTATCAATCAAAATGTAATGCGGCACGGAAGTACCATTGGGCCTTCCGTGTATAAAAACAGCCAAAGGTGATTTTCCATCTATCATAAAGTTTTGATAACCGACTTTGTTTAAAGAATACCTTGCCAGGGCCTTTTTCCATTTGTCTTTGTCTTTTGGGACATCTACGGTGATGTTCACAAAGGAAACTGGCTTGCCTTTTAACTTATCATGCAACGCTGCTGAGGCTGGCATTTCCTCCAGGCACGGACCACACCAAGTGGCCCACAAATCCACATAAATTACTTTGCCTCTATTGTCTTTCAAAATTTCTTCCCACGTAGTAGCTTCGTCGGTATCGGTAACTAGCGCGTTTGTTAAAAGTTGTTGATTGCTGATTAATTTAGTTGGGCGGCTGGAGATGCTATCGATATAATGAATATAGGGCTGATAAGTACAATCCCTGCGAAAACGTGCCATATAGGATTCCATATTGACATCCTCTTTGATTCTTTCATTCAGCAATTCGAAAAGAATAAAATTGCGGACCTGGCCAGAAAAATTAATTAAGGCACTCTGGTATAAGACTTCGGTTTCCTGGGGCGTTTTTAAAGCATGCCGACTCAAAAAACGGTTATAATGGGTAAGGCTGCGCCGGTAATGCTCCATAGAAAACACCAAGGAGTCCTGTTTGGTAAAAGGAGAATTCTGAAAGTTGGATAAGGTATCTAAATAGGTTTGGGGCAGCTGTAGTTTAAACTGAGGAGCATAATAGGGGGTTAATAGAGCAGTCAGATAAACGCTGGTGATGTGATTGGTTATATAGTTACGAAACGTTGGGGTAAGTGCCAGTGAATCTTTTACCCGGTTAACATACTGAATACGTTCATTATAAAGGTAATTTAACATTCTGGTTCGCTGCCCGAACTTAAAATCATTAATTTCAACGCCCATGATATCGGTAAAACCTAAACCAAATACCTGTTGGTCGAGTAGGGTATAAAAATTAAAATCACCTGGCTTTCTACCGGAAAAGGTATAGTTTACCTGCCCTCTGGCTGAACTTTTAATAAAAAGCGTATCTCCAGGTTCTACATAAACGGGATACTGCGCCATACCTTTGGTAAACCGCAACCACAATCCATGCTTACTTTTAATAATAACAGGCAAATACTGATTGCTGACGGAATCCCTCTTGAAGAAAATGTTGGGGGAGTCCCCAAATTCATCTTGGTAATAAGCATGTACGTAATCATTGGGGGAACTCTCTGCCAGCAGGGTAATGGTCTCGGGTTTAGGCTTCGCAGGAAGAATCCGATTAGTTCCCGTCAAATCTTCTTTCCCAGCATCCAGGGTGGTTTTTACCCGAGCAGATTTACAAAAGCACAGGTACAGCAATAAGAAGCAGAGTAGGTATTTTCCCATAAAATTATTTTATAAGGTAAAAAGATGGAGGCTTCTTTCTTCCGAAAGGTTTTACTTTTTAGAAAGATTCTTCAAAGTAATCTTTTCCATATCAAAAAGTTATGAATTTTAATAAGCAAAAGGTAAGAATTTAAAACAGCGACTATTATAGTTAAATATTAATTGTGAGTTCAAGTTTTTAGGTAATAGAAATTACCGCTAATTAGCGGATAAACGGAGTAGTTCCGGTTATTGGCACTATGAATGGAGTTGCCAGAAGCCAACTTAGCGAATACTTTCCTGATTCCCAGCAGGCCAGCGAGAGCCCCGGCCAGTCCGGCGCTTAACACGCTGCTGGCGCCAGGCGTTCACTTTCTTTTCCCTTCTCTTAAATATAACAAAAGTCAGAAAACACCCCTTATTTAACATAATAGTAGTTATATGAGAAAACGCGTTTCCAGTGAATTGAGCGGGCCTTTTTTGGGTGCTTTTTCTGGTACTTTCCCTGGAAAGTAAAAAAACATTTTCCCTCTCCTGCTATTGTATATTGATGTAAATATATAGTATATTCGTTAGTCCAGTTACGTATATATTTTAGGAAAAGGCTAGCTAAACGTAATATTCGTGTTTATATCGTAGTTGTGCGCAAGTGAAATAACTTTTTATCAGCTGGCACAGCAGAAAAATCATCGGCAAGAGTAGCAGAAGTGTAAAAATAGAAACAAGCAGGAGTGGCAAAAGCCGCTGAAGAAAACGTAAAAAAGTTTTATAAAAGCTCAGCATAAGAAATGGAATGCCGCCCGACTTTGGCCGACAGGAGGAGCAGAAGTCGCAGACGGAGCAGAAGTGGCAGAAGAGGGATTTCATCGGGAATGCGCGTGGTTCCCGTCCGACTTTTCGCGTTTAACGGCTGATTTTGCGAAAAGAGGCTTAAAACGCGAATAGAGAAATCTGGGTTGACAAATCTCCGATAAGCTGTTTTGGGCCTGTTTTCCTGAAAAGAGGGCAAAAACAGAAAAAGAAAAATGCACGTGGAAACTGAAAGAACACCTCCGCACAACAACAGCTAAACGCCAGCCTCGGCCGACGGCCTCCGCCGCCGTTTAGCCCAGCCGTTAGCGGTCATTATAATAGACACTTTTTACCAAATGATAAATTCCTCAAAATTAACTTTGTTTAACTTGCTACTATGAATGAATGGATTGAATTTATTTTGCAGTTTGGCAACTTGAACAAACAACAAATTGACCTGGTCCAAAAAAAGGCCACAGAAATACAACTGCAAAAAGACGCGTATTTTTCTGAAGCAGGAAAAATACCCACACAAGTCGGTTTCATGGTGGAAGGTGTTATTCGTGGTTGTTATTACAATAACAAAGGAGAAGAAATCACCCGTTGCTTTATCAGTGAAAATAGCTTAGTAGTTGATTATGTAAATTTTGAGGCGAATACTGCCTCCTCAGAATATTTGCAAGCCAGTACGGATTGTAAACTCCTGGTATTTTCCAAACAAAATTGGGTAGAACTTTCCCATACCATTGTGGATTGGGACAACATTAAAAATAAGATGGTTCAAATATGTATGTTCCAAAAATCCAGAAAAGGTCCGGTAATTTCACAAGATGCTACTACCCGTTATTTAAAATTTATGGAAAATTATCCATCGCTTAGTAATCGCGTTCCGTTGGCCTACATTGCCTCCTACCTGGGTGTTACACAACAGTCATTGAGTAGAATAAGAAAAAAGATCCGCTAAATCGCTTTTTACCAAATGGTAAATGGTTCCATTTTTTAACGTTGCAATTTTGCTTCGTCAATTTTAAAGATTATAAAAATGAAATCAGCATTAATTACAGGAGCCAACAAAGGCATTGGCTTGGAAACAGCAAAACAACTTTCAAAAAAAGGACTGTTCGTTTATTTAGGCAGTCGGGATATTGAAAAAGGAGAAGCAATCGTAAAAGAATTAAATGATAATGGCTTTCAAAATGTCAAGGCTATTGAAATAGACGTTACTAAGCTTGACACAATTTTATCTGCAAAGAACATTATTGAAAAAGAGCAGGGTCATTTAGATGTTCTGATAAACAATGCTGGTATCAGTGGAATTGTACCGCAAAGTGCTCTAGAAACAAGTATAGATGATTTTAAAGAGGTATTCGATATTAATTTATATGGCGTTGTAAGCGTTACCCAGACTTTTATCGATTTATTGCAGAAATCAACTGAGCCAAGAATTGTAAATGTAAGTACCAGCGTGGGCTCTCTTTCACTTCAAAGTAATCCCAATTGGCCCGCTTATGACTATGCAAAATATGCGGTTTATGCTTCGTCAAAATCCGCTATGAATATGTACACGGTTCATTTGGCTTACGAATTGCGTGATACGGCTTTCAAAGTAAACGCGGTTTGCCCCGGCTACACAAAAACTGATTTTACAAATTATATGGGAGGTGAAGTTGAAGAAGCGGGGAAACGCATTATAAAATACGCTTTAATTGACCAAAACGGACCGACAGGCAAATTTTTCAGCGAAGAAAGTAATCCGGAAACGGGCGAAATTCCTTGGTAAGGAAAGACAGGAAAGCAATGAGGGAGACAACGAACCGCTAACATGGTATTGCCAAAAGCGGGGCTGACGCAATACTATTGAGCTGACGAAAGTAGTTTAGCTTTGTAATTCTATTAAGAGGTAGTGCTAAAATTTTCATCCTTCGGCAATACCCGAACCATTAGGGGCGGTAGGGAATAAATAAAACTTATACCTAGTCCTTTTCTTCCCTACCGCCCGATACCCCGGCTCCGGTGCTGTTGCGGCCGCTCCTGAATCTGCTGCTTAACCTTTTCCATCTGCTCCAACTGTTTCTGCTCCTGGCGCTGTTGCAACTCCTACTCTACCCGCATCCGGGCCTGCTCTTGGATGGCTGCTACCCCGCCGTTCTTTACGGCATGACAATAAACAAAACTTTCCTGCTGATCCCGGTTATAGCCTGTCTGCCGGTCGAACGTCTGCTTTTTCGCAATCATTAATTTTGCCGATAAGCTATCTTATGTTAAGTAACTGGATTTGCTCTTGGTTACATTCATCAATTTAAAGATTAATCATTATTACCTTTGCTATTAAGTCTTCTTTCCAACTCTTCTTCTATCTCCTCAATAGTGGGCAGTTCTCCTTTTAATTCCTCTGGAACAGCATGAGTCAAGTGATATTCCGCAACCCCAAGAGGCGCGGTTACATCCTTGAGGGAGTATTCTACGACTACCTTGTTTGGGGTTTTACAGAGTAGTATGCCTATGCTAGGATTGTCGCTTGGATGCCTCATCTGCGCATCCACCGCATTCAAGTAGAAATTTAGTTTTCCGGCAAATTCCGGTTGAAAATCCTTCATCTTTAGTTCTACAACAACATGGCAACGCGGCTTAGTATGATAAAGCAGGATGTCTAAATAATAAGTATCTCCATTAACATTGACCTGGTACTGCCGGCCCATGTACGCAAAACCTTGTCCCAACTCCAGCAGAAAATTGGTGACCTGGTCAGCCAGCGCATCTTCCAAATCTCTTTCTCTTGCCTGTGGTCCTAAAGTGAGAAAATCAAAATTGTACGGATTTTTTAGCGTTTCGATGGCCAAGTCGGCCTGAGGCTTCGGGAGCGTCAAAGCAAAATTGTTTAGCGCCTTTCCTTGCCGCTGATACAGCCTTGCTATCTATCTGGTGCAGTAGTACGGCACGTGACCAATTATAGCGTATGGTTTCACTCACGTAAAAGAGCGCTTCTTGCACATCGGCACACTTTGTAATAATCTCGCGGTTATGTCCCCATGGTATTAGTCCCACAAGCTGTGGGACTAATTCTTGCTCAGCATCTAAATTTACAACTGCCGGTAATTGTCCCACAAGCTGTGGTATTAATTCCTGCTCCTGGCTATAGAATAGGTACCATTTCCGGATATAGAAAAGGTTGGTTCTGGAGAAACCTTTCATTTCGGGAAAGGCCGTGCTAAGATCCTTTGACAGCTGTTCAATTAAGGTGTCGCCCCAATTAGCCTCTTTTTGCTTCTCTGCAATTTCCTTTCCCAGCTGCCAGTAGACTAGGATCAACTCTGTATTGACCCTTACTGCTGCTTTCAGTTGAGAGACCCGTATTTTATTCCTCAGCTGCGCTATCCAGGATTGGTAAGCTTCTCTTTGATTTAACTCAATTTCAGTCATGCTTAATATTACATCATTACTGTTAAAATTTGTCTACAGAAATCATTTCTGATAAAACTTTAATCTCTACTATCTATTGTCGAGGAATATAAACGTGCGTTTGTAAAGTTTGACAAGCCGATTTTTTGGTATTTCTGTCAGGTTTTAAGAAGAAAGGAAGAAATCGTGCGTAAGTATATTGCTTATTATCGGGTATCCACCAAAATACAAGGCCAGTCCGGCCTGTGTCTGGAAGCGCAGCGGAGTTCCGTCCGTCATTTTGTGAAATACCAGAATTTAATTCTCGAAGAATTTACAGAAGTAGAAAGCGGGAAGAAAAATAAACGGGCCGAACTCATTACAGCTATTGACCGGGCGAAGAAAAAGGTGCAACCTTAATTATTGCCAATCTCGACCGCCTTAGTAGAAGCGCTGCCTCTATTTTTAACTTGCGCGATAGCAGTGTAGATTTTGTGCGCGCCGATATGCCGAAGGCAAATACATTGACCATCGGTATTTTTGCAGTGCTTGCCCAGCACGAATGGAAGCTTATTTCATCGCGTACTAAAGCAGCATTGAAAGCAAAAAAGGATCAAAGGTAAGTGTTGGGCACCCCAGCAAATTTAACAATGCAAGCCTGATCTAAGAGAATGGAAGTGCGACAGAAAAATGTAATACAAAATAAACAGAATTGGCAGGCACTTATCTTGATTAAAATCTACCGGGAGAAAGGTTTTACCTACCAGAAAATTGCAGATGAGTTAAATGAAGGAGGATATATTACCCGAAATGGGAAACATTTCCTAAAAGGAAGTGTGCATCATTTATTGAGAATTGGAAAGTAATAAAATCAAACTATAGAAGCCTTTGAGGTTCGAATCTCTATCCGAGTTGCAGCAATTTACGGCTTTGGGGCAGTAGTTAGAGCCCGACTACAGCTACTATAGCTATAAGACAAAATACAAGTCTTTTTTAGGATTTGCATAGAGCTTTCAGTATGGTTAAATTCGAGCCTTATAACTTCTCGGGTTATGCGATTAGCTATTCGATTAGCGTTATGAACTTGTTATGCCTTATCAATTCGAACCAATAGCAGAAGAGAATTTATTCCAAGATTTTTGTAGAGATCTATTCAATCATTTATATGATACCCAATCTTTTGAGTTGTATAAAACTAAAGGTTCGAGTCAGAATGGAATCGACATTGTTTCCTCCTCTCACCAGATCGTTATACAGGCAAAAAAAAAGAAGTTGATTAGAACAGATAATGTTCTCGAAAAAGAATTGTTGAATGACTTAATCAAAAGCATTCGGTTAACAAGTTCGCTAAACATAAAGTTCGATCAGTTTTATCTGCTGACCACGACAAAAAAATATGGAAAGGTACAGGATCAGGCTATTGAGTTAAGCCAAAGCAACTCTTTTGAAGTGATTTTTTGGGCGTGGGAAGACATTGAAGGCTATATCTCTCAATATGCGGAGTTAAGAAAAAAATATTACCCTCATCTGTGGCATGAAAGTGCGCTGCCGAAAATATTGACCTATGTACCCCATATAGATCAACATGAGATTATTGGTCGCAAAAACGACCTAGAAGTGGTAGCAACATTACTTGAGTCTTCCAATAAGGTGGTATTAGTGAATGGCATTGGCGGTATTGGAAAAAGTACATTAGCAAAGCTATACCTTCATGAGCATTTAAATGAGTTTACGCATGTTGTTTGGCTGGATGTGCAACATACAGATTCGGATGCATCGGAACCTAAAAGCAGCTTTTTAGCAGCATTTTCTAATGACGAAAGTTTGTTAAGTAACTTGCGGCTTAGTTTCCGTCCGGAGATATCTTTAGATGAGAAATTTAAGATTATTACTAATAAGCTTCAAAATATTCAAGGTAATAATTTGTTGGTGATTGACAATTGCACTTCAGATATTACGAATTATGATTTTAGATTGCCGAGCCCACCAAATTGGAAGATCTTGTTAACATCAAGATCCAAGATTGAAAATTATGCATTACTGGAGCTTGAGGTTTTGAATGATGTTGATGCGATCTCGCTCTTCTATTTGCACTATAAACATGATAGTGATGATAAAATCATCACCATCATCAAGCGTATAGGTAATCACACACTAACGATAGAATTATTAGCTAAGATTGCCAATAAAAGAAAACTAACAATACAGGAATTGATTGCTGCACTGAATAAAGAAGGATTAAAGCTTTCGGTCAACGCGAAGGTAGTATCGGGGCACCAGAAGATCAAAACCCCAGTATATTTATTCGATTATCTGCTAAGTCTTTTCTCAATAGCACAACTTGATGAAGATTCGATTAGTTTGCTTCGGTGGTTTTCCATCCTGCCGGCTCAAAATATTCCCTATGACGATCTCAAAATAATCTTTTGTGTGGGCAAAAACGACAATGCTTTTTTTGAAACGCTTTCAGAAATTACTGCGGGCGGTTGGCTGGTATCGGACGGTTCATCGTTTCAGATGCATCAAGTTGTGGGAGAAGTACTCCGTGATAAACTTGCGACAAATAATGATAACTGCGAAAATATATTTGTAAGTATCCCTAAAATCGAGACAGTTTAGAATGAGACAAAAGTTGTACATTTAAACTGGAAAGATGAAAAAAAGCAGAATTAGTGAGATCCAAATAGTGAAGGCTCTAAAAGAAAATGAATTAGG
>Ga0210040_10005611_pt1 | contig 15920 bp, 10 predicted proteins | sample CryGeyCG12114_NA_FD_185462 | JGI IMG/M metagenome (GOLD analysis project Ga0210040, IMG submission 185462) | Groundwater microbial communities from aquifer - Crystal Geyser CG19_WC_8/21/14_NA (SPAdes) (version 2) | ecosystem: Environmental > Aquatic > Deep subsurface > Groundwater | place: USA... | reverse complement strand
TGCGGAATATGCTGAACGAAGGCAATAAAGAACAAAATGCTTTGCAGTTGGCTAAGCTGGAGCGGATGCAGCAATATGCCGAAGCCACCATGTGCCGCCGAAAAATATTACTCCAGTATTTTGGCGAAACTGTCGAAAAAAATTGCGGCAACTGCGACATCTGCCGGAACCCGCCCGCAACTTTTAACGGTACGGAACTGGCCCAAAAAACATTTTCGGCAATTGCCCGCATGCAGGAAAAAGCAAATATTACTATGGTAATTGATGTGCTGCGTGGTTCCCGGAACCAGGCGGTGCTGGCAAAAGGGTACGATAAAATTAAAACGTACGGTGTCGGGCGCGATATTCCTTTTTTTGATTGGCAAAGTTACTTGCATCAACTTTTAAACGCCGGTTTCCTCGAAATGGCTTACGAAGAAAATTATGCCTTAAAATTAAATGATCGGAGTCGGGCAGTTTTATTTAGTGGTCAACCGGTGGAATTAGTAAAATTTGAACCTTATTCCGAAAAAGCCGAAGTAAAAGAAGACCGGCGCACTAAGAAAGAAGTAATTAAAGATGAATTGTTTGAGCGTTTGCGGATATTAAGGAAGAAGCTAGCTGACGAAAAGCAAGTACCGCCATACGTTATTTTTTCCGATAGTACCTTATTGGAAATGGCTGACGAAAAACCTACCAACCGCTTAGCTATGCTGGCCATAACGGGCGTAGGCATGGTAAAGTTTGAAAATTATGGCGATGTATTCATAAACGAAATAATTCAGTTTATCACGGGGCAGCAGGAGCAGGGAAACAAAGTTAAAGGTGCTACTCATTTAATAACGTACGAAGCATACACCAAAGGCTTGTCGCCGGAAGCCATTGCGGCCGATCGTAACTTAAATTTAGTAACCATTTATTCGCATTTAGCAACGCTGTATGAACAAGGTTATGCCATCAAAATTGGTAACTATTTATCCAAGCCGGAATACGAAGCTATTCAAAACGGAATTCAGAAATATGGTACCGAGGCCAAACTAAAAGATATTTTTGATTTTCTGAACGGACAATATGATTACCACAAAATAAGATTGGCGCTGGCGGTTTACAAAAGAAAATACCAAATGCCGGCCTCGTAAGCTCACTTATTTAGTGTTTAGTTAGCAACTCGTTTTGTAATTTATTAAGCTATTCTAAAAGGCCACTTCAATAGAAAAAATTAAAAATTGCATTGCCACTCGCTTTAACTAGTAGCTTAGTAAACCTTCTGCTAAAGCAGCAGGCAAAACAGTAAATATTTCACCTGCTGAGCCAAGTTGCATTTTAATTTTCATCATTTTGTAGAATGCTGTAGTAGCTTAAATATACTTACCGCCCTTAGTTTTTTAATTTTAAAATCTCTAATTAAAGTACTGGATGTCAGACTGGAAGTAAGCTGGTGACTCTTGTTTTGTCGAGGAATTTATGATATAACGAAAAAGGAAGTAAGTACAAAATATTCAGATAGGTTCAGGATGACCGTCTGGGTATTCTTTAGCTTCGTAATCGGACCGCATGCGCGCTGATAATTGATTGTAAACCATAGATTTCTTATGAACTTAATTATTGATAGCGCTAATAGTTTAGATTAAATTTTAAACTTTTTATAAGATGTTTAGTATTAACTAAAAAAATTAGTATATAAAAATTATTTTTAGTAAATTTACTTCAAATAAATACTAGTTTCGAATAGCTAATAATATGGTTGATAATAATTTAAAGTTTCTAAGAAAACAATTGGGCTATACCCAAGCGCAATTAGCAGAACAACTAAGTATTAAAAGATCGTTAATTGGTGCTTATGAGGAAGGAAGAGCCGAACCTAAACTGAGCACCCTGGTTAATATGTGCCGGTTATTTGCTATTTCCCTCGACCATTTTATTACCCAAGATTTAAGTAAGGGGGATTTCAAAGGAAAAATTTCTTCTAATACACCCGCTGCTACCGGTAAAATGCGGGTATTGGCTATTACGGTAGATCAGGAGGATAAAGAATATATTGAACTGGTGCCCCAAAAAGCAAGTGCCGGGTATTTAAATGGTTATGCCGATCCGGAATTTATAGAAGAATTGCCCCGTTTCCGTTTACCAATGCTTAGTACGATGGGAACGCACCGGGCATTTGAGATTAAAGGCGATTCTATGTTGCCTATTGCCTCTGGTACCGTTATTATTGGTAAATACATCGAAGATTGGTCGGAGATAAAAGATGGTACGCCATGTATTGTGGTGAGCCAAAACGAAGGAGTAGTTTTTAAACGGGTTTATAATAAGCTAAAAAATACCGCCGTATTGCGCTTACATTCGGATAACCCGGTCTACGATCCGTACGAAGTTTCGGTGGATGATGTAAGCGAAATTTGGGAAGCGAAAGCTTTTATTAGTAGTACTTTCCCGATTGCCGATTTTTCGTTGAGTAAACTTACTTCGATTGTAATGGACTTACAGCAAGAAGTTATTAAATTAAAGAAGGCTTAATCAAATATAAAACTTAATTCCAAAATCCTTTCCCTCATTTCGGGTGAAAGGATTTTTTATTTAGAGCAGTAGATAACTGTCATAATTAACTAAAGCGCCAGATCACCGTACATTAAACACAAAATCTATCCTATATACCTAGTTTTAAATACATACGGATCTAAAATTGCTGCGCTATGACAAAGCTTATAAATGCTACTGACCGCCACTTTACCTCTGCGGGTTGGCTAAATTCTTATTTTCTTTTTTCTTTCGCGGATTATTATGATCCAACTAACATGAATTTTGGTCCGCTCCGGGTTTTTAACGATGATACCGTTTCGGCCCGTTCGGGTTTTCCGTTGCATCCGCATTCGGATATAGAAATTATAACCATTGTGCTGGATGGCGAAATCGCGCACGAAGATAGTTTAGGTAACAAAACTACCATTCATGCCGGGGAAGTACAACGTATGACCGCCGGTACTGGTATTACCCACTCGGAGCACAATAATACCGACAAAGAAGTACATTTATATCAACTCTGGTTTACCCCAAATAAATTAAATCTAAATCCGTCTTATGAGCAAAAAAGGGTAGATTTTCTGGACGGTAAAAACGAATTAATTCCAATCGTATCCGGCCAAAAGGTTTTAGAAGATGTGGTATATATGAATTCAAATACTACTATTTACTACAGTAACCTGAAAAAGGATAAAGAAATAAACTTTCAGACGTTCGATATCCGGAAAACATTAATTTACATTACCGAGGGCGAATTGTTTGTGAACGGGGTGCAAGCAGAAAAAAATGATCAGATCCGGATTGATAAAATGAATCTGGTTGAAATAAAAGCGGTGCAAGATGCACAATTTATTCTAATAGATGTACCCGCCGTGGAAGCTAATTTTTAGTATCAGGTCGCAAGTTTCAGGTAGTATGTAACAACTCTAAAATAAATAACCAATCAATCTAAAGTAAGACTTACAAGATAAGCAAAAACAGAAAGAGCCGGATTTATCGGCTCTTTCTGTTTACAATACTACTTATAATTAGATATTTAGTACTTAAAACCTGCTACTTAGCTTCTGTTATCCTTAACGTTACATGGTGTATTTGCGTCCCTTGTTTTGAGTTTTCAGGTAATTTAATAAAGGTTCGAAATAGGCGACCATGGCCCGGGCACTTAAATCCTCACCGGTTTTCTCTTTTAGCATTTTCCGCCAATCGGCACTGGCGCCGGGCTGCATTATACTCGTCAGGAACTTGCCCACTTCTTTGTTTCCGTAATAATTAGTAGCGTGCGGATCTTGTTTCAGGATGTTTTTAGCAATATGGTCGTGCAGTTGGAATAAGATTACGTACGATAAAGCATAATCATAATATTGGGCCGGATCATCGTTGATGTGCGTTTTTGAAGTTGCATCGGCGTATTCACTACCCCGGTTCGTGGGTGGAATAATGCCTTGGTATTGCTTGGCCAGTTCCCACCAACGTTTGTTAAAATCAGCCGGAGCTAAATTATTGGCGTATAAATCGTTTTCAAATTCACTCATTACGCCCGAAGCAAACGGAATAAATACCACATAATTTAACGCTTCTTTTAATAAGGTTTGCACCTCATCCGTTGGTGTATTTCTATCGATTAACCCCAACTGGGCCAGAAATGGTTTTTGAGTAGCCGCCAATCCCATTAAACTTCCCATTGCTTCATGGTAAGCCCGGTTAGCGCCGCCGCGTAATAGAATAGGCACCTCCGGATTAGTATACGCCAGATAATAATAAATATGGCCTAGTTCGTGGTGCGTTGTTTCGTACCATTCGGCATTGGGTTCCACACTCATTAAGCTCCGGACATCCTGCTCCAAATCCAGGTGCCAGGCCGAAGCGTGGTTATTCTTTTTGTAATTGGCTGCTGGCGGCAAGGGGTATAAGCTCGATTTTTCGTAAAAACTTTTTGGTAAAGGCGGCATGCCCAAACTCTGGTAAAATCGTTCTGCTTGCTGTACCTGCCAAACGGCACCTTTCTGACGCAACACTTCATCTAGGTCTAAGCCTTTTACTTCCACCATACTGCTCCAATCTTGTCCCCAACGGTTAGGCAGCCAGTGCGCCGGCAACATATCCGGCACTTGTTGCTGGCCGTATTTTTTTGCTAATTTATAGCGGGCGTAGGTGTGCAGTTCCCGGTAAAGCGGCATTAATTCCTGGTTTATCCGGCGCATCAGCGCCATCATTTCTGCGCGTTTCATGCCGTACTCCGATGCCTGATAACTGAAATAATCGTCGTAGCCTAGTGCCTTTACCGTTTCATTGCGCAATTGCCGTAAATTAACCAAACCGTCTTTTAAAACTTTACCTACTTCTTTGCTGCTTTCCCAAGCAATTAAGCGTTTGGTTACATCATTCTCGGCTTTTAAGATTGAATCAATTTGGTTAGTTGTAACGGACTTTCCGTTCAGTTTATAATCATAGCCGTACATCTTTTCGGTTTGTTCCGTTTCCGCCTGAATGCGTTTTTTTACTACCTCCGTAACAGTTTGGGGATTATTGGCCCCCCGGTACAGTATGCTTTCTAATTGTTTTACCTGTAAGAGCGTGAGATATTCTTTATGTTCCAGTAATGCCTGCGTTTTTTTAATGTTCTCAGCACTGCCGGTAAAGGCCGCTATGGTTTCGTTGGCCTGGCGGGTACGTAAAGCATTCGTAGAATCACCTTCTACAATCCTAGTATTAGAAGCCCATTCGGCTTCGGAAGAAACCGTATACAGTTGCTGGTATTTTTTTGAATAGTCAGAAATGAAAGTATCGGCTTCCGTTTGGTAATTTTTTTTGCTTTCGCAAGCCCACAGCATCGCTAAAGCCAGGCCCGGTATAAAGAGTTTTTTCATGAATAAAGATGTGCGGGTTTCGGGATTAAATAAATGAAAACTAAATAGTTCCGGAGGAATAAATTGATGTTTTAATGCTGGCCGGGTTGGGTTTATGGTCTATAATCCGAAGGTTAAACAAGGTATCCAGCACCAGGGCAACTAGATTATCGGATACTTCACCGCCAGTGGCCCACTGGGTAGAAGCGAACCAAGTAGCGGCATCTGCCGGTAGTAAGTCAAAACGTTGCGTGATTTCCTGTACGGCGGCTTCTTTATCCGCCATGAATTGCTGGGTGGCGTTATTTATAACGTTTAATAATTGTTGTAGTGCGGCTTTTTTAGTCTCTATTATTTCCTGGCGGGCGGCAATCACAAAACAAGGCCAAGGCGTAGGCGTTTCACCTACCCGTCTAAACTCGCCGTTATCTACCAAAGGCTTCGTCATAAATTTTTCCCACATAAATACATCCGCTTCATTCTTCCGGAAAGCTTCGCGGGCGCCCTGTAAATCGCCAATCAACACCAATTGCAAAGCGGTTGGGTCCCAACCCCGCTGGGTGGCATCGACAAAGGCCATCAGGTGCGAACCGGAACCCATCCGGCTAATCGCGTAGCGTTTTCCCTCTAATTCTGTTACTGTTTCAAAGGAGCTGTGCGCAGGCACGTGGATGCCCCAAATTAGCGGCGACGACACGTATTCCTGGATAATATTACTACGGTTTCCTTTTACAATATCGGCAACAATGCCTTCGGTCAGGAGGACGGCCACATCTAAAGCACCGCTACGCAAATCTTTAGCCATAGCGCCGGTGCCGCCCGGATAATCGATCCAATTTAATTGTAAACCTGCTTGGGCAAAAGAACCATTTTCCATAGCTAGGTGCCAGGGAATATTAAAATGTTCCGGAACACCGCCAATGTTTAAAGTTGTATTTTCCATGATGTGTATTTTAGTATAAAAATTTTTACTAAGCCATTAGCTAAAGCAAGTGGCAATTCAAGGTTGCTTGTTGTCAATGAAAGCAAATTTAAATTACTGCTGATTTTTGCTTCCTGGCAAATAAGAGGGTATTTAAAATTACTCTTCCAGCAATGCCGATGAGGTGGCAGGTTCTTCGGCTTCCTGCACCAACGTGCCATCCAGGGATTTGGTAGTGCGGGCACCCAAATTTTTAATATGTTCAACTTTCCGGATTAAATTGCCTTTTCCCACCGTTAATTTATTCATGGCGGCCTGGTAGCTGGTGGTGCTATTATCAAGGTGTTTCCCAATCATTTTTAAATCCTCGACAAAGCCCACAAATTTATCGTACAACAAGCCACTTTCCTTCGCTATTTTTAAGACATTGTTTTTTTGATTTTCCTGTTTCCAAACAGCTTCTACGGTGCGCAGCGTAGCCAGCAGGGTAGAAGTGGTAACAAAAACAATATTATGGTTGAGGGCATCAATAAATAATTCCTGGTCGAATTGCACCGCCAAATTAAATGCGGGCTCAATAGGAATATACATCAAAACAAAATCCGGCGTTTGCAATCCCGGCAAATGATGGTATTCTTTTTTACTGAGTTCTTTGTAATGCGACCGGATGGATTGAATGTGGCTGATTAAATGGGCTTGCTGCAGCGTTTCGTCTTCGCAGTTGCAATAAGCATCGTAAGCCAACAACGAAACTTTGGAATCAATAATTAAATGTTTCGCACCCGGCAAGTTTACAATTACATCGGGCCGGAAGGTTTTCTGATCGTGGTTTTGCAATACTACTTCGCGCTGGTAATGTTCGCCTTTGCGTAAACCCGATTTTTCGAGCAAGACTTCGAGTAAATATTCACCCCAATTGCCCTGGGTTTTGCGCTCTCCTTTTAAGGCTTTAGTCAGATTAATAGCATCCTGACTCATTTGCTGATTGAGGTGCGCCAACATGGTTATTTGTTCTTTCAAGGCTACATTTTCCCGCAGACTTTTTTCGTAAGTGGTATCTACCTTGGTTTCGAATTCCCGAATACGTTCTTTTAGCGGCGTTAAAATGGATTCTAGGTTATCGGCCGACGCTTTTTTAAAATGTTCGGCATTGGTTACTAGCACCTGGTTAGAAACGTGCGAAAACTGTTGTAAAAAAGATTCGCGAAGCGTTTCTAAGTCTATTTTCTGATCGGCCAGTTTTTGCTTCAGATGGTATAAATCAGTTTCGGTTTTTGTTAACTCCGTTTGTAAATTCAACACCGTGTTTCTCTCGGTTTGCAACTGACTTTTCACTTGCCCAATTTCCGAAGTACGCTCCTGCAATTGCAACTGAAACAGCGATTCGGCCACTTGGGCTTTGTTTAATTTATCCTGCAGGTGCGAATTCTTATTTTTGAAGAGAAAAAAGGATATAATTATTCCAAACAATAAGCCGGTAAAAGCAAAAATTAATTCCATTTAGCCAAGTTAAATAATCTGGGGGAGTTAACCAATCAAAGAACTGATCCGGCCGTTTTCGAGGGAAATTCTCTTATCTATCCATTCCGGTATTTCGGAGGAGTAGTGGCTCACCAGAATAATGGTTTTATCTTCATTACCGAAAGCTTGCAAAAGAGCTAATGCTTGTTCTATTAAAACGGCATTTAAGCCTTGAAAAGGTTCGTCCCAGATTAATAGATCCGGATTTTTGAGTAATGAACGAATAATAAAGATTAAGCGCTGCTGACCCGTTGATAATTGTAGAAATGGCTTTTGCTGAAAGGGCTCCAGGTGGAAATAAGAAAAGAAATAATGCATTAAATCTATTTCCGCCGCAGTGAGTGGCCGGTTCAGATACAGCGTATTTCCAAATCCAGTAGCGGCCACGGCTTCGGCGGTAATATCTCGCCGAAAATACAGATGCAGTTCCGGCGAAACAAAACCAATACGTTTCTTTAAATCCCAGATGCTTTCGCCGGTGCCTTTCCGTTTATCAAACAAAGTAATTTTATTCGCAAAAGCCTGCGGATTATCGCCGTTTATTAAACTAAGTAAGGTTGTTTTCCCCGAACCATTAGGCCCGGTTAATGCCCATTTTTCGCCTTTGTGTACGGTCCAGTTTATATTATGTAAAACCACTTTTTCTCCGTATTTAATAGTTGTGTTTTCAAATTGAACACAAATTTTAAAATCTGTTGGTTTTGCCACCGGTTCCAAAAAATCTAACAAAGGCAAAAGAAGATTAGGGGAGGACGCAGGTATTTTCGTCTTTTGTTTTGCCAGGTATTCGGCGCTTGTGAACTGGCCTTTTAAATTAAAATCCGCTATTTCTAATACATGAGTGGCAAATTCCGGGATATCGTTCGGGTTGGTGATGAGGATAATGTTCGTTTTTTGATTTATTAATTCCTGGAGCAATACGTTTAGATTTTGGCGCGATTCTGTATCTAATCCCGCGTAAGGATTGTCCAGGAGGAGCAAAATTGGTTTTTGCAGTAAGGCTTTAGCCAATAACATTTTCCGGGTTTGACCATTGGATAATTTAATCACTGCCAGCGGCAGTAATTCCGGTATGCCGAGCGCCTTGGGTATGTTCGCTAATAAAGCCGGATGTTCTTTATTGGTATGGTCGCCAGTTAAAAACTCTTGCACGGTTAATCCAGAATCAGCTTCGCTGCTATTATACCGTTGTTGATAATAAAATTTACCGTAATTCAGCAGCCGGGAATTAGGCTGAAAAGAAACCAAGGAAATTTTGCTGACGGCAGCAACCGGCGAATGAAAAGATGAAAAACCATCAAAAAGCTGGATCTTACCACTTTGTACTGGATATTTGCCACTCAGTGCTTCGGCTAGCGTAGTTTTACCAGCGCCCACCGGACCTGTAATTACCCAGGTTTCGCCTTTATTTATCCGCCAATTTATGTTTTTAAAACCTGCTTTTACTAAATCAGAGCCGTATGTTCGGCTAAAAGAAACATTATTTAGGTGAACTAAAATTGTTGAATTTGTCCTTTCATGGGCTAAGGTCATAGTTATTTAATCAAGTTTTCGGTTTAGAAAGAATCTTTAACAAAAGTAGTAATGAAAGCTTTTTAATCAGGCGAAAATATTATCTATTACTATTATTGAAGCTATAATTTAAGACTAATTACCTTATAATTTTCCCTAACAACCTGATCTTTTCGGAAGAATTTCATTACAAAATAATGAATTAGATTTTTTATAATTGACGTAAAAGATTTATTTTGAATTTGCTTTATCCCTTTTGACATGGGTAGCTGTTCTAGCAATATTTGGAAATAAAAAAGCCGGCAATTGGGTTGCCGGCTTTCCTTAAAATTAATATAAAAATTGTTATTGTGCTTCCAACATCATGGTAGAACCATCAGCTGCCTGCAGTTTCATTTCATCATCATTAATACTCAATACTTGAAAATTCTCCGTCATATCGGAACCTACAAATTGTAAGGCGAGGTTTTTGCCCATGGCATCGTACGTCCATTTACCGGAAACATTTTGGGTAGAGGAGCGCATGCTAAATGAACCGTTGGCAAAAAATTGCATTTCCTGGTTTTTTTCAGTACTAGTAATTTTGTCTTTATCGCCGGAAGCGGTGGTTTCTCTTTCCGCTTTCCAAGTTTTACTTTCCGTTCCGGAAAAGGTAGCCGGGGTAGTTACTTCGTTTTTTTTCTGACAGCCAGCGGCAAACATTACCAATAAGAAACTTAATAAGGTAAAATAATTTTTCAGAACAATCATTTTCATAGTGCAGTGTTTATAGTTTTGGTTATTACATTATTCATGCATCAGTCCGGTAAAACCGGCAGCAAATACATTATATTTTTTGAATGTTACGGATTAGAGGAACTTTAGGTTAGTTAGAGGTATGTAAAATACTAATTGCATCTATTTGATAAACTTTTTAAATAGGATAATAACAGCTGTTTCAATCAAATACAAAATATTTTTATAACTAAATAAAGAGAGAAGGCGTATTGTGATTTATGCACGATGGCCTAAATGGCGGTCTTTTATGTACGATATTTAAAAAAATTAAAACTATGGGATTATTTGATTTTTTTCAAAAAGGGGAGGAAAAGCCGGCACAGCCGCAAGCTAAACCTAATACTGGTTTAAACCAAAACCCTTTGAATCAGCCACAAGCGGCGCAACCAGTTACCCCGCAAAAAGAATATTATACCATTAAAAGTGGCGATTCTTTATCAAAAATTGCTAAACAACTATACGGTGATGCCAATGCCTGGCATAAAATTCACCAAGCCAATATGGATCAGATTAAAGATCCGAACCTGATTCATCCAGGACAAAAAATTGTAATTCCCCGATAAATCGAAATCAAAATTAGATTTGATTATACATTTAGTTTAAAAGAAAAAGGAGCTCTAAACGGCTCCTTTTTCTTTTTAGCGAGCACAAATGCCCCGGTAAATGCAGTATTGGCAAACCTCCAAATCCTGGGTTTTTTTAATCGGAATAGCGGGATTAAGCATATCTTGCACAAAGCTGGTTAAATAAGCTTCGGAATGTTGAATATAATCTGCGGCTGTTTCGGGTTGTTCCGGGTTAAAAGAAATATCGGAGCTCATAAAACCCGCGTTTAAATTCCGGAACGAAATAATACCGGCTTCTATTTTGTCGTTTATGCCGGTTATTATTTTCCCTTCGGCTTGCAGCTTTTTGGTCATTAAATATTTATACAACCAAAGCTGGCGCACTTTTTCGTACTTCCGGTCCGCTAATAAATGTTCGGCTACCTGGTCGGGTTTAATTTTCAGATCGGCGGCATGTACCATCCCTGTTTTATAATCAATTACTCGCACGGCGGCATCGGATTGGTCTATCCGGTCAGCTTTTCCCGCAATTTTTACCTCCAGTATTTCATCTCCCACCGATACGGGTAAAATAGTTTCCAGCTTTTGCTCCAGACTTAGAATATGCAGCGGTAAGGCTTTTGATTCCATTTCTTTTTTCAGGTAAGTTTCCAGTACTTGCGTGGCTACTTTATACAGCAGGAAATTCATGCCGTGTTCCGGTATGTTCCCTAAGGTGCCAGCTTTAAAAGCTTCTTTTACCCGCTGCGGCAAAACCGCCAGCATTTGGTTTACATCGGCCGCAGTTACCAGCGTATTATTATCCCGAAAAGGCGTGTAATAATCCTCCAGTACTTTGTGCACAATATTCCCAAACTGATCGGCCCCAATTTTCTCTTCTATTTCGTCGGTTTCTTTAATATTCGCAATGTGGTAGAAGTAGTACTGCAACGAACAGTTCAGGTACATATTCAGGTGCGACGGGAATAGCCCTTTTTGCAGTGCCTTTTTTAAACTGCCGAGTACCTGCTCGTCTTTCTGAATAATAATATCGGGTTCGTAAGTTTTGCTTTCTTGTTGCTCCACCACGGCGGTTAAATCCCGGAAAATAATATTGGGGTTGGCGGGTACCAAATGGTGTTGCAGTTGCAGAATAAAACGGCTTTTCTCGCCGGAGCCGTAGGTATCGGAAGGCAAAACATACAACAAATTTACGCGTTTGGCCCGTTGCAATAAGCGGTAGAAATAATAAGACGATATACTTTCCTGCTCGGCGTAAGTAGGCAGCCCAAAGGTTTTGAGTACATCGTAAGGCATTAACGATTTATGCTTCTTCGGCTGCGGTAATATATTTTCGTTTACCGATAAAATAATCAGGTTTTCAAAATCCAAGGCCCGGGTTTCTAGGAAACCCATTACCTGAATATCCGAAATAGGTTCGCCGCTGAACGGCAGGCGGGTTTGGGCAATATGCTCGTACAAAAACTTTTTAAAGCTTCGCACCGAAATGCGCTGTTCCCGGCAATCAAATATAGAATCTAACCTTTTTACCAGCGTATAAAAAATATACAGGTATTCGGTTTCTATGGGGTTTTCGGGTTGGAACTGGTAAACTTGTTTGAGCAGGTCGATCAGGTCGTAAAAAGAAGCCAGGATATCGTCGCAGTTGCGCCACGTTTTAAATAAAGCTTTAAAAAGCGGTTGTTCCTGACCCAACTCAATGAGTTCCCGGGCCGATAACAAAACTTTATTTTTCGTGATGATCTCGGCCAAAGCTTTTGCCACGAAGTTTTCTTCGCCTGGAGTCTGGGTTAAGGTGTTTTGGTATTGGTCGTAGCGCCGGATAAACGGATGGCTTAGGATTTTCTGTACCGTGAGGTGGTGGTACATATTTACCTTGTAGCCCGTATCGGTGGGCTGAATAACGCCTGTTAAATGCAGTTCGAACAGTAAATCAATTAAATTATACAGGGGCGTACCTTTAAAGGTGAGCCCCATGGTGACGTTGTAATCCGGTATATCTTCGCTGATGGAGTGCAGCACCGGCAGTAGCATGGTTTCGTCGGGCAACACAATAGCCACCTGCGCCTGCGGGTTTTCCTGCCGGATTTGCTGCAATAACTGGCCGGCAATTTTGCCTTGCATACTGGCGTTGGCCACCGAAATTACGTTTATTTCTTTCGCGGAGGTACGTAAGTGGTTTCCTTGCCACTGCCACTCCGGAAGCCGCCAGCTTTTCTTATACTGGCGCAAAAAATGACCCGCCCGGTTCTGGGAAGTCTCTTCCATGTAAAAATCATCCGAATCGAACAATACCTCGGCTTTTTGTAGTTTGAGTAGGGTGCGGATAATTACTTCTTCGGAGCGGCTCAGGGCATTGAGCCCGATAAAGATAAACTGCTCACAAGAAGTTTGTTTCTGGATTACTTCTATGTTTTCGGCTACCTGGCGGTACGCCATGCCGGGATAAGCTTGCTTTTCGGATTTTAGTTTGTGCCGGAGTTTTTCGTAAGTTTTCTCTAAGTTATCCCAGAGTTTAAAATATTTCTGGATTAAAGGCGATATTTCGAAACCGGAGCTTTTCGGGTCCCAGCGTTCTAAAGCTTTGGCCTGGCTCACGTACTCGAATAATTTGCCGGTATTTACCATTTCCTGATCCATGCGGCTAAAGTCATCGAGCAAAGTGCCGGCCCAGCCCACAAACTGATCAAACTCAATGTGCGGATCTAATTCCTGCATAATATCGAACAAATCGAGTTGCAGGTGAATGGGTTCGAGTACTTCTACTTTGGCCAAACGCGTAATAAAATCCTCCATGGAAGATACCTCCGGCGACCAGATGCCTTCGGTGGCTACTTGCGCCAACGCATTCTTAAAATAAATGCTCGCCCGCCGGGTTGGCAACACCACACAAATTTGGCTGATGTTTTCGGGGTATTTGGCATAAATATATTCGGCTGCTTGGTGCAGGAATGATTGCATTGTTCTGCTTTTAAATTCTTATGCTTGGTTTACCTCACTTAATTTTTTTAAAGTAAACAACAGTTCTTATATTTTTTACCACTTCTACAAGGGCACTTTTCATTTCGTCCAATTTTTTTCTGTTTACTTGTAGTAAATGGCAAATTATTTTTGGTTCTTAGATTCTGAAACTTTGGCATACCACTTACGATCTCATCCATTTTATTAGACTGAACCCATTCAGATTTTAAACTTACTCCAAATCTTATTTTTGGAATAATACCTCCGATACAAATCCCAAACCAAGAGCCTGCTTTTTGTGTGTATTTTCTTCTTTCACAATGCATATTTAAGCGAGGCATTGATATAGAAGAATGATCATTATTACAATGAATTGTTAAACCAGAATCCAAATCATCAAATCCAAAGGTAAAATCATGATTAAGACCATCTTCTCTATTTAACTTTAAGATGTGAGATATACTTTTATTTAAATCTTCAATACCATCCCCACTCAAAGAAAGCAGTAGAAAACCAAGGTCTACGATAGAGGGGTGATCCAGATTATTAATTTCTTGAATTATTTGATCGAATATCGTCCCTTTATAATCAGTTAGTATACCCTTAGGCGTAGCTAAGCCAGGAACTCCATTACGTCTAGTAAGCATTGCGAGATCAAGGTCAGCACCTATATCATCTCCAAGATACATCATTGAGTTTTCTTCATCTAACCATAAATTCTTTCTCAAATGATAAGATAGAACTGTCAATTCATGAGTAGAATAAAATTTATCACCGTAAGTTGTTCGCCTATTTATAAAACTTAAGAAATATAAAGGTGACTGCAACATTTCGGCCATAACATCAAGCAAGAAAACATCCATCACATATGGAAATTTGACAATTTCAGTTTCTTGGAATTTTAAGAACTGCCTTGCTTGAAAAGAAAGAGCTGGATAGTGCTCAGAAACAACACAAAAAGGATATATTTCAATGAAATCACGTTGTATAATTAATTCATTTCCACTTTCATTAAATAATTTATGATTTTTATCATTGAGTAGTGTTGAACATGAATATGCTTGGTCGTAAGCATTTTGAACGGCCTTTTTGAAATCATCTTGAATGCTGTTATCGTTGCCCTTACGAGAAGCAATTGTAAGTTTCTTTGATTTTGCCTGTAGAACAATTGCCCTGTTTGCAAATACAACTAATACATCAATTTCGCCAGCTAACTTCTTTTTAGAAGTATAAATATTAATATTTGTAAACACACGATCTGCCCCAAAAACTAGTTTCAATCGCTCCGCAGAAAATGCCTCCGCAAACTCTCCTCGATGCTGCATTGCAGTCTGACGATATTTCTCGTCATCATGTAACCAGAAAAATGGAGTTTCATATAGAGCCTGCACTAAGGTGTAAATCTGAAATAATAAATATTCACCATCTGAAAGTTTAATGATTGGATAAGCATTTTTAGGGTTAAAATCATCCAAAGAATTGAAACTATATAGATCAGTAGTTGATACAAATGACTCTAAAACTGCCTTAACAGTTTCGATTTCAATTTTAGATGCTTTACTAACCTGTTCAGCAGTAAATTTGTAAGCTTGAAGTAAATTCCATTGTTGTGGTTTCCTTTTATCAAAGCCAAGCAATGTATAATTAATTTTTACGTTTTGAAGTAATTGTATTGAGGAAACTACTTCAGTAGCCTGTTGAATTGAAAATCCTTTATTTTCTAAAAACCAATTGTTGTCCTTTTGATACTTTAAAATTGAAAAATCTCTATATTGAAATTGATATGCCGCCTCTCCACTATAAAATATAGGTTCCCTTAGGAAGGAACCGTTTTTGAATGGATTATAATTAGGATCACCTAAATTGTCAGGGTTGAAAATTTCTGCTGAAGGCGCCATCATCGAATGATGAAGTTCCTCCAACAATGCCTCTGTTCTTTCTATATAATCTTGTATAATGGCAGTCGAGGGTAGTTCTGTGTTGATCCCATTTCTGAATGTAAGACCTATCAAAGTTGATATTTCTGTTCTTATTAATCTGTTAGGAGTGAATTGCTGCAATATATCTTTTACAGTCATAGTTTCACCATGCTTAATTGTATCATCACGAAAACACAAGTATGCAATGGCATGAACATATCCTGGATTAGTACATAATTCAGCTAGTTCTGAAAAAACTTCTTTTTCTTCTCTGACTTTCCTTTTCATAAACTATTATGAACTAAACTAATCTTCCAACAATTTTTCAAGTTCCGCCGATAGCAAAGCTTTATCGGGCAGGTAAAGTTGGTATTTGCTTACAAAAAGCTGGTTACTG